>Ga0213868_10003794_pt1 | contig 13998 bp, 8 predicted proteins | sample PICome_9_FD_160087 | JGI IMG/M metagenome (GOLD analysis project Ga0213868, IMG submission 160087) | Coastal seawater microbial communities near Pivers Island, North Carolina, United States - PICO127 | ecosystem: Environmental > Aquatic > Marine > Coastal | place: USA: North Carolina | collected...
TACGTATATAGCGTGCACGAGGTTGGTGGTGTGCGCGGTGTGTGGCGAGCCGTCTTCATTAATCATCTTCTCACAATTACCGTGGTCGGCAGTGATTAAGAGCTTGCCTCCAAGACGCAGAGCTTCCTCAGAAACACGCCTGACACCTTCATCAATGGTCTCACATGCCTTCATGGCAGCTTCAACCACGCCGGTGTGCCCGACCATATCGGGGTTGGCAAAGTTGAGAATACAAAGGTCGTAGTTCTTGAGCTGCTCGACCACTTTGTCCATAACCTCCGGCGCACTCATTTCAGGCTGGAGGTCGTAGGTGGCGACTTTGGGAGATGGCACGATGTAGCGGTCCTCTCCTTCGTTGGGCGTCTCCTTACCTCCATTAAAGAAGTAGGTGACGTGTGGGTATTTCTCCGTCTCAGCGATGCGCATCTGCGTTTTGCCAGCTGCTGCAACAACTTCACCGAGCACGTTCTTAAGGTTCTCAGGGCCGTAGGCTACAGGCACTCCGTAGGTCTCATCATATTCAGTCAGGGTGACGTAGTGCACCTTAGGAGCTCCGTGAGTATCAAAGCCGTCAAATTCTGGCTTGAGAAAGGCATCGGAAATTTGTCGGGCACGGTCAGCACGGAAGTTGAACCAGATGACAACATCACCATCATTGATGCGGCGTTTGTCGTGCTCACAGAAGGTCATCGGCAGCAGGAACTCATCGGTTTTGTCCTGTTGGTATTTTTCAGCAACAGCTTCACTGGTGAGGATGTCTTTAGCTTCTCCTTTACCTTCGACAATGGCATCCCATGCGATCTGGTTACGGTCCCAGCGCTTGTCACGGTCCATCGCGTAGTAGCGCCCGATCACCGTGGCAATACGCGCACCAGACTCAGCAATGGCATCCTCCACATACTCAAGGTAGTGCTTACCACCGGTAGGAGAGGTGTCGCGCCCATCGGTGATGGCGTGAACCATGATCTTGTCACAGCCATTTTCTTTGGCCATTTTACACAGTGCAATAAGATGATCCTGATGGCTGTGAACGCCACCGTCTGAAACCAATCCTATAAAATGAAGTGTCTTGCCCTCAGCGGCTTTTGTCATCGCCTCCTTGAGCACTGGGTTCTGCCCAATCTCGCCATCCTTGATTGATTTGTTAATACGGGTGAGGTCCTGATAGACGATCCTTCCTGCGCCTAAGTTCAGGTGACCTACCTCTGAGTTCCCCATCTGACCATCCGGCAAGCCAACATCTTCACCAGACGCGCTAACAAAGCCCTTCGGGTAGGTGGAAAAAAGAGTCTCGTGATACGGTGTATCCGCTAAAAGTGAGGCGTTACCGTCTTTCTCGGCCGTTGCTTCCCCTCCGGGATTAACCCCCCAACCGTCACGAATAATGAGCACTACAGGTTTTTTATCTGACATGGCGGACTTGTTTTAGCTCCTCGCTGATAAATTCCAATGACGAATCCTTGAAAAAATGGCCATGAACTGACCATATTGCTTCATGCTCCCAACTACACCAGATGGTGTGACCGCTTGGTTACTCGTCATCATCGCCGCATACTGCATCGGTGTGTCGAAGGCTGGCTTCTCGGGCATCTCCTTAATCTCTGTTTTCATCCTCGCAGATCTACTCGGTGCCAAGGAGTCACTGGGCTTCGCGCTGCCGATGTTGATCATTGCCGACCTGCTTGTTTACCCAGCCTTCCGCAAGTATTCATCATGGAAGTCTGTTTGGCGGCTGACCTGGCCAGCATTGATCGGTATGGCACTTGGCGTATGGGTTCTCGGCAGTGTCGATAATAATACCATGCGCAAAATCATCGGTGCTATTATTTTAACGATGACCTTCACCCAGTTAGTGAAGCGTATCGAGCCAGAGAAGTTCTTCGCCATCGCCTGCACCAAGAAGTTTGGTTTTGCATGCGGCACGGCTGGAGGAATGGCAACGGTCTTGGCCAATGCCGCGGGCCCGATCATGCAAATCTATATGCTCTCCCGGCGCATGGATAAGATGGAGCTCATCGGCGTGGGCGCCCGTTTCTTTCTCATCATCAATATCCTCAAACTCCCTCTGGGAGCCGGCCTCAATCTCATTACCGTAGAGAGCATAACAACCAATATTGTTCTGGCTCCCGCCATTGCCGTTGGCGTATGGAGCGGGCATCGATTAATTACCATCATCTCTCAAAAAGCTTTTGAGGTGACGGTCATCGGCTTTGCCGTAGTTGCGGGCATACGGCTTTGTTTCTTTTAGATCGTTGAGCTCGCCATTAGTAGGAGTGCGTCTCAAGGGACTTGAAGAATCGCTGGAAGGCATCGGGGAAATGAGTCTTCAACGCTTCAGCATAAGCCGCGGCATCCAGACAATGCACCATCTTGCCATCAGGGTCGGTGAATTTCTTCAGCACAATCTCTTTGGGGACTTCTGATTCCCAGTAACGTTCCCAGTAAAAAGTGGCCTCATAACCATCTCGGTGCAGGACCATCGTCTCAGGGGTTTTACCAACATAGTCGGTGGTGGAAACAGACGTCTGGCTTAATGTGTCATTCCATAGATTGCGCCCGGCCAACTGCTGATAGGTTTCTGGCGGCATGCCTAAGGCATGCATCAATGTCGGCATGACATCGATGTGGTTCACGTCCTTACGAGCCTGACCACGCCCCATGGAAGCAGGCCACTTGATAAGGATGGGCACGGCAACTTGCTCAGGCCTCAATGATGAGCAGTGAAACCAGCTACCCTGCTCTTGAAACTCCTCACCATGGTCACCGGTGAGAATAATGATACTCTCGTCATAGCGACCTTGCGCTTTGAGAAATTTGCAAAACTGTTCTATCTGTGAATCCACCCACGCCACCGAGTTCCAATAGCGGTTCACCACACGCTGCACTTCTTGTTCAGACGGATTCATGGGGAACTGGGCATCCTGATCGTAGTCCTTGAATGGAGGATCAAATTCCTCGTGCCAGTAATAGTTGTAATGCGGTGAGTCTAATGCTGTCACATACAAGCCCCCACTAGAGCGGGACACAACGGCCTGAACCAGCCGATTCATAATCACCACTTCTCGTTGGGCAATGCCGAGCTTTGTTAGCTCATTGCCATCGCGAGCTTGCTCGAGGATATGGAGTAGGTTCTTTTCGTGACCAAAGTTAGAAAAGCCAAAGTCCTTGTAGCTAAGATCACAAATCGCACGCGCTTCGACCTGGTATCCAGCCTGCTTTAAATACTGCAGAGCTAAGGCACCATGAAACTCCTCCCTCTTAGGAATCTCTTCGAGTGCCTGACGCCAAAAAATAGGCAAGCGGCTGTGGAAAAAGCTAAACCAGGATAAATGGGTGGCGTTAGAAGCGGCCCAAGTCCCGTCGAATTCTTGACACTCGAGATCACGAAAGCGAGTCATGAACGGGGCGATGTCAGGCTTGAGCGCATCACTGCGAAGACTCTCAAGCATGAAAATAAAAACGTCAGGTTTCTTCGCCAGCTCAGGAACTTCTAAAGTAGCTGGCACCTGCCCCTGATGAAAGACGACATCAAAGCTGCCCAAACCTTGTGGCGGCGTAAACATTCCGATGTGCACGTCAAAATTCGCCTGCTCACCTTGCCTTACTGTGATCTTTTTCCATGTTGCCCCTATGCCCTGTTCGACCAAAACACCGAGCCAGCTAAAGACCACAAGCAGGACAAAAAAGCCCAAGGACAAACGTGTTTTATATCGATGGGAAATCCAGTGACAAGCCGCGGAGATCGCAAAGGCAAAAAGCAATACCCCTGCTGCAATGAGCCACGCCCCAAGCGGCCCGATGTCCATGCCGCTGGTCTGTATTTCCAACGCCAAGTCCAATCTCCCCATAGCCGTCAAAGCATTTGCCACGTCGAACAATGTTCTATTCCACATCACTCCGAGCAGCTGATCGACAATCACTAAGAAAGGCACCATGGCAACGATCAGCCACGGCACCCAGCGAAGGTACTTCGGTGCGGAGCGCATTGAGAGCTCCACGAGCAGACATACCGCAGAAACCAAAAATAGATGGGTCAAAAGCCGCCCCATGAAAATACTGAACTTCTCGCCTACGCTGGCATCCATGCCAATAATTAAGGTGAGGTTATTAAGCAACAAGCTAGCCAGAAGCACAAAAAAGAAGACGAGGTTGACGTGGTTCTTTTTATCCATCCATCGCAGAAAATCATTCCAGCACATCCAGTCTGCAGATTTTACTCTGCGGCGGGCAAACGCATAAGCGATACTCACCAATAATAACCCGCCGACGAGGTAAGGGTAAAAAACACCCAGCCAATAAACACCCAGCCAATCGGTATTGAGCCCCCATAGACCGAGGCCAAATAACAAGCCTGCTGAAACTGACATGACGTTGTCTCGCTTACCCAATAGCCATCTACTCAGTTTCCACCAATATCCAGCAACCATGCCACCCGCTGCCATGAGTCCGACGGCCGTGACAAGATTGAAGGCGAAATTGCCCGGACCATGGCGCATGGGAACCTCAGTAAAGAGCCATTGCCGTCCCTCCATAAACGGCACTAAGAAACACATCATTCCTCCCAGCCACGCCACCAGATGCTGCCAGTGGAAGGTGTCCCTTATTTTTGGTTGCCTTAGGTGCATTGCAGGATTCCACTTAACAAGGCTTCCGCCCATTAGCAAGTGCTGGTTACCGGTTCACATTGAGACCCATACAGGCGTCATGAAATACCCTGCTTTCGTCTTACCATAAGGCTGCAATGGGGTCAAAATGGGGTGAGAATAGAGCTGAAATAGGAAAAGGCAGCACTTCGATGGCAAAAAATAAGGGGCTGCGGATCATTTTTCGTCATAATTCGCCGAAAAACAGTTGCAATCATATACCTGATGGGCTAGTTCTGCCGCCCGCTCAGAGCTTACAAAGTGTAGCTCGAGCCCAGATTCAACTGATTTCCTAACTCGAGGCCACCATGAACATTATCGACAAAATCGAAAACGAGCAGCTCAAAGACGTCGCAGACTTCAATGTCGGAGACAGCCTTAAAGTCCACACCCGCGTGGTAGAAGGCGGTAAAGAGCGTATCCAGATCTTTGCAGGTCTTTGCATTGGCAGAAAAGGCAGCGGTCTTAATACTTCCTACACCGTTCGCAAAATTTCCTCAGGTGAGGGTGTTGAGCGTGTATTCCCACTGCACACACCACGTGTTGCTCAGATTGAAGTGACACGCCGCGGCAAAGTTCGTCGCGCTAAGCTCAACTACCTCCGTGAACGTGTTGGCAAACGTGCTCTCTACGTGAAGCCTGCTGACGCACGAGACAACTAGTAAGTCAGGTTTAATTCAACTTGCTTTTCATTTTCAAAAAGCCTCCTTTTCGGGGGGCTTTTTTTGTGCCAAGACAGCATGAGCTTGCTTCCATAAAAGACTCCTGTATCACGATCACGACATATGCATATGCGCATTCCCATTCCTGCGGTCATCATCCTAGCTGTCGTCGTCACCTTGACGTCATGGTTCATAGGTACTCGTAAGATGGATTTTGCCAAAGCCCCTACCCCAGAGGAATTCGTGCAAATCGCCAAGCAATGGGAGGACAGCAAGCCGCACATTAGGCCATTAAAAAAGTCTAAGCGCCAGCAAGCCGAGACAAGCGCGGAGAACTCTGATCAATCGCTGAACCATCGCCTCAGGAAAAAGCCGGATCAATTCCCCGAAATTGACTTCGACCAATCCCCTTTACTCTCTGAGCATGGTGTTCTCCAAGATAAGGGGGCTGGCTATGTGAGTCGCTTTGCCCGCCATCTTGAATCCATGGGACAAGACAAACACGCGCTACTAGCATGGGAACGCCTCATTGATACGACATACCCTGACAAGAACGAGCGCACACAGGCGCTCTCCGCGATCCAACGACTCAAAGGCAGCCTGGCACCATGGAATCCAGATCCGAGCAGCGGCATTCAACTTACGCTCCAAGCAGGGGCCAGCGTCAATGACGGCCAAGTTCTCAAAAGAGCACTTGAAATCACAGCTCAAAACATGAGCGCCGCATCGGGAGGTGTAGTTCAGGTCACCGCAAAGCTATCGCTCGGCAAAAGCTCAAATGACCAGGCCGCCGTTGTGCCTATCGCGCTATGGCTTTCACGGCCGGCCTCAGCAGCAGGTGCCAATCAGGCAGAGACATCTCCGGTTTCATTTATGGCTGACCCCAGCAATGAGAGCATTCTGATCAGCAAAATTCAAGTGGGCGCATACAATATCATCCGCAAGCAATTGGCCACGGAAACCAGTTTTTCTCAGCTAGCTGAGAAACCAGACAATGCCAACGCGGATGAGCTCATCGAGTGTTACATCACACGCTTGATGTGGCGTGAATTTGCCAACAGCATAAAAGAGTAAGGGCCGAAGAGTAAAAGGGCCGAAGGGTAAGGGCAGGTTCACGCCCAGTAATCAGCTACATGGTGTAGGATTCTTCAACACGCTTGGCAACGTCACGATAGCCGTAATCGACCTCATAAATTTGCTTGAAGCTATCTAGAGCTGCCGGCTTGTCGTTCATGTCGAGGTGAACAAGGCCTTTTTCGTAGAGCACCTCTTTCTTGGTTCCGTCCATGCCGTGCAAGTCAGCCAGAGCGTCGGACAACTGCTTGATGGCGATGTCGTGCATGCCTTTGGATCGGAATGTCTTACCTAGCAGCAGCAATACACGAGTTCGTATATGCGGGTTTCGTGTTGCCTGCTGAAGATGGGGAATAGCATCACTGAAGTTACCTGCATTGTATAATGCCAAACCCAGCTCGTATCTCAGCTGTGGATCCGTTGGATTCCTCTCGACCCTGGCTTGAGCCTCGTTGACTTGCTGAGAGGTACGCTCTCTGAGCATATTCTCATACTGTGCTCGCAACTCAGCATTCTCAGGGTTATCGTCAGCCGCTTTTTTAACGGTAGCAAGCTCGAGCTCAGAAGACTTAGCCTTCATGTAATTGGCCTTGCTCTGCAGCGCTACATCCATGCTACTCAATTCATAAGCACGGGCATAATAAACATAGGAGTTAGTCCAGTCCTCGAGCTGCTCGTAAAGATTGGCAGCTTCCTTCGTGAGCATCAAGTTCGCATTATCTGCCGCAAGCTTCTCGAGTAGTATTGCTAGTTTTCCTTGAATTTGGTCACGTGTCATCGCGGCACGATTAGCTGCTTCCAGTTGTGCCGCTTCACCCGAATCCTTCATCACATCACGGAAACCTTTTGCCTCCTCCCAATTCTGCTTCTTCATCGACGCCCTTGCGGTAGCATCTTTACCACCCTTGATAGCATCGGTGTCAGACGAGTCACGTTTGACGATGTCAGCGTAGACATCGGCCGCCTTGTCTGGGAAATCCCGAGCCAGGTAGTGTTCGGCCAGCTTGTGCAGCAGCATGGTATTAGCCGACGCGTTGTTCCTTACATTCTCCAAGGCATATGCTGCCGTGTTGAGCATGTTGAGACGCATCGCACAATCATAGAGGATATCATTGGCCTGATCGTCAAAAGGAGATTTAGCCAATTCTTTTTCGACTGCCATCATACCCGCAACAGGATCTTTCTTGCCCAGTGATGCTACTTTCATCAATGCCAAGCCACCGCCGCCGAAGAAACCCTTTTTAACCTTTTTACCGGCATTCGCGGCAATGGCACAACTTCTTGCCAGCTTGCGCGCATCAATAAATCCAGGATTCTCTTGTAAGACAGCATGACACAGCTTGATGGCATACGCGTGGTGACCCATCTCTAAAGCACTCTGTGCTTTGAGCCACAGCGTTCTCGAATCGATGTTCAGATCCTCTTCTTTAATTTCTACAACCTCGACAACCTCTGCATTCTCGGCTTCGAGTTCTTTCGCTTTTGCCTTGTCTTTGCTTTTCTTCATATCAGCTGGTAGGATCGTAGGTCTTGTCTCGGATAAGAACAAGCCCACTGGATAACTCCCAATAGTTTGACTCATTATAATTTAATAGCAAGCGATTGCGATATTTTCTGCAGCCAAAAAATGACGCTGCCAAAGCTAATCCCCCTCTCCAGTATGTTCGAGAAATAGGCTCCATCAGTCACCTCTCACCCTCTTGATTCAGCCCTCATCTGCGCATGCCATCATTTCATTTACATTGACATTTCGGCTCACTAATGGAGAGTGTTTGCGTGCGTAAGCTTTGCTCATACCTTTTAATTCTGACATTTCTCACCGCCTATGGGCGCTGTGTGGCTGATCAATTGGGCATTTTGCACACCAGCGGCACTGCCTGTTGCACCGTCGTATGTGAGGATGTTGATCTCAGCTGCGTGCAATGCCCAGAAACCGAGGCTACAGAAACTCAGCAACCGCACCACCCTGCAGACGAGAATGAACCCGCACCCTGCCAGCTCTGTTTCATTCTCGACACAGACAGTGTCATGTTGGGGGCCGAAATGAAAATGCCCACGCCGCATTTCCATGACTACCCTGATAGTCTCGCTTACACTTTATTTTCGACACACACCTTGCACAGCCACTTTGGACTGTCAGATTTCATGCTCCGAAGCTCGGAACAACCGGGCCCTGCTATTGAACAGCACTCGCGTTTATTGCTCACTTGCGGCAAAGCGACTCCCGTTCGAGGCCCTTCAGTTGCCTGATGCGCACGCTCCCACAACCTGCCCATTCTTGAGCAGCTTTTTTGTGTGAGTTCGTGTTGCCATTTGCCGAGGTCGTTTATGAGCCCACGGCATTCACTCTCGAGAATTGGGTATGTCCATCTCGATTTCTATTTCGAAACACTAAGTTATTTTCTCACATGCCATCGCAACATCGCCTACCTTTCATCGGCCATCTAAAAACACCATTGATAGTGTCCATAATGACCCTCTTAACCCTATCAGCCGCATCACTGCATGCGCAGGAGTCACTGATCATCTCACTGGACTCTATCGAGGACCGCATTCAAAAACAAAACCCAGACCTAGCTGCTGCACGCAAGCGCATTGCTGAGGCCAAGGGCAGGCTTGATCAATCAGGGCGCTTGAGTAACCCCGTATTTGGAATCGAGGCCTCACAGGACCCTAGTTTTGATGAGCACGCGCTGAGTGTCAGCATTGCCCAGAAATTCCCTATTACTAACCGGCTAGCTCTCGCACGTGCCATATCTCAGACCTCCTTACAAGCGGCAGAAGCCGAAGTGCTTGATGTCGAGCGGCGCCTTAGCGCAACGGCCAAGCAGCTAGTCATTCAAATTCTAGCGAATCAACAGCACCGGCAGCTGCTCAAAAAACAGCAGACTCTTGCCCATCAATTCGCCACACATTTAAGCGACTCAGCAGATAAGGGCGAAGGCTCAGTTCTCGATGCTGGCCAAGCTAAACTAGAGGCTGCGCAATTCACCAATAAACTTCGCCAGCTCAGCGCTAGGTCAGCCTCTTTTCATGGCCAGCTCAAGCCCCTGCTCGGCATGGGCACCACAGAGCTGCTCTCAGTAACCGGCAACTTATCGGGCTTTCATCTGCCATCAAGCTCAGCGCACACAAACCAGCGTCCAGATCTGCAAGCCGCCAAACTTCACGCTACCGCTGCCACTCAGTCAGCCGCACTGGAGCGTGCCAAATCACGTGACGATATAGAGCTCACCTTCACTGCAGGAGTAGAGCGCACGGAAGATGTCCCAGTGGGATACGACTCCGAGAAGCATTTTGGCATTGGCTTTCGCATTCCCCTTCCCCTCTGGAATAAAAACAAAGGAGCTATCGATGCAGCAGACGCACGCTCTGAGCGTAAGCATCTGGAAGCCAGCGCGCTCGATCACAAGATCCAACACCAAGCCTCTACCGCATACACGGAAATGTCAGAGTGGGCAAAAATAGGACGGGAAATATCCCTCAATCTACTACCCATGGCTCGCAAGCAAGCAGAGCTCGCCGTCAAAGCCTACCACGAGGGACAAGGAGACCTCCAGGCGACACTTCGTGCCAGAGAACAGGTCCTCGACCTTAGCTCTGCCGAACTCAAAGCGCTTCGTGACTTTCATCTAGCAAAGACCCGCTATCAAGCCGCTCTCAACCAGTAACTTCATCTTATTTTCTAAACAGCTAACACCATGAAAAATTTACCAATACGCACTTCCTTAGCTCTCTCACTCTGCGTGATGGGCTGCATGATGATCGATGCAGGACAAACAGACAGCTCCTCTGATGGTTTTATCCCCTTGAAACCCGAAGGCATCAAAAACCTGGGCATTGAATACGCCGTCGTTGAACGCAAAGACTTTGAGAGCACGATCTTTGCCATCGGCCATATTCGAGAAATTCCACAAAACCACTCGGTCCTCAGTAGTCGTATTTCTGGGAGGATCATCAAGGTCAACGCCTTTGAGGGAGACATGGTAAAAAAGGGTGATGTTGTCGTTCAGGTAGAGAGCCGGCAACCAGGCAGCCCTCCCCCCGTTATCGATCTGCGGGCCCCGCGTGATGGACTCATCGTAGCCAGTCACATCCGCCTAGGTGAACCAGTAGAACCTGAAAAAGAACTACTCGACATTATGAATCTCACTGAGGTCTGGGCTACCGCTCAAGTGCCCGAGGATGTCATTAGTAAAATCAAACCAGGAACCAAAGCCCACATCCGCATCCCCGCCCTCGGCGGCACGATTATTGATGGCGAGTTGTTACGATTTCAACCCAAGGCCAACCAGGAAGGCGGCACCATCGGAGCTATCTTCAAGGTTCCCAACAATGGCAATCTACTGCGCCCGGGCATGCGGGCAGAATTTTCTATTGTAACCTCTAGCCGAGAGAACGTGATGGCCGTGCCCCGAGAAGCACTGCAAGGCGACGCTGCCCACCGAGTGGTTTACGTCAAGCACCTTGAAATCCCTCATGCATTCACTCGCTTGCCGGTTCAGACTGGTGAAAAGAATGACCGCTATGTTGAGATCATTAGCGGCCTCTTCCCCGGTGATGAAGTTGTCACGGCGGGCTCATACGCTCTGAGCTTTGCCAGTGGCTCCGGACTATCACTCAAGGACGCACTCGATGCCGCGCATGGCCACGAACATAATGCAGATGGCTCTGAAATGAACGAGGCTCAAAAACAGAGCGCCCCTGACTCTGAAACCACGCATCAGCACGCTGAGAGCAGCGCACTCGTTCTATTCCTCTCCGCATCCACTATTGTGTTGTTAGTGCTACTGATCACCAGCGGCATCCGAAACTCACGGAGGAACAAAGATACTCAACCAACGAATCTCTAGACGAGGAACGTACGCTATAGACTCATTATGCTAAACTCGCTCATCCGCTTCTCCCTCGCTCAAAGAGGGCTAATTCTGACCATTGCACTCACCTTGCTCGGTGTAGGTTATTACCGGAGCACTCAGCTGCCCGTAGAAGTGCTGCCAGATCTCACCAAGCCTACAGTCACTATTCTTACCGAGTCTCCTGGTCTAGCGCCCGAGGAGGTAGAGACATTGGTTACAGTTCCCCTTGAGAATAGTCTCATGGGAGTGACTGGCGTGACTCGATTGCGCGCAACCAGTGATGTTGGACTCTCGCTAATTTTTGTCGAATTTGACTGGGGCACCGACATTTACCAAGCCCGCCAATTTGTTCAAGAACGTCTACTCGGCGTAACCGACAACCTCCCTCAAGACGTCGTTCCTTATATGACTCCCGTTGCATCACTTATGGGCAACATCATGTTACTTGGCGTCACTGACCCAACAGGTGAAATTCACCCCCGTGATTTGCGCTCCTTAGCGGACTGGACAATCTCCAGACGCATTCAGGGGATCCGAGGCATCGCTGAAGTGCTCTCCATGGGAGGCGGCATTAAGCAGCTGCAGATTCAACCAGACCCAGAGCGCATGCTATCACATGGAGTTAGTTTCGACGAACTCAGAGAAGCATCAGGCAAGGTCGTGAGTAACACCACCGGCGGCTTCCTTACCCAAAGCGCACAGGAAATCATGGTTCGAAACCTAGCGATGACAACCGACCTGGATGAAATTGGCAACACCGAGGTTCGCCGCGTGCATGACCGCTCTATCCGCATTAAGGATGTCGCCAATATCGTTTGGGACACGGAGCCGATGCGTGGCGATGCCTCTGCCAATGGCCACCGAGGTGTTGTTTTAAGCATTACCAAGTCACCGGGCTTTGACACCTTGAGCCTCACTCAAAACATTGATGATGCACTTGCCGATCTGCGTGGCAGCCTACCGCAGGGTGTGGTGCTGACGCCTATTTACAAACAATCAGATTTCATCAATCTCTCTTATCATAACCTCACCGAAGCCCTCTGGCTTGGGGGCATCATGGTCTGCCTCGTTTTATTGCTCTTCCTGATGAACTTCCGTGTGACCTTCATCACCCTGACATCCATCCCCCTGTCACTGGGCATCGCCATTCTAGTCTTTGACTTCTTCAATCTCAGTGTCAACTCGATGACCTTGGGTGGACTTGCCGTCGCCATCGGCATTGTCGTTGATGATGCAATTGTTGATGTTGAAAACGTCTTCCGAAGACTCAAAGAAAATGCGGTGCTAGCCTCACCATTGCCACGCCTAGAGGTCATTGCCAAGGCGTCTTCGGAAGTGCGTAGCTCGATCCTTTACGCCACTATTTTGATCATCCTAGTCTTCATCCCCCTACTCGCACTGAGTGGAGTTGAGGGCAGGTTGTTTACTCCCATCGCCATCGCCACGATTGTCAGCATGGCGGCCTCCTTCTTGGTGTCACTTACCGTCATACCGGTCTTGTCCTCATACCTGCTTCATCCAAAAGAAAACGAGGAGCACCAAGACAGTAAAATCGTCAGCTCGATGAAGTGGTTGCTGCAAAGAACCTGGCTAAAGCTAGCGCTCTGCCACCCTTTTGCGGTGCTCGCCATAGCCGCTATTCTGCTCGTTGGAGCTGCGGCACTCTACCCCACGATGAGTCGAAATTTCCTACCAGCATTCAGGGAGCCAACTGCAGTCATCGCAACCGCTACGGCTCCTGGCACCTCGCTCAAACAAACCACCGAACTCGCAGACACTGCCAGCCAGATGCTAATGCAGATCGATGGTGTTAAAACGGTGGGATATCGTGCAGGCCGAGCCGAGCGTGGCGACCATGTTGTGCCCGTATCCACGGTTGAGTTTGAAGTGGACTTTGACCCCGAATCATCTCGTTCCCGCACAGACATTCTCAAAAATATCAGGCGCGTCATGCACCCCACTAATCTGCCGGGCACGTTCTCCGCAGTGAGCAGTCCCCTTGCAGACCGCATCGGTCATATGCTCAGTGGTGTCTCAGCCAAAATAGCGATTAAGATAAAAGGTGATGACTTGCAGGAGCTTCGCCGTATTGGCACACTTATCCAAGACCTAGCCCGTGAGATACCCGGACTTGAGGAAGCCCGCGCCGAACAGCAAGCCCCCATCGCACAGCTACGCATCGAGGTCGATCGTGAGCGTGCTCGAGCATATGGCATTACTCCCGGGGATTTAAACAACCGCCTTGCTACACTCTTGGGCGGTGAATCGGTAACTGAAATCTATGAAAACCAGCGCATTTACGATGTGGTAGTGCGCTTGCCTCTCGCATGGAGGGAATCACCTGAACGCCTTGCCAATATCTATTTCCAAACCTCAAGCGGGCAACGCGTCCAACTCAAAAACCTCGCTGACATTCGTCAGGCAAAAGGCCCCAACACCATTCAGCGCGAAAACAGCCAGCGTCGTTTTGTGGTCAGTATTAACCCAACAACCGATAACCTCGTTGAGCTTGTTGAGCAGCTCAAGGCTAAGGTGGACGAAGAAATAAACCTTCCAGATGGCTACCACATTAGCTTTGAAGGAGAATATGTCGCACAGCAGGAAGCCAGCAAGCGCATCGCTATCATGTCAGTGGTTGTATTGCTGCTCATCGCCTTCTTACTCTACAACTACTTCAGCACCTCCGTGTTCACCATCCAGGTGCTTGCAGACATTCCCATGGCTCTCATAGGGGGCATTTTCCTGACCTACCTGACACTG
>Ga0213868_10003801_pt1 | contig 13985 bp, 10 predicted proteins | sample PICome_9_FD_160087 | JGI IMG/M metagenome (GOLD analysis project Ga0213868, IMG submission 160087) | Coastal seawater microbial communities near Pivers Island, North Carolina, United States - PICO127 | ecosystem: Environmental > Aquatic > Marine > Coastal | place: USA: North Carolina...
TATTGTGTCGCCATGATGGCGTCCCCCTATTTTTCAAAACAGTATACTAAAAATACTCTGAAAAACCTAGCACGCCGCCCTATGCAAGTATAGCAATACTACCTGGACACCGCTGTGGGTTCCTGCCCCTCGGGCCTGCAGGGCCAGCCTGTCAGATAGGTGCCCCTATCCCCCGAATGTTTCGCGCGCGAAACATTTTCAGCCTGTGCGCAGCAGGGCTTCGATCCGGGCGATCAGCGCTTCGGTCACGCCCGGACCGCTGAGTTTGAGGCTCTGGCGGCCCTTGGACAGCTGCACGCCCGGGGCGATCTCTTTTGCGCCGGGGGCCGGTTTTGCGGGCGCGGTTTTCGGGTCGTCCGGCAGGCGGACCGCCGCCAATATCGCCTGTTCGTCCTCGGCGCTCTGGGGGGTGGCACGGGCCAGTTCGTCGCGCAGCGCAGCACCGGCACCCTGCTGCAACCGCTGTGCCAGATCCAGCCCCAGACGTTCCGAGATGGCCGTGGGAAAGCGCAGCACATCGCCCAGGGTGGCCACGATCGGCAAAAAGGATTTGATCTTGGAGCGTTTGGCCCGGCTGGCGCTGGCAAAGAGCGTCTGCAGCGCGGATTTCTCGCTGTCGTAGATGCCTTTTTCAACGGCGCGCTGCACGATGCGGGCGCGCTCAAAATAACTCAGGCCGACGCGGATCTCGTTTTCCTCGACCATCGCCACATAGGCGTCCTGTGCGGTGGCGGGATTGCGGATCAGCGCGAGGATCGTGGCCGCGCGGCCATCCTCGGCCTGCAACTGGGTCATCGCATGCAGGCGCCGCCAGCCAGAGATCAGGCCAAAGCGGCCCGGGGCCACTTCGATCACCTCGATCGGGGTCTGCTGGCCGCGTTTGCGGATCGAGCTGCGCAGGGCCTCCATCTCGGGCTCATCTGCGACCAGACGGTCGCGCACCAGGTAATCCGCATCAATCGCGTCCAGCGCGATCGCCTGCACCAGACGCCCCTCGGCACGGGCCGATAACAGCTCTGCGCTGACCTCTTCCAATGCGGCACTGGCGGCGGCGGCACCGGCCATATCGGCGATGGGGGGTACCCGGCGGGTGTCGGGCCCGGTCATCAGCCGCTGGCGGGCGGCGGGCGGGACAATGCCGGTGGGGGCCGCGGCGAACATGCCTTTGGTCTCCAGCCCCTGGGCGGGTGTCTCAAGGTCCTGCGGGGCAGGGGGGGTCAGGCGTTTGCGTTTGGCCATGCGGGGCCTCCCTTGGGTCCAGTTGGGGCGCAGAATGGGATAGCGGGTTTAACACCCCATCACCCTTGCGTGCGCGGGCGGTCAGAGGGCGATATCGCCCCTGGGTTTTTCCTGTGCCTTCTCATCGCGCCGCCACGCCCCGATCAACAGGCGTTTGAAGGCGGCATAGGTGTCATCGAAGGTCTGGCGCCCGCGCACATAGGTTTCGCGGTTGAAATTACGGTAATCGGCCTCGTAGATGCCATTCACGCTTTCGCCGGCCTGGCCGATGAGGGCGGTGAAATCCTGGCGGTGGGGCGACAGGGTCTGGCCCATATAGGCCTGCATCAGCGCGGCCATTTCGGCCTGCTGCCCCCCGTCATAACGTGTCAGCACCGCGCGCACCGCATCCCATTCAAAGGCCATCGTATCGCGGCCCAAGGCGCGGGCGGCAATGTTTTCGCTGTCCTCGATGGAGCGGAAGGTGGAATGCAGCATGTCAAAGAAACGGCCCGTGCTGTCGAACTCAAGAAACGAGGCGCCAAGAGGGACCAGCAGAATGTCGGCGGCGGCCAATCCGTTGATGGTCAGATAGCCCAGGGCAGGGGGGGTATCGACAAAGACGATGTCATAGTCATCCAGCACCCCGTCCGCCTCAAGCCGGTCGGTCAACGCATCCCACAGCTTCCAGCCGCGCGCGGCCATGCGCCAGACCGGGATCTGGAATTCCGCCCAATAGAGGTTCAGCTGGGCGCCGATCAGGTCGATATTGGGCCAATGGGTTTTCTGGACCAGGTCGGGTGCGGTGATTGTCAGCGCCTCTGCCAGGGTCTCGTCGATCTCAATGGGGGGTTCGCCCCGCGACACGCGGATCTGGTTCTCGGCCTGTGCGGCCTCGGCGTAATGACGGGCGAGCAGGGGAAAGACGGTCTGCCATTCGTCCTCAACCCGGCCCCCAAAGATCGAGGTCATGGAGCCCTGGCTGTCGAGGTCGATCAGCAGCACCCGGTAGCCATCAAGGGCTGCAGACATCGCCAGATGGGCCGCGGTCGAGGTTTTGCCGACGCCGCCTTTGAAATTGGCCACGGCGGTGATTTTGGCCGGCTGCCCCTTGGGGCGGTAGGGGCGGTATTCCTTGGTCTTGGATCCTTCCTGGCTGAAATGCGCGCGCAGGCGCAGCACCTCGTCCAGGGTGAACCATTTGGCGCCACCCTTGGTTTCGGTCTTGCCCTGGGGCAGATCGGGGTTGCCCTTGAGCACGCGGCGGAAATGGGCCTGTGCCACGGGGATCAGGTATTTGGTGATCTCCCAGGTGGAAAACAGCCGCAGGGTTTTATGGCCCTGATCATCCATCCCGCGCTGCGCCAGATCCTGACGCCCCTTTGAGCAGGCCGCGGCCATCTGTTCAAAAGCCTGTGTTGAGCCGGGGGGTCCCAGCTCGGCCAAGGCCTGATCGGGATCGATGTTGAAATAGGGGGGGAGGCTGTCCGTCATGAAAGGAATGATCCTCATGTGCTGCGTTTTGGACAATGTATCATGAAAGGCGGCATATGAAAGAAAAACCATGCTTTCACGCGCATCTTCTTGGCATTTCAAGGGATTTTGCAGGGACTATGGGGGGTAATCTGGAGGCTGGTGCAAAAAAAGGGAAGTGTTAATATGTGTTATATATAAGTTAAGGGATTTTGGGATTTGGCTAAGCTCTTGGTCTTAAAGGGGGGGTTGGTACTTTTTCTGGTGCTTGCGACTCTGAACCCCCGATAGGCCGACTCTGAACCCCCGACAAAGCGACTCTGATCCCCCGCTGGCAAAGCTGGACAGGCTTTGGCCCTGCCGCTTACTGTGGGTGTCATTAAAACCACGATTCCCCACAAGGGGAACATGTCGCAGCAGTGCCCCAGGGTAGGGGCTTTTACAGTGTGCCGGAGGGCCGCTTATGACAGATTATGCAGGACCGGGCAGGGCCGGCAGCCTCTTGCCCCAGCGCCATCCAACGGCCGATTTTTTCGTCTGTGACATCTTTGATGCCATCCCCAAGGATGATCTGGCCACGATGGAACATCCCGTCTTTAGCCTGTCCACCCGTCCCGACCGGCGCATTCTGAACTATAGGCATAATGGCACCGATATTACCGTGGTCCCGTCCATGCGGGGGCTGGCCACGATCCATGACAAGGACATCTTGATCTTTTGCATCAGCCAGTTGATGGCGGCGCTGAATGCAGGCCGTGCGGTCAGCCGGACGGTCACGCTCAAGGCGCATGACCTGTTGGTGGCCACCAACCGCGAGACCTCGGGCGATGCTTACCGGCGCCTGCGCGACGCCTTTGAGCGGCTGGCGGGGACGCGCATCACCACCAATATGGAAACCGGCGGTCAGGATGTGACCCGCGGCTTTGGCCTGATCGAGGGCTGGGAGATCGTGCGGCGCAGCCGGGGCGGGCGGATGATCAGCGTGACGGTGACCCTGTCGGAATGGCTGTACCGGGCGGTGCTGTCAAAATCGGTGCTGACGCTGAGCCGGGATTATTTCCGCCTGCGCAAACCGCTTGAGCGGCGGATCTACGAGCTGGCGCGCAAACATTGCGGGCGCCAGTCCAGCTGGCGGGTCTCGGTTGAGGTGCTGTTGAAAAAATCCGGCTCCGCCTCGCCGCGCCGGGTGTTCCGCGCGATGCTGCGCGAGATGATCGGGGCCAACCATCTGCCTGATTATACGCTGCACGAGGAAGACGGTGACATGATCCGCTTTGAACGGCGCGATGTAGTGGTGGAGGGGCCAGAGGCACCACCCCTGTCCCAAGCCGCCCTGGAGACCGCACGCGCGCTTATGCCCGGTGCGGATGTCTATGCGCTGGAGGCCGATTGGCGCAGCTATTGGGCCAGCACGGGGCGGCCACGGCTGCGGTCGGCGGATGCGGCCTTTGTGGGGTTTGTGCAGACCCGCGCCGCGCGGGACAAAGCGGCGCGCTGAAACCGGTCGCAGGTCCAACCATCTGTCGTATCAAAGGAGAGGGCAGGGGGGCTGGATCAGGCGATCAGGTCGAACTGTGCCATGTCGCTTTTCAGGCCGATGGTCGAAATCACGCCGCCATCATCAAAGGACCAGCTTTTGGCGTAAATCGGATGATCGACATCAGCCAGTTCAAAGGCGTCCACATGGATAAAGATGATCTCTGTCGGGAGGCTGACCACCTTGATGTCGCTATAGGTGCGCAGCAGGAAGTCCAGGAACATCCGCGCTTCTTGATCAAAGGCGTCAAACTTGTTGGTGGCCACATGCGGGGTCGTCAGCGGCGCGATGATATCGGCCGTGGTGGTGTTGACGGTCATCAGCTCTGCCAGCTCTGTCTGGGCGATCACGTCCAGGCTGGTCAGGGTGAAGCTTTCAAAGGCGGTGTCAAAGCGCAGCAGGAAGCTGTTGTCGGCAAGGGATGTGTCATGCACCGGCTTGAGGGTGCTGACGGTCTGGGCGGGCGCGGCGGCCGCCTCTGGCCCGGCGGCATTATCCGCGCTGGCCGCATCGGTTTCGGCCTGCTGGGGCTGCCGTGCGGCGGCCGCCTGTTTCAGGGCCAGAATGGTCTGGACTTCTGTTTCGTAAGAGGTGGCGATGGAATGCACCAGTTCAGCAAATTCTGCGCTGGTCTCAATGTTCTGGGTGTCATCGGTGGGGTCGACCGCGTCCTGGGCCCGAATGTCATCGATCAGATGTTCGGTCTGGCTGGCATGTTGCTGCTGTTTATCCTGGGTGGCTATTAGCACGGACAGTGCGGCTTCCTTGGCGCGGGTGATCAATGTGTAGAGCTGGGCAATGGACAGCTGGTTCTGCGCGGTATCGCTCTCGGCGTCTTCACTGGTTTCCAGCAGGGGCAGGCCCACGGAAAGTGCGACAAGGCTGAGGCTGAGGCCCACGGCCTTCATGGAAATGCCGGTGGAGAGTGCGGCCATCTGCAAGGCGGCACCGCTGTTGTCACGGCCGGCATAGGGGTCGGCGACCTGTTTGGTGAATTCTGGATCCGACAGAACCTGAAGCGCTTTTTGCGACACCTCTGGCAGGATGTGCAGATCGTTCGCCAGATTGTCTGCCAAATTTCCGGCCAAATCGGCAGTGGGGGCCTCGGCTGCTGCATCGGGCGCATCTGCCGTGACCATGGGCGTTGCCGCGACCAAATCATCCGACATCAGATAGACCGACCAGACCAGTGCGGCCAGGGCGGCGGCGGGATGGATCAGCACGGCATTGCGGCTGCGCCCCGCGATGGACACGACATTGCGTCCGGCACCGGGGGTCTGCGCCACAGGCTGCACCTGTTTGGAGAATTCGGAGACCAGATCATGCAGGCTGTCGCCCCAGACCGGTTTTTCCTGCATCAGGCTGGTCACCAGGTAGCGGCCGTCAATCCGGCTGAAATGGACAAAGACCTCATTTAGGCTGTCCATGAAGACGAACCATGGATCGCCCTCATCGGTCAGGCCGCGGTCCACCTTGGTGGTGATGCCCGCCAGCGCCAGAATGCGCTGGGTGCGGTAGAGATCGGCCAATTCCTGATTGCGCCATCCGGTGACGGTCTCGGGCAGGGGGGAATGGCGCGGGATGAAATCGCTGACGGTGTCAATCGCCGCCGTGCGGCTGTCGGCCCCGATGGTCTTGGCAGGGGCGGCATAAAGGTCGGACATCTTGATGTCTTCGCTCAGCGCAGGCGCTGTCTGAGACGTTGTCTCAATCAGATGTGGGAAACGAATAACGTCAGACATCGGGCAAAATCCTTTGCGCCATCATATCACCACTGGCCCACAGGCCAAGAGGGTTATTTGGCGGCGGCATCCGGGTTTGTTTCATCGAACAGAATGCCATAGGTGACCGGGTCATAATGCGACAGCAGTGTTTTGACAAAGCTGCGCGGTTCCTGGTTCAGGGCATTGGCCCAGTCGAGATAGCGGTTGGCAGGGATCTTGCCGCGCCCGTTCTCAAGCTGTGAGATGAACGTATAGTAATCCAGCGACAGCAGCGTCGCCAGCTGGCGCTGTGACAGGCCGGCGGCCTCACGCAGGGATTTCAGCCAGACACCCAGATCTGCACGCGGGTTGGCGGCGGAAGGATCGGCAATAAGCGCTTTGTTATCCAACATGATCAGTCTCTTTCCGTACATCGCACAAACGCCAGATTGCCACGGGGCAAAGGCGCATGTCAGCAGCTCACTATCCCGGCATGCCCATGCAGATCAGGCTAACGCCCAAGATTTAACTCCTCTGTAACACAGGAATTTCCGAAGGGGTATACACTTTACTGTATATTTCCATATTTTCTGTAAAATTTGACTTTTCAACTGCAGGGGCGGCGGGCTCAACTGCAGCAATGTTTTATTCTAAAAATGGTATGATCCCAGGCTGACCAGCTGAGCAATCCGAAAAGGGGGGCCATACTGACGGCGATTGGCAGTATGTCGGCCCGAGCACACCGCGGCAGCTTGTTTTCATCAGATCCTTAAAGGGCAGCTTGTGCGATGCCGCTTTGAACGGGGCGCTGTCCGGTGGCTGAGAGGATATCGGCCTAAAGTTGGCTTTAGGCCGATATGATGACAGCAACGTCAGGGCACATTTATCCATCTTCAACGCGTCATCAATCATGTCACGCCTGACAGGGAAGTAGTCGGCCCGTCCGAATACAGCCGCTGCATCTTCCTTCATCTTCCATCCCATCGTGTTCCACGCATCCTTGTAGACGGGATCTTTCAGCTCAGGATCTGCAAGGTTCACAAACTCACTGTCCCGACCCACCAGCTTATGCTTTGTGTGGATCTCCTTGAGGGTATTCAGCAGCTCCATGTTGAACCCATCCGCGGCATTCTCCTCCACAATCCGTCCGGTCCATACCCCCAGCATCCGACCGATGTGCTCATCTTTCTTCAGCAATGCCATCTTATCTGCAGCCAGAGGTCGCTGATATCCGCTTACAGTGCCTTTATCGTCAAAGATGGGCATGAGGTACTCACCTGCAGCTAGGTTGTTCTGAGGCCGTCCTATGCCTAAAACCCAGCATTGGTTCACCTCAAGCCAGAAGGCCTCCTAAAGGTCAGCAGGGTTTTGGCGTTTCAGGTCTAATTCTACTCCCTAAAACGTCACATAAAACTGTATTTTTTACTATCAGGTTATTGGTGAGTTTTAGGGCCCTTTGCTCTATTGAGACTGATTTGCACGGCGTTCCGCCCTTATTTTTATGGGTATAAGCTGGCCTCTTATTCAATATTAGTAAACCGGTTAGGCTATTGGTTTGAAAGGCATATGAGACTGTGATTGGGGGTATTCTGGGCCGGAGATTTAGTAAAAACCTAAGGTCTAACAGTAGAATTGAGTAGAACGTGTCTTTTACTCACCAATAGAGTATATGCGAAAAACACCCCTGTTTTAGCGAAAGGCTCCCTAAAGACACGTAAGGCTATAGGGAGTCTTTGGGTTTAAGCCGATGCTGCAGATCAAAGGGGGGTAAGCACGCCAAACTGATATTGTCATGCTTGCGTGCCATGGCCCGGTTTCTTGAGGTTTATCTGGGATGGGTCTTCCGAAAACCGAACGGCCCACTATATATGATATCTGGTGAGTTTATGCGTGATTTTTACTTACTGGGCTCGTATTGGTTTTTACATATTGTGGGGGCCGTAAAAAATCGTGCCACGGTTTGCCATTTTCCCGTGCCAAAGATGGATATTCGCCGGGGACTTCACCCGACCCGCTCATCATCCGGCTCCGTCTAGGGTTGAGCAGAAACGCGACAATGAAACCCAGTGGCCGTGGCCTTTGGTTATAAGATAGAGCATCGACTCTTATGACCATTGGTTCAGTCCGCGGACTCTTTGCTTGAGTGGCTGGTGGCTGACATGCCAGGCCTTGGGAAAGAGGACAGATGAAATCTCTGTGGGGAAGCGGCTGGCCATCGATATCTGGCATTGCGTGGATACGGCGAAAGAGATGACGGGCCTTCTTCTGCATGCGGGGGGGAAGGAGCGGGTGGCGGTTTTGCATCTGAGGCCCACTGTACCCGTTCGAGCGGCTTTAATTTTTGGCACCCACCTGAAGCTTGACTATAGTTTTCCAAGGTAGTTGATGAGTGCCTTAGTTTTGGGTATGACTTATTCATACCCTTGGGAGTCCTACAATGACCGTAAAAACCACACTTAGCTTCACTGATCGCCACCATGATTTTCTTAAGTCCAAGGTTGAGCAAGGGGTTTTTGCTACACTAAGCGCGGCTGTGGCCATGGCAATCGAACAGCTTATTGAAGACGAAGTACATCGGACAAATGCTCTCGAGGCCATCTCATCCGTGATTGCCAAGAGAATGGAAACGCCGAAGTCTGAGTTTATTTCAGGCGAACGAATTTTCAGTAACGCTTTGCAGCAATTGGGTTCGGACCAGACGGAGTGACATACAAGATAAGGTTTCACCCGAAGGTTGCAGGTGATCTCCAAATAATTGCTGAAATTGTTGCTGACTACTCAGGCTTCTCTATCGCAAAGAATAAGTTGGACGAAATCCAAAGAGCTGTGTTCGGCCTTGCTGATACCCCAAAGAAGGGCTCCATCAGAAACGAGTTAGGCGTCGCAGTGAGGGCAATTCCAGCTGGGCGCAAAGGTGTTGTGGTCTTCGAAGTTGATGACAGTACCACAACAGTTTTTGTTCTTGCGATCACTTACGGTGGTGCAGATTGGATTTCGAAATTTGAAGAACGTCAAAAGAACTGACGGGAAACGGAAATGTGCCGTTCCGGCTGGGCAGAGACATAGGTGCAGCTAAGTGGAAGTGATAAGTAAGCGTTCGCTGGACACCACTGTCGGGTCAGCTTGGCGGCTTGAAGTTCCAGGGTAGCAGATCGTCAATGCGCCTTTGCGGGTACGCGGTCCTTATAGAGGGAAGATGTGATCGTTGACCGTTTGCGGAGAGCATCTCAGCCGAGCGCCGATCCTTGTATCGGCGAAAGGGCGGCATGCGCTAGAGCCCCTGAGGGCGGCAGCAGATCCATGAAGGCGCATTGTTCAAAGGACATCCGCCGCACTGGTGCCGAGCTTGGCCCCCCCGATGATGTTGAGCACAAAGGTGCTGGCTTGTTGAGCGCCTAAGTTGAGGCTGCTGGTCCAGAAGTCGAACCCTGCCGCATCCGGAGCGCGTCCCAGAATGTTGCTACACACTGCCGAGACAAAGCCCGATGTATCAGCTGTACTTTCCAATTTGTCTCTAAGCTGCCCAAAAGCGTGACAGGCCACACAAGCTATGCCCTCCGGATGGTCCGTTCACTTACTTTGAAAAGCCTTGCTATCTCTGAGATGGCTCGGTGGTCTTCGTCTCTCATCCGCTGCACTTCTTGTTTCTGGGCCGTGGACAGGGCGGGGGGCCTGCCCCCGATCCGGCCACGCTTGCGAGCAGCGGCCAGTCCTTCGCGGGTGCGTTCTGAAATCCGCTCGCGTTCGAACTGGGCGATGGAGGCAAAGACGTGAAAGACCAGCCGCCCTGCTGGTGTGGTTGTGTCGATGTCTTCAGCCAATGACCGAAAGCCAGCTCCGCGTGCTCGGATTAATTCGACAATCTCCAACAGATCCTTGAGGGATCTGGCAAGCCGGTCGTATTTTGTGACTGTCACCACATCCCCTTCGCGCAGCTGATCCAGCATTTTGTCCAGTGCGGGCCTATCGCGTTTTGATCCACTCACCCTATCTGCAAAAACCTGTCCCGCCCCTACCGCTGTCAGGGCATCGGTCTGGGCATCTAGGTTCTGGTCGTCGGTTGAGACCCGAGCATATCCAATAATCATGTGTTTTTGTGACAAAAACCTGCCAAAACCACAATAGTTTTGCCGGGGGTTTTTGTCACAACCAAGTGATTGATACTGGGTTGGGATGATGAGCGTGACAAAAACGACCGTTTTGGGTCGATATACTCAGTGTACATATCGTAAAAAATGCGCGATAATCCGCCGATCTCAAGACATGGCTTGAGCATATCGGCGGCCATCACAAGTCATCATATTACGTGTGGACCTGGCAATCCCGCCGCCAGCTTCCGAAATACAAGAGCTTCCCTTCAGAATATCCTCTGTAAACACATGATAGAGTGCCGCTCTGAGGGGGGGTATACATTTCACTGTATATTTTTACTTGCCGCACAATTTAGTTTTTGTTAGTGCTGACCCAGTGCAAGCCACGACTCTCCGTGGATTCTTCCTTGTGGAGGAGTCCGGGAAAGCGTAATTTTGGGCCCAGCACTACTAATTGAACGCTATCAAGCAGGAATCTTAACTCATGGCAACATCAGCTCAAATCAATGCGATTGTAGCACTGTACGCAGGCTACTTCGATCGCGCGCCCGATCCAGCAGGTCTTCAGTTCTGGATCGACCAGATCGACGCCGGCCGCGATTTCGCGACCATTGCACAAGACTTTGCAAACGGTCCAGAAGCCAAAGCGCTTTACCCTTTCCTGACAGTTCCTGATGTGGCGACAGCCTCCACATTCGTGACAGCTGTTTACCAGAACCTGTTTGGCCGCGCACCCGATGCCGAAGGCTTGGCATTCTGGACAAAAGTTATTGAGGACCAAACAGTTCCAGTTGGCGACATGATCCAGGCGATCATCAACGGTGCGGTTACAGACCCTGACGCAACTGTTTTGGCGAACAAAGTAGAAGCGGGTCTGGACTTTGCAACTCAGGCAGGCGACACGCCTGGCTTTGTCTATGACGCAGCAGCAGCAGCAGCAGCAAAAGCAGTTATGGATGGCATCACCGCCGACCCAGCCACAGTTGATGCAGCAAAAGCGGCCACAGATGTGTTCTTGGGCGGTGTTGAAAATATTGGCACGACATACCAGCTCACGACGGGTGTGGATAACGTCCCTGGCACCACTGCCAACGACATAATCAACGGCCACGTCGATACTATCGCCAACGGCGGTACTTTTAACGGCGTAGACAATATTGATGGCAGTATTGGCGTTGATACGATGAACATCAGCGTAATTGACGATGGTGCATGGCCAGCAGCTGCGGTGGTTAAAAACGTTGAAATCCTGAACGTTCGTAACGTTGACGCTACGCCTACTTCTCTTTCGCTGGGTGGTTTCACCGGTTTACAGCAAGCATGGAGCAAGGGTTCTACCGAAGACACTACTTTCACCAGTGCCTCCACCGCTACGACCTTTGGCCTGGTTGGCACCACTGACCTGACGGTTGACTTCGCGACAACCTCCGGCAAAACCGATACCGCTAATCTGGCACTGGCTGGTGTAGGTACTTCCGCTGCCGCGCGCAGCACCGTGAACGTCGCAGATGGCAACACCGTAGAAGCCGTGACCGTGGCCGCCTCCGGCACCAACTTCGTGAGCTTGGAGGCTGGTTCTGCCGCCGCTACTATCACAGTGACCGGCAACGGCACCAACAACATCGCAGTCACCAGTGCGGCCCCTAGCCTAACGCTGGATGCCTCCACCTCCACCGGTGCGAACACTCTCGAGTTTGGCACAGTGTTGTCCACAACCGACGTCATTAAAGGCGGTACAGGTGCTGACACGCTGGTCGCTAACCTGACAGTTCCTACCCTGCTCAATCCGACGATTACCGGTGTTGAATCCTTGTCTCTGGACTTTGATGCCGCGGCAACGCTGAACTTATCAAAGACAACCGGTGCGACCACTGCAACTTTGGCTGGCTCCAGCGCTAGCCAGACCATTACCAATGCAGGGGCTGAACTTGCCACGGTAAATATCACCAGTCAGGTCGGCACAATCAATGACCTGAACCTGTCCTACGCCACCGGTGCCTCTGCTGACCTGACCATGAACATCGGCGGTACTGCTGATATTCAAATGGACGACTTTACGCTGACAGGTGTGGGCAGCCTGACGTTCAACGCAGTGGGCACGAAGAACAACACCATTGATGACGTTTCCGTTGGCTCCCTGACCGCGTTGAATGTCAATGCGGGTACTGACGGGAATTTCAACGCTGGCAACTTGAATGTAGCTGGCGACATCGGCGTGATGAATGTGGATGTGGCTGCAGGCGGTGACGCGGACTTCGATACCTCCGCTTCCGGTGGTAATATTGGCGATGTAAATGTCGCTCTCAACGGCAACGATGCTATGTCTTACATCTCCGTTGATAGTGACGGCTCTTCAGACAGTAGAGGCTTTGACATTGGCAACATGACGCTGACCGTTAATGGTGATGATGCTTCGGGTTATTTGGAAGGTGATGCAAGTTCTGGTAGCGTGGGTGATGTGACAGCTACAGTCACCGGTAACGATGCGTCTGGTGTCATTTCAGCTTACGTTTCCGCTGGCGATGACGGTGACTTTAATACTCTGGGCGGCGACATCGGCAATGTGTTGCTTGAAGCTACGGGCACTGCGTCATACGTGTCTGGCTACATTGAAGCGTCTGGTGGTAACATCGGGACCATCGATATGAACGTCACTGGTAAAGATGCAGAGGGATCTGCCTACATTTACACATACGGCTTCTCAGCTGATGCCTCTGGCGCGCAGGGTGACAACGGCAACATCGGCAACATCACCGTGAACCTTAATGGCGAAGGTGCCAGCGCATATGTCGCCGGATATGCCAGCAGCGGTAACGTTGGTGACATTACAATCGATGCACAGGGCAGTGGCGCTTGGGCGGCTGTATCTGCTGGCGCTTCTGACTGGGGCGGCACTGGTGTGTCCGCCGGTGCATCTGGCGACGTTGGCAACATCACCATCACCGTTGGTGACGACGCTAACGTGTCCGCTAACATCGACAGTTCGGGCAGCGTGGGTAACACCGTGGTGACGGGCGGCGACAACGCTGATATGTACGTGAACGTTTCTGGCTACTACGGCTCAGTAGGCGACATGACCGTGACCATGGGCGAAGACTCTTACTTTTCTGGCGGGATTGATACTGATGACGCCGACGTTGGCAGCATTTCGATCACAGCGGGCGCCGACGCTTACGTGTCTGCATATATCGAATCCTATTCGGGCAGCATTGGTACCGCAGACATTACTGTCGGTGCTGACTCCGACGTTTACTTGTACGGTTCTGCAGGTTCAGGCACTACAGCGGGCGATGTGAATATCACTGGTGATGCTGGCACGTATGTCTCAGCTTACTACGATGTCTCCGGCATCACCGGTAACTTCACCATCACCGCTGATGATGTCGATCTTGATGTGTATGCCGCCAGCGGTGACATCGGCAGCATTACTATTACTGAAGCAAGCACCGATGCGGCTGACATTGATATGTACGTCTCTGCCGGATCTGTCGTGGAAGTTGACACCACTGGGTTCAACAATGGAGATGCCACTATTGACCTTTCTGGTGTAATCTTGGGTACAACCATCTCCGTCGGCAACGGCGGTAGTGATATCGATGGTACAGCTGGAGCCGACAATATCTTCGGGGGTACCGGTGTCGATGTAATTCGTGGTGGTGCTGGCGTCGACGTGATGCAAGGTAATGCTGGTGCAGACGTCTTCGACTTCACCGATGTCGATGCAGCCGCTTCTGGGGTTGTTGTGACCGATATTATCTCGGATTTCGTAAGTGGCACCGACAAGCTGGAGTTTGACAACATCACTGGCGACTATGCTGAAGAGCTGACGGCTGCAGCTACTTTTGTTGACCTGCTGAGCGCTGCAGATACCGCGCTGGATGGCACCGTCGATTTCTACTTCGGCGTATTCAACGGTAACGGTTATCTGTTTGCGGACGAAGATGGTGTGGATATTTCTACCAT
>Ga0213868_10003804_pt1 | contig 13981 bp, 12 predicted proteins | sample PICome_9_FD_160087 | JGI IMG/M metagenome (GOLD analysis project Ga0213868, IMG submission 160087) | Coastal seawater microbial communities near Pivers Island, North Carolina, United States - PICO127 | ecosystem: Environmental > Aquatic > Marine > Coastal | place: USA: North Carolina...
CCGGCAGGCAATCTCGCCCCGGTTCGCAATCAAAATTGTCTCAAACATGGATCGGTCTTCCTTCCATCATCATTGCTTCTTGGCCCTCATCATTGCTTCTTGGCCCTCATCATCGCATCTTGGCCCATCGCATTTCTTTTTGGCCTCAAATACCGCGGAGGTCCGGAGGCAGAGCCTCCGAAAATCCGACTTCAAAACCGTTCGACCACTTCAAATCTTTCCACCAGCATGACCACATCGGGCGCAAACAGCTGCGCTCGTGTCAGATAGGCCCGATAGCCTGCCCGCCAGTGGGCCAAATCCCGAAATTCCGCCTGATGCTGCACCAGGTCCTCCCGCATTTGATCAAAGGGGATCAACTCTACAGCCACCGTCCGCACAGCCGCCACCGGACGCCCCTCCCAATCCAGCGCAATATCCACACGCCCCGGTTGGGGTTTTGCTTCCCCGCGTTGCTCAAAGTTTGCGACCGCATCACAGGTCACCGTCTTTTTCCCTGACAACACCAAGTCCAGAATTTCACCATTCAGCTTGGGACCATCCCCAAACTTAAAGCTCACCGCCCCCGGGTAACGCGCCAGCGCCTCTGCTTGCGTCACCATAGCCCCTCCTTTCTCCGCCTCGACCCTGTGCGGTACGCCCCGTGTACGTCCGGTGCACAGAATGTGACATTTAACCAAACCTTCACACCTACATCCGGAACAGACCGAATTTCGTGGGCTCAATCGGCGCGTTCAAACTGGCCGAGAGGCTCAGATGCAGCACATCCCGGCTCTTGCGCGGGTCAATAATCCCATCATCCCAAAGCCGCGCGCTGGCATAAAGCGGATGGCTCTGCTCCTCGAACATATCAATCGTGGGCTGTTTGAACGCGGCCTCTTCTTCGGCCGACCAGCTCTCTCCGGCGCGCTCGATGGCATCGCGTTTCACCGTGGCCAGAACCCCGGCGGCCTGCGCGCCCCCCATCACCGAAATCCGGCTGTTGGGCCAGGTCCACAGGAACCTTGGCCGATAGGCCCGCCCCGCCATCCCGTAATTCCCCGCCCCAAAAGAGCCGCCCACCAACATGGTGATCTTGGGCACATTGGTCGTGGCCACCGCCGTCACCATCTTGGCCCCATGCCGCGCAATCCCCTCGTTTTCATATTTCCGCCCCACCATGAACCCGGTGATATTCTGCAAGAAAACCAAGGGGATATTGCGCTGCGAGCAAAGCTCAACAAAATGCGCGCCCTTCTGTGCCGCTTCTGAAAACAACACGCCATTATTGGCGATAATCCCAATCGGACAGCCCTTCACATGGGCAAAACCAGTGACCAGAGTCTCGCCAAAGCGCGCCTTGAACTCATCAAACCGTGAGCCATCCACCAGCCGGGCAATCACTTCGCGAATGTCATAGGGCGTGCGCAGATCCGCAGGCACCACCCCCAGCAATTCGCTGGGATCGTAGGCCGGCTCTTCGGGGCTTTCCCATTGCACATTTGTCGGTTTGGCGCGGTTCAAATGCCCGATCGCGCGCCGCGCCAAGGCCAGCGCATGGGTGTCATCCTCGGCCAGGTAATCGGCCACACCGCTCAGCCGCGTGTGCACATCCCCGCCGCCCAGATCCTCGGCGCTGACCACCTCACCGGTCGCCGCCTTGACCAAAGGCGGCCCGGCCAAAAAGATAGTCCCTTGTTCTTTCACAATAATTGCCACATCCGACATGGCCGGCACATAGGCCCCGCCTGCCGTACAAGACCCCATGACGACCGCAATCTGGGGAATGCCCTTGGCGCTCATCCGCGCCTGATTGTAGAAAATCGCACCAAAGTGGTCCCGATCCGGAAACACCTCATCCTGCTGGGGCAGGTTCGCGCCACCTGAATCCACCAGATAGACGCAAGGCAGATGGTTCGCCTCGGCAATTTCCTGCGCTCTTAGGTGTTTCTTAACGGTCATCGGGTAATACGTACCTCCCTTAACCGTCGCATCATTGCACACCACCATGACCTCATGCCCCTGCACCCGGCCAATGCCTGCAATCACACCCGCACAGGGGGCGGCCCCGCCATAAAGCCCATGCGCCGCCGTGGCACCCACTTCCAGAAAGGGCGATCCCGGATCCAGCAGGTTGGCCACTCGTTCGCGCGGCAACATCTTGCCCCGGCTTTCATGCCGTGCGCGCGATTTCTCTCCCCCGCCCATGGCCGCCGCCTCAGTGGCCTGATGGACCAGCTCCAGGGCCTCCAGATGGGCGGCTTCATTGGCCTTGAAACTCTCCGAAGACGGCAGTGCCGTTGATGCTAATTTCATGTCGATCCCTCAACTTCCCGCGCCGCTTGCGCCTTTAACTCCCGCCGGATCACCTTGCCTGTCACCGTCATTGGCAGGGCATCCAGAAACTCAATTTCCCTTGGATAAGAATAGCTTGCCAGCCGTTCCTTCACCCATTTCTGCAGGACCTCCGCGCTCACATCCGACCCCGGTTTGCGCACCACATAGGCCTTGACGATCTCGGTTCTCAACACATCGGGCTTGCCCACAACCCCGCAGGTGGCAACCCCCTCATGGGTCAGCAGACAGTCTTCAATCTCGGCCGGACCAATCCGGTAACCGGCAGAGGTGATCACGTCATCCTCGCGGCCCACAAAGTGCAGATAGTCGCCCTCCCAGATGCCCCGGTCCCCCGTCACCATCCAATCGCCCCGGAATTTTTGCGCCGTGGCCTCGGGCCGGTTCCAATAGCCCAGCATCATCGCAGCCGACCCTTTGCGCAACGCCACATCACCCTCGGCATCGGTAGGATTGCCCGCCGCGTCAATCACAGCCACCGTATGACCCGGCACCGCCTTGCCAATACATCCGGGCCGCGCGGCAAAGACCGCACCGCAAGAGGACGCCACCATATTGCATTCAGTCTGGCCATAGAACTCGTTGATATCCAAGCCAAAAGCCTGCTGCCCCCAGGCCAGCATCTCGGCCCCCAAAGGCTCTCCGCCGCTGGCGACCGACCGCAGACCGGGCAGGCTCACATCCGCCGCCTTCAGCATCCGCAGGGCCGTCGGCGGGAAAAACACATTGCGCACATCGCCCTCTGCCACAATCCGCGCGCAGCCCTCGGGCGTGAACTTGGTCATGCGCGCGGCCACCACCGGCACGCCCAGGGCAAGCCCCGGCATCAGCACGTCAAACAGCCCGCCGATCCAGGCCCAATCCGCAGGCGTCCATAGACAGTCGCCCGCCTGACCCAACAGATCATGGCTCATCGCGACACCGGGCAAATGCCCGGTCAGAACCCGGTGCCCATGCAAGGCCCCCTTGGGGCTGCCCGTGGTCCCCGACGTATAGATCAAAACGGCCGCATCCTCGGGTCCGGTCCCCGCAAATGGCACATCAGCCCCCGCGCGCCCGACCTCAGAGGCCAGCCACGCCTGCGCCAGATCCCCCAGCATCGCCGCCCCTTCGGCATCCGTCAAAACGATCTGACAGCCTGCGTCCGTGACCCGGCTTGCCAGCGCGTCGCGCTTGAAGAGCTTGAACAAAGGCACTGAAATCGCACCAATTTTCCAGATCGCCAAATGGGCTGCGGCACACCAGGGCGACTGGCTCAGCAAGACCCCGACCCGGTCGCCCTTGGCCACAGCGCCCACCAAGGCACGCGCCAGACCATCCACCATCTCGCCCAAGGCACCATAGCTGACATCCCGCCGCGCCCCTTCGGTCAGATCAATAATCGCAATCTGCTCCGCAGGTTGGCCCAAACATTGCGCCGCCATATTCAGCCGCTCAGGCAGATCCCACGCACCATCCTGACGCAACCCCGGCAAATTCATGTTTCTGGCCTGTCGATAGGCGGCTGTTCGGGGCTTTCGCCATATTCGAACCCGCCCAGCCGATTGACATGAAACTCATACCCCCGCCCCTGCGGCGGCGCACAGCGCACAATCATCCAGATCCCCTCAGAGGCATCCCCCGGCACGGCCGTGCAATCGGTAAGCTGCGCCCCCGCTCCGGCCATCTCAACATAGCGCTGCGCATATTTGTTGATCACATCCGTCTCCGTTATCGTCGCAGCCAACCATCCCCAGCGCAGGCCCAGCAGCGCAAACCCCAGCACCAAAGCGGCCAAAGGAGCCCACCAAAGCCAGCGCAACACCATAGGCTAGCCCATCGCGGCCATCATTTCCCGCCCCACCAGCATCCGCCGGATCTCAGAGGTGCCGGCACCGATTTCCATCAACTTGGCGTCGCGGAAAATGCGCCCCACCGGGTTGTCCGAAAGATATCCCGCACCGCCCATGGCCTGCACCGCCTGATGCGCCTGAACCATCGCCTGCTCTGAGGCATAAAGACAGCACGCGGCCGCATCCGCCCGCGTCACATCCCCCCGGTCACAGGCCTGCGCCACACTGTAAACATAGGCCCGGGCCGAATTCATCGCTGTGTACATATCGGCCATCTTGCCCTGCATCAGCTGGAAATTCCCGATGGGCTGACCAAACTGCTTGCGCGCGGCCATATAGGGCATGATCTCATCCAGACAGGCCGCCATGATGCCCAGTCCGATCCCGGCCAGAACAACCCGCTCGTAGTCCAGCCCCGACATCAGCACAGCCACACCGCGCCCCTCTTCACCCAGCACATTCTCAAAGGGCACTTCAACATCATCAAAGACCAGCTCAGCGGTGTTTGACCCCCGCATCCCCAGCTTGTCAAAATGCGGCGAGGTGCTGAAACCCTTCATGTCCTTATCGATCAAAAAGGCCGTGATCCCCTTGGAGCCCGCATCCGGATCGGTCTTGGCATAAACCACCAGGGTCTGGGCATCCGGTCCATTGGTGATCCAGTATTTATTGCCACTCAAACGGTAATGATCATTGCGCTTTTCGGCGCGCAACTTCATCGACACCACATCGCTGCCCGCCGACGGCTCGGACATGGCAAGCGCGCCTACATGCTCGCCCGAACACAGCTTGGGCAAGAACTGCTGCCGCTGCGCCTCGGTGCCGTTCAAACTGATCTGATTGACGCAAAGATTGGAATGCGCCCCGTAGGACAGCGAAACCGAGGCCGAAGCCCGCGCAATCTCTTCCACCGCCACCGTATGGGCCACATAGCCCATGCCGGTGCCGCCATATTGCTCATCCACGGTCATGCCCAACAGGCCCAATTCGCCCATCTCGGTCCAAAGCTCTGCGGGAAAATCATTGCTGCGGTCAATCTCGGCGGCCATCGGCTTGACCCGCTCCTGGGCCCAGCGGTGCACCAGCTCACGCAGCGCCTCCACATCCTCGCCCAAATCAAATTTCATGCTCGCATTAAACATGGCCCACTCCCCAAAGTCGATTTAATGAACGCTTGTTCATTACCTACGCCCGTCCCGCCCACCGGTCAAGCGTCCCTCTGGTCTGGAGCCGCCCTTGCTTGAGCACCAGTGGGGCGGAGCGATGGCCGGATGCCAAGAACAATCGCCGAGGGACCCGCGCCAGCGGGAGACGGCTATTGTTCTTGGCATCCGGACAGCGCTCCGCCAGACGGGGGATCAATCAAGGGTGGCTCCTGACCTTCTGGGATGGTGAGCCCGAAGCCTGCCACGTCACGTCCCGCGCCACATCCGCGTTCAACCCGACAAAGGCCGCCACAAACACACCCATGCCAGATGCAACCCACCTTGTATCTCCTCCCCCTACAGCTCCCGCAGCTACATCTTCTCGTATACCGCTCCCACTTCCGCCTTGATGATCCGTGCGATCAACGCGCAATCTGCCAGCGTAAACGTCAAGGGCACCCGCATGTCGACAATTCCGGCCAACACCGCATCGCTGTGGGGCATCGGGGGGGCGTCAACATAGCGCCAGCTGTCATAGCGGCTGGTAAAGCCCACGGGTTCCGCGCTGCCGAACCATTTCAGTTCGACCCCCCGCGCCAGGCAGCGCGACAATACCTGCTGCACCGCCTCCCCGTCCCAGCCTTGCAACAGGAACTGGATCGACGATCCGACGATCGTCTCCTCTGCGGGGCGGTCGATCACCGTCAGTCCCGGCGTGTCGCGCAGGCCTTTCTCGATCTCGGCGTAGCGTTCGTTCCACCTGGCGCATTGGCGCGCCAGATCACGCAGTTGCGGGCGCAGGATTGCGGCACGCAGATTGTCCATCCGCCCCGAGATATTGGGCGTCTCATAGCGGATCGTCTCAAAGGCCTCTTTCGGCGGGCCCGCCAGATGACGCTCGTACATCATGTAAGAGCCCGACAGAATCACCGCACGCGCCGCCACTTCGGCGTCATCGGTGATCAGCAAACCGCCCTCGCCGGAATTCACGTGTTTATAGGTCTGGCAGGAATAGCACCCCACCCGGCCCTGCGTGCCAGAGGCCACACTCTTCCACGCCGCGCCCATGGTATGGGCGCAATCCTCGATCACCGTGACGCCAGCCGCATCACAGATCGCCATCAGCGCCTCCATATCGGCCAGATGGCCGCGCATATGGCTCAGCAGCAGCACATCGGCCTGATCCGCCTTGGCCGCCAGATCCTCCAGATCAATGACCAGGGCCTCCGTCACACCCACGAATACCGGCACCACCGAGACCGCGGCAATCGCCCCCGGTACCGGGGCCAGCGTAAAGGCATTGGTCAGCACCCTGTCGCCAGGCTTCACCCCGACTGCCCGCAGCGCCGTGGCCAGCGCATAGCCGCCCGAGGCCACTGCCAGACAATATTTGGCACCCATCTGGGCCGCGAATTCCTGCTCCAGCAGCACGGTCTCGGCCAGTTCACCGGGGGCCGTGTTATAACGGTGCAGACGGCCCGACCGCATCACTGCCACGGCCGCCTCAATCGCCTCATCCGGGATCGGTTCTTGCTGGGTAAAACTGCCCTTGAAAATCTCGCTCATGCCCCGACCTCGCCAATCAAATCCACCACGATGCCCGGCAGATCGCTGTAGCGGTCCAGCAGGGCCTCGGGCTCCAGCGCGGCCATATCGCCGCCAGCGGGGCCAAAGGTGACCAGCACACAGGGCACCTGGGCCGCGCGGGCGGTGTTGCGATCGGTATCGCTGTCCCCGATCAGCACACATTTGTCGGGATGCCCGCCCGCGCGGCGCGCGGTCTCGAACAGATGTTCGGGGTGCGGTTTGCGCACGCTCAGCGTATCCGCCCCCAAGAGCGCGTCAAATGCATCCAACACCTTCAGCCGCGTCAACAGCTCGCGCGCCAGACCTTCGGGCTTGTTGGTACAGATCGCCACGCCGTAGCCTGCCCCCTTGAGCGTCTCCACCGCCTCCATCGCGCCGTCATACAAAAACGTGTGGCGGTCAATGTCGCGGGCATAGGCCTCTAGCAGCCTGGGGTAATAGGCATCTATCGTGGCTGCGTCATCCGCCCGGCCCAACCGCCGCATGCCCAGCGTCAGCATCGCCCGCCCGCCGCGCAGGGCCGTGCCTGCATCTGTTGCGACATCCAGCAGGTCCCCCGCCCCCATATCGCGAAAACACGCATTGGCCGCCGCGATCAGATCGCCGCTGGTGTCAGCCAAAGTCCCGTCCAGATCGAATACAACTGTCGTCACCCATCTCGCCCATGGGCGGAACCCCGCCCGTTGATGTTGCAACTCGCAACCATGTTTGATCCCTGTCAGTCTTGCGCCTTTGTGCCAAGCGCGTAAAGAGAGGCCAAGCCAGTCATGAGTGAGAATGAAATGAATATTGCCCTGATCGTCCTTGCCGCAGGCAAAGGCACGCGGATGAACTCGGAACTGCCAAAGGTTCTGCACCCGATTGCCGGCGATCCCATGTTGATCCACGCATTGGAGGCAGGTGCCATGCTGGAACCGCAGCGCACCGTTGTTGTCGCGGGGCATGGCGCCGATCTGGTGCGCCACGCGGCCCTGGCCCATGACGCCACGATCAAGGTGGTTGAACAGACCGAGCAGCTGGGCACCGCCCATGCGGTCGCCCAGGCGCGCCCGGCCCTTGAGGGGTTCAACGGCGTGGCGCTGGTGCTTTATGGCGACACCCCCTTTATCCAGCCCGAAACACTGGAAAGAATGCGCGACGCCCTGGCCCAGAACGACGTGGTCGTGCTGGGATTTGAAGCGGCTGATTCCGCGCGCTATGGCCGCCTGGTCATGGAGGGCCAGCAGCTGGACCGGATCGTCGAATTCAAGGACGCCTCGGAACAGGAACGCCTGATCACCCTGTGCAACTCGGGCGTTGTCGCCTGCAAGGCGGATCTGCTGTTTGACCTGATTGACGCGGTGGACAACACCAACGCCTCCGAAGAATATTACCTCACCGATATCGTGGGCCTTGCCCGAGAGCGCGGACTGACGGCCACCGCAGTGACCTGCAACGAGGCCGAAACCATCGGCATCAACTCGCGCGGTGAACTGGCCCGCGCCGAGGCCGGCTTTCAGACCCGCGCCCGTGCCACCCTGCTTGAGGACGGCGTGACGCTGGTCGCCCCCGATACCGTCTTTCTGGCCCGCGACACAGTGATCGGTCGCGACACATTGGTCGAACCCCATGTGGTCTTTGGCCCCGGCGTGACAGTGGAAAGCGGTGCCACCATCCGCGCCTTTTCCCATCTTGAGGGCTGCCATGTGTCGCGCGGGTCCATCGTCGGGCCCTATGCCCGCCTGCGTCCCGGCGCGGAACTGGCAGAACACGTCCGGATCGGCAACTTTGTCGAGATCAAGAATGCCCAGATCGCCGAAGGGGCCAAGATCAACCACCTCAGCTATATCGGCGATGCCACCGTCGGGGCGGCGGCCAATGTCGGTGCAGGCACGATCACCTGCAACTACGATGGCGTGATGAAACATCACACCCATATCGGTGCCGGTGCCTTTATCGGGTCCAACACGATGCTGGTCGCACCTGTGTCAATCGGGGAAGGCGCGCTGACCGGCAGCGGCTCGGTGATCACCTCGGATGTGGAACCCCACGCGCTGGCCTTGGCACGTGCGCCGCAGGTCGAAAAACCTGGCATGGCGCGTAAATTGTTCGAAATGTTAAAGGCCAAAAAGGCAAAACAGCAGAGAGGCAGCTGATTATGTGCGGTATTGTAGGTGTTCTGGGCAACCATGAAGCCGCGCCAATTCTGGTCGAAGCATTGAAGCGGCTGGAATATCGCGGCTATGACAGCGCGGGCATCGCGACGGTCAACGCAGGCAAGCTGGCGCGGCGGCGCGCGGTGGGCAAGCTGGTGAACCTCAGCGATCTACTGGTCCATGAGCCGCTGGCGGGAAAGGCCGGTATCGGCCACACCCGCTGGGCGACCCATGGTGCCCCGACCGTGACCAATGCCCACCCCCATCAGGCCGGCCCCGTCGCCGTGGTCCACAACGGCATCATCGAAAATTTCCGCGAATTGCGCGCTGAACTGGCCAAGTCTGGTGTCCAATTCGTCACCGAAACCGACACCGAGACAGTGGCCCTGCTGACCCATCACTATATGACCAAAGGGGCCGGAGCCGTTGAGGCTGCCAAACAGGCCCTGGCCCGTCTAGAAGGCGCTTTTGCCCTGGCCTTTGTGTTTGATGGCCATGACGACCTGATGATTGCGGCGCGCAAGGGCTCTCCGCTGGCCATCGGCTATGGCACCGGAGAGATGTTCGTGGGCAGCGACGCCATCGCGTTGTCGCCCCTGACCGACCGCATTTCCTATCTGGAAGAGGGCGACATCGCCGTCATCACCCGCAGCAGCGTCGAGATCACCGATGCCAACGGCGCATTGGCCAACCGCGCCATCAAGACGATCCAGATCGATTCAACCCGCATCGACAAGGCAGGCCACAAGCATTTCATGGCCAAAGAGATCGCCGAACAGCCCGCTGTGATCGGCCAGGCCATCTCGCATTACCTCAGCGATACCGGAGAGATCATCCTGCCCGGTGCCGGACAGGACTTCAGCCAGATCGACCGTATCACCATGGTGGCCTGCGGAACCGCCTCCTATGCCTGTCTGACGGCGAAATACTGGTTTGAACAGATCGCCCGCCTGCCTGTTGAGGTCGATGTCGCCTCTGAATTCCGCTACCGCGAGCCGCCGATCCCGGCCCGTACCCTTGCGCTGTTTGTCAGCCAATCCGGTGAGACGGCAGATACCCTTGCCGCGCTGCGCTATTGCGAGGGCAAAGCCCAGAGCATCATGTCAGTGGTCAATGTGCCCGAATCCTCCATCGCCCGTGAAAGCGATCTGGCCCTGCCCATCTATGCCGGCGTCGAAGTTGGCGTGGCCTCAACCAAGGCCTTTACCTGCCAGCTGACCGTGCTCTTTCTGCTGGTGCTCAAGGCCGCCCATGACCGTGGTGTGCTGAGTGATGCGGACCTTGCCGATCACATCAGCGCCCTGCGCGCTCTGCCCTCCATCATCAACACGGCACTTGAACAGAACACTGCCATGCGGGATGCGGCCCATCGGCTGTCCACCGCCCGCGACGTGTTGTTTCTGGGCCGTGGCCAGATGTTTCCTCTCGCCCTTGAGGGCGCATTGAAGTTAAAGGAAATCAGCTACATACACGCCGAAGCTTATGCATCAGGTGAACTTAAACACGGCCCCATCGCCCTGGTGGACGAAGACGTGCCCATCGTGGTCTTTGCCCCGCGGGACGCGCTGTTCGACAAGACGGTCAGCAACATGCAAGAGGTGATGGCCCGCAAGGGGAAGGTGATCCTCGTCTCCGATGCCCAAGGTCTGGCAGAGGCCAGCGAAGGCGTCTGGTGCTGCATCGAAATGCCCAAGGTGCCTGACGCCCTGGGCCCGATCCTCTATGCGATCCCGGCGCAGCTTTTGGCCTATCACACGGCGGTGGCCAAAGGGACGGATGTCGATCAGCCCCGCAACCTGGCAAAATCTGTCACGGTGGAGTGATCCCCGCCCCAGCCCCCGCAAAAGGACACGCGCCATGGCCAAGCAATTCGATCACCTGACCAAAGATCACATCGGATTTATCACCGCGCAGCATATCTTCTTTTGCGGGACCGCCGCCGATGAAGGTCGGGTGAACATATCGCCCAAGGGGATGGACAGCCTGCGGATACTGGGCCCGAACCGCCTGATCTGGCGCAACTGGACAGGATCAGGCAATGAAACCGCCGCCCATCTGGCCTTGCACAACCGCATGACCTTGATGTGGTGCGGGTTTGAAGCGCGCCCCATGATCATGCGCGCCTATGGCACCGCACGTACCCTGCACCCCAGGGATCCGGAGTTCGCAACATTGAACGCGCAATTCCCGACAACCGATGGCGCTCGGCAGATCTATGATGTATCGGTCGCCATGGTTCAGACCAGCTGCGGCTATGCAGTGCCCTTTTTTGAGCACCAAGGCCCGCGTGACACCCTTGAGGGCTGGACCAGGGACAAAGGCCCGCAGGGTATCGCCACCTATTGGAAAGAGCGCAACCAGCAGACGATTGACGGGCTGCCGACGCATATTCTGGAAGACCCGAATGCATGAACCCTATCTTGAGCAACTGACAGCTCTGACCCTCCCGGCACGCGCGCTGGAGATGCGGAAATATCACAAGGCAGAGCGGGTCTATCTGGGCCTGACCAATCCGCAGATCAACGATCTGGCCCAGGACTGGCGCAAGACCCTTGATGCACAAGACCGCGTGGCCGTGGCGGACGGGCTGTGGCAAACCGATATCTTTGAGGCCCGGCTGGCCGCCGCCAAGCTGCTGACGCAGGCCCGCATCCGTCCCGATGACGACCCCACATGGAGGCTGATTGCCTCATGGACCCCCGATTTTGACAGCTGGGCCATCGCGGACCATGCGTGCATGGCAGGTCAAAAACGTCTGGTCGCAGATCCCTCACGGCTGGACGAAGTCGCCAAATGGGTCACCTCTGATCACATGTGGACCCGCCGCGCCGCCTTGGTCAGCACCCTGCCCTGGACCAAGCAGAATCACCCCAAACCCCAAGAGCTGGAGGCGCGTGAGCGCATTTTGGGCTGGGCGGCGCAGCTGGTGACCGACCACCAGTGGTTCATTCAAAAGGCCATCGGCTGGTGGTTGCGTGAATTGTCCAAACATGACGCTGCCCGCACACAGGCCTTTGTCGCCGAACACGGTTCACAGATGAAACCCGTCGCGGTCAAAGAAGCCCTGCGGCTGCTCAAGAAAACCGCCTAGAGCGCTCACGCCGCGCGGCGGCTACTGCTCCAGCGCCACTTCGACTTCGGTCAGCCCTGCCAGCGGGGCGTCAATCACGCGCAGCGCAGAAAGGGACATCTGGCTGCCCGCAGTGGGCGGTCCGGCCAGCGGGATCAGCGTGACCAGCGACGACTTTCCAGTCGCCGGATTCGTCACGCGCCCCTGCGCCTCGGCCTGGACCAACGGTGTTTTCAGCCATAATCCCGGCTCTGTCGCGCTGCCAAGGGACACGATGGTCCGGCCCAGCACCGCCCCCCCTGCTTGGGAGGGCACGGCCGCCGCCGCACGCTGTGCCGGGGTCGTGGTATCCAGCGCCTCTGCCGTCCGCGCCGCCGACGGCGGCCGTGGCGCGGCCGTGGCGGGGGCAAGCACGGTATCTGACACCGGCGCTGCGGCAGGCAGAAAGGGATCATCTGCCCCCTCGACAGCCCCTGCTTCGGGCTGGGGTGCCGCACGTTTCAGGCCGAAACGGTCAGCCATACCATCCAGCCGCGCACAGCCAGTCAAAAACAGCGCAACCGCGCCAAGGATCAACAGATGTTTCATGATCACAGACTATCCGCGCCTGCGTCTTGCATCAATTGCCCAAATGCCGCTTGCCCGCATCACGGCGGGCCTTTACCAATACGGTCATGAATGCTCCATTGATTGATCCTTTCGCCCGCGCCATCACCTATCTTCGGGTCTCCGTGACGGACCGTTGCGATTTTCGCTGTGTCTATTGCATGTCAGAGAACATGACCTTTCTGCCAAAGAAAGAGCTGCTGACCCTCGAAGAGCTGGACCGCATGTGTTCCACCTTTGTTGGCCTCGGCGTAGAGAAACTGCGCATCACCGGCGGCGAGCCGCTGGTGCGGCGCGACATCATGACATTTTTCAACGGCATGACCCGTCACCTTGAGGCGGGCACGCTCAAGGAACTTACCCTGACCACCAACGGCAGCCAGCTTGAGCGTTTCGCCGATCAGCTTTATGCCGCAGGCGTGCGCCGGGTGAACATCTCGCTTGATACGCTGGATGACCAGAAATTTGCCGATATCACCCGCTGGGGCCGCCTGCCGCAGGTGCTGCGCGGTGTCGATGCGGCGCAAAAGGCAGGGCTGCGCGTCAAGATCAACGCCGTCGCCCTCAAAGGGTTCAACGAGGACGAATTGCCAACCATCACCGCATGGTGCGCCGAGCGCGACATGGACCTGACCTGGATCGAGGTGATGCCTATGGGGGATCTGGGCAACGAGGACCGTCTGGGCCAGTATTGGTCGCTGAAGGACGTGCGCGCGCGCTACGGCGATCATTACACGGTCACGGATCTGGCCGAACGCACCGGCGGGCCCGCGCGCTATGTGCGGCTTGAGGAAACGGGCCAGAAGATCGGTTTCATCACCCCGCTCAGCCATAATTTCTGCGAAAGCTGCAACCGGGTGCGCCTGACCTGCACCGGCGAGCTGTATATGTGCCTGGGACAAGAGGACATGGCCGACCTGCGCGCGCCCCTGCGCATCAGCCCCGATGACAACGGCCCCCTGCAAGCGGCCATTCGCGATGCCATCAGTCACAAGCCCAAGGGCCATGATTTTGACTATTCGCGTCAGAAACTGGATGGTCAGATGCCGCGCCACATGAGCCACACAGGCGGCTGAGAACCCACATGACTGTGCCCTTTCTCTATCGCGCATGGGTCGGGGCGAGCATGTTTCTCGTGCCCTTCGCGGCCCGCTCGGAGGTGCGCAAGCTGCGCCGCGCGGGGTTTGCCACCTACCGCGCCCATGAGAAACTGGGCCATGCCACAGAACCGCGCGCGCCGGACGGGCCGCTGCGCTGGGTCCATGCCGCCTC
>Ga0213868_10003808_pt1 | contig 13973 bp, 11 predicted proteins | sample PICome_9_FD_160087 | JGI IMG/M metagenome (GOLD analysis project Ga0213868, IMG submission 160087) | Coastal seawater microbial communities near Pivers Island, North Carolina, United States - PICO127 | ecosystem: Environmental > Aquatic > Marine > Coastal | place: USA: North Carolina...
ATCCTATGGGAACAAGTGCCAAACGTCAGGGTGGTCCCAAGTATACATCTGTAGCAGGTAATGATGGGCCTATCAGTCAACGTGTTGATGAGGAATAAGATAATGATAGAGCGCAAAGACATACATGGCACATGGCTTTTTGAATAAATAATACCTCAAATGGACACATTCTCGACATGAAAGGAATCATTCATAGAACATGCTAATACATGCTTTTTTTTTAAATAAAAGTTTTATAACTTATAAAGAATATAAAGTTACATCAAATTTCCACTGAATATTCATTATGTAGCGGTGAGGAAACGATCTTGCAAAGACTATCTTTGTCGTGTGGTTGGTGGTTGGTGGTTGGTCGCCTAGATGCAGGAAACTGGAATGTACGTGCGTTTGTTTCTTGTCACTTTTTCATTTTGCTGTCACTTCATCATCAGACTTCAACTAACTCCATCTACAACTAACTATTAAGTTATGAAACGATTTCATCGAGTACTAGCAGCGCTCTTAGTGGTGGTGTTATGTGTCATAGGAAAAGCAGCAGGCGGAAATTTTGATTTTTTCTTGAATCAAGGGGATGAAAGCTTAGCATCCAACGATTTCATAACAGCCATCCAGCATTATAAGGAAGCTACTGCACAAATTCAAGAAGTTGATTCAATCATTTCAGTTTTATCGCTTTATACGAACCTTGCAACTGCACTATCTGCCTCAGGGGACGAATTTGAGGCGGTGAAATATTATAGAGATGCTATACTCTATCACTCTGAACATATTGAACACATTGTTGATGACAGTGAAAGGAGAGAGGCTTCGAACATTGCTGCGCAGGCTGCATTTTTTCTGGGTATGACACATGAAGAACTTAAGAATTATCGAAAAGCTGCCGACTCGTATGCTTACGCAGCTAGCCTTGATGAATACCATTGGGCGTCTTATGCCAATCTGGGAGCAATCCTTCAAGATCATCTCAAGGAGAGTGCCGAAGCTCTTGCTGTTTATAATAAGGCTCTTGATATTTTAACTCAAAGAACGACAGAACCCACTGACCCACCTGAATATCCTGAATTGGTTTTATCGCAGCTGCACTATCGAATAGGGCTTGCGATTACTTATGCCGAAAAACAAAAATGTGTTAGACAAGATAACCAAGATGAAGTTCCATGCAAAGAAATGGCGGCAAATTCATTCAAGCTTGCTATTGAATTAGATCCGAATAACGAAGAGGCCAGACATATGTTGGCTTCTGTGACTGCAGATGCTACATTCACTAGGGCTTCAAACACTTATGTTACGAAGCTATTTGAAGATTATGCTGGAAATTTTGAGCACTCTCTGGTTCAAGAATTAGGATACGACGGATTTCAAAGGTTACGTAAGGCATTTGACAAAGCATTAGAAGGAGAAGGTATATCATCCTTCAAAATTGTTGTTGATGCAGGATGTGGTACTGGACTTGTGGGGGAACAGTTTCGTAATGTTAGTGATTATTTGGTTGGTGTAGATCTTAGTCCATCCATCCTAGAGGAGGCTCAAAGAACTCGACCTGGACTATATGATGAAGTTATTGTTGGAGATGTTACTGAAGTGTTTCGTGCGAAAGCTCCACTATCTATGATCATTGCGGCAGATAGCTATATTTATTTTGGTGATTTAGTCCCTCTCTTTGAGTCCATGGAACAAAGTGTTGCCGAGTCCGGTATCCTTGCCTTTACATTAGAGGATGCACCGGATGATATGCAGGAACAACTCAGTTCAATTGGTGCATGGAGATGGCAGCTACAGCCATCCGGTCGTTTTGCCCATAACAAAGACTATATACAACAGGTGGGATCCTCACACTCATTTGAAACAATATACTATGAATCCATGCGCGGCTTTCGGCATGAAGTTGGCGTTCCAGTGAATGGGCACATTTTTATTATGAGAAAAATGCCTTCCAATAAACGGAATGAGTTTTAGGGATGAACAATAATACTGACTACGGAGAGAGAGAGTATAAATCGAAAAGAATTATATTATTCTTTATTACTTTTTTATATGCCAATTGCAACTTCGCTTGATTTCATCTTTTTATTTTCCCTTCGATTCTTCTTTTATCATTGAATGATATTATATTGGCACGGACAAAACCATCGCACTTGGCTTTTTTACGCTCCTTGTATCACACATTGATCCATGTGTGTGTTTTCTTTACTCCCCACGATTTTCCGCCTCACGGACAGGAGCAAAGTAGGGATGGGCCGAAGCCTCCTTAGCCGTCAAACGCTCCTGATGGTCATACCTCAACAACTTGGAAACAAAGTCAATGGCTTCATCTGAAACAAGGTTTTGATTCTCCACGGTTATAAACTTTTGCCATGGTTTTTTAGAATGCCTTCCAAGTATTCCATCGAAATGTGGATCAAGTTCCAAATCATAGGTATCCAGGTAATGAAAAAGCTCCTCCGTTCCCAATACTTTGGCAATTTTGACAAGTTGATCATAATTATCATGTCCATGGAAGAATGGCTCCTTCCTGAAAATCATTCCTGCAAACATGCATCCAAGACTCCACATGTCCAAAGAATAATCGTATTCTTGTAGGTCTACAAGAAGTTCAGGTCCCTTGAAATATCTTGATGCAACCCTCACATTGTATTCTCTTCCAGGGTGATAGAATTCTAAAATGTGTTTGAAAAGGAATAAAAAAGACGCGTGTGAGTGAGAGAAGTGAACTGAAGTGAAATAAAATTGTACATTCTACACCAACAACGAGAAAGGAGGACACCATGGAACGTATGTACGTACCAGCCAGACCCCAATCAATCAATCTCAACTGTCTCTTTTCATGGTCAATCATAACATTATGAGGTTTTACATCACGATGCATGACTCCATTTGAGTGACAGTAATCCAATGCCTTCAACAACTCAAAGATGTAATAACGAATGTCATAATCAGAGAGTGTGGGATATAGAACTTTAAAGTCTGTATTGTTCACATGTTCAAAGATGAGACTTGGAGTTTTCGATTGTGGATCTCTCACAACATCAAGTAGTTGAATGATATTGGTTCCACCGCACATGTTTTGAAGGATTTTAATTTCTCGTTTGATCTTTTTCTTCTTGACGGGTTTTAGAATTTTGATGACACACTTGGTGTTGGTTCGTACATTGCATCCTTCAAAGACCTGTAGTGATGTGATATATATTATGTAATGTATCATGAAATGTATATATATAAATGAGAGGGAATGTATATATATATATGTATGTATTGATGGTTGTGTATAAATTCATATTTTAAAAAAACACGAGCTACCACCACCATCATTTGTTTTCTTACCTCCGAGTACTTGCCACGACCAATCTTTCGAATGACCTCATAGTCCTCTTGATCTCCCCAGTTCACCGTCAAAGCTTCGTAATCCCAATAGTCACGGGGACGGTTCACATTGACATCGGCATATACCCTATGTAAGATCAAATATATATTTATAATTTTTTTTTAAAAATAATAGCAGGTGAGACATATTATATATCATTCGATTGGGATTCGATTCGAATGTATGCGTCTTTGCTTGTTTGCTTTCTTAATTTAGGTTCTTTCTTACCTGGCTCTACTCATAACTTTTGATTTTTATAAGTCAAAATAAAACTGTGCCCACAAATACACACTCTTGACACAATCTCTAGACCTTGTTGAAGATGGTCAAATGTGATGATCTATAGAGTCGCCTTGATTCCTATTTGGGTTACGTATGTATATTTAGTGTATTGCCAAAGGGGACCTGCAGGAGAAGGCAGAGAAGGCAGCAAGCAGGAGGCAGGAGGCACAGCAAAGCAGGAGGCACGCAGCAGCAGGTCGAGAGAGGGAGTCGAGAGGCCGAGGCTCGTTTGGATTTTTGATTGCTTTTGAGGCAGGTTAGTCCGATTTCTATTCTAATCGTCTTGACTGGGATATTCCCAAGGAGCAAAACTGACCACCAGTGAAACCTGAAAAACTATCGACATCGAACATCATAAACACATCATAAGTAGATACAACTTACAATTCCATACCTATCCATCCATCCATCAATCAATAATGAACCAAAACATGCAACTCCATACATATATACTATTCATGTACATAATTCTTACTTTTGATTCGACACATGGCTTCCTTGTTCCTGTGTCTGTGTCTTCAAGGAATCAAAACGTATTTGCAACAACAACAAGGACGAAAGTAAAACAATGTAACATGGGCACTCTCAAAACTAGTAATACTAGCACTGCTGTATTATCTTCCAGGAATGATGACTTTACAATGCCATCTCCAACTACATTAATCTCTGATATTCCGAAAGATAAAAGAGGTATTGGTGTTGGTATTGATTTAGGAACCACCAATAGTGCAATTAGTATTTTAAATGAAGAGGGGATTCCATATTTGATTAAGATTGATGGGAAAAGTACAATTTCCAGTGTCGTGACTCTTCAAGCTGACACTACGAATCAAGATGGTGATAATTATGATAATAACAATGATGATGATCATGATACTCGTATCGATCCTAATCATAAGGAAACGAAATCCTATCAAGTTCTTGTAGGGGAGGTATTGTCGAATGAAAGGAAACAAGATTATCAACATGATTGTTTTACATATAGACATGTCAAGAGAGTGATTGGTATGGGTACCGAAGTAGGTGAGTGTATCTAACGAAACATATCTATCTATGAATGAATGAATGAATGAATCCACAAAACAGACATTGTTCTATTTTTCATACATGACACCAACAACACACGATGTACATCATTATAGCTGCGAGTAATTCAGAAGTTGTTCCACATTTACTCATACGAACAGCTTCTCAACGGAGAAAGGGAAAGTCTATACATAAAGCTAATTTAAAAGAGGGACTGAATGGTGTTGGATTACAAAAAATGTTGACGGATGCCAAAGAAAATCCAGTTCGATTTGCACTTCCACCAGGAGTCGTGGTTCCGGAAGAACAAAAAGATGATGATGACGACGAAAAAAAAGAAAGGAACATCATGGATGATGACAAGATGTTAGTAAACACTCCATCTGTTTCTCCTGAATTCCTTTCTTGTCAAGTACTTAAGAAATTATTTCAAACAGCAGAAGAAGAAACGGGAGAAAAAATCACTCGCGCTGTCATTGGAGTACCTGCATACTTTAATGATATGCAACGTGAGGCTACGATAAAAGCAGCTTGTATGGCATCTGGTATACCTCCAGAAAGAATAAGATTACTTAGAGAACCTGAAGCTGCAGCTCTTGCGTATGGTATTGGAAAGCAACAAATTGGAAAGGGAGATGAAGAGGAGCTTGTTCTTGTCTTTGATTTAGGTGGAGGGACATTTGATGTTTCGATTTTAGAAGTGGGTGGTGGAATATATGAGGTAGTTGCCACCGGTGGGAACAATATGCTGGGAGGGAGTGATTTTGATGCTCGTATCGCACAGCATTTTTCGAAGAAAATGATGGAACATGGATGCACTAAGAATTATTGGAATGAAGGGGGTGACGTTGCTGAGAAAATGGTGACAAGTGCAGAACAAGTTCGTATTGCATTGAGTAATAATCGCGAAGTAACTGTGGCACTTCCACTCACTGACCATGAATGGCTTTCTATGACAAATCCTCGTGATGTTATTGTAAAAGAAAACAATCTTGAAGATGTTAAGACGTCAGATTCCACTCATGCCATTTTTAATTTTTCTCGCAAATCAATGGAAACGCTGTGTCTCGATATTTTCCTTGCACTTTTGCGACCAGTTCGCGAAGTAGCTATTTTAGGAGGAGCTATGCTTCCTGGAGATACAAATCCATCTGCAGTTGAAGCAGTTTTGCAAATGGAAGAGGAGTTGGAGATGGAGTTGGCACGAAATGCAGGAACATTTGAAAACTTCTTCGACGAGGAGAGCGGGGAAGCCAAAGCAGACCCTGATGATGATATATCAGAGGCAACGTTACTTCAATTGAAAAATTATGACTTGAAAGACAGAAAGAAAATGCAGCAACGAGGCCGTAAAAGAGCTAGAAACCTTCAAAAGGATGAGCAAAAGTTTCGACAAGAGAAACGCAAGGCGGGCGAAAACGCAAAAAATACTTCTCAAAATGTCAAAGTTCGAGATGGAATTAATGGACGAAGGCTAACTCAAATCATATTAGTTGGCGGTGCAACAAGAATGCCCGCTATTGGTAGGCTACTCGCGGCTGTGACAGGAGTGGTACCACAAAAGACTGTAAACCCGGATGAATGTGTAGCACTCGGATGTGCAGTACAAGTCGGTATTCTGGATGGTATCAACACTGAATTACAAGTTCTTTCCCCCATTGAGGCTGCTATGATGAGAGCGCTTGCGAAGAAACGTGGAGTAACTATAGATTTCGATGACGATGATGATTTTGAAGAAGGATATGTAGAAGAATACTTTTAAAACTATCTACTGTAAATTTCGATGTTGGATGAAAAAAATGACGCAAAACCGATAAACTGTCGATGCCACCAAGGCCACCAAAAGTGTCCATTTTTATGTAACATGTAAAACATTTAACGGTAGACTACTACTATCTACGTATTTGAAACTATCTCAACAAACATAATAAAACATTTTAACTTTCATGTCACTAGCATCGTACTTTACAAAGAAATCAGGTCCTAAAGCAGCAAGGGTGAATTTAACAGTTGTGTCAGAGTCTGGCGAAAACAAAAGCGTCACAATTAACTCAGTTGCATCGTCAACTCGAAAGGAAATCACCTCAAATGACGCTGAAAAAGTGAAACCTGTACACGAAGTTAATTCTTTACATAAAGATCAAGCTCATAACGACCAATTTGTGTTTGGTTTTTCTGTGGATGAGGCTACTACTAGTGCTAGCAAAAAACGACGGCAAAGACAAAAGAACAAAAACAAGCAACACGAGAACCTTAAACAACATACCGATCAGGCTACTATTATCTTAGAACAATCAAGCGATATCAGAACAAATAATCGTACTATTGAAACCGAAAAATTCATTGAGAGTGCGCCGCAATTTGCACCAAGTCTGAAACAAACACCGTCGACAAATGAAGATATTTATAAGAAGAATGACAATTTGCACAAATCAACTCAAAATGAAAACCATTCAGAAATAATACACGATAATATTACTCCACCGCAACCACCACCAGGATTCGATAGTCCAGTCATTGAAAATGCAACTCTGCCTTTGAATGAAAATTCATCCATCCCTACGAATGCACTACTTAGACCAAGTGATAAATTTAGAAAGACACCAGGAAAGAAAACATCCAAAAAGAACAAGAAAACATCTGTGGCTCGTCAAATGCAATTGGATGAACTGAATCAAAGAAAGAATGAGAAAATTATTCGTCCCAAACAGCAAGAGATGAAATTGCAATTTAACGCAGTGACTAAAAGTAAGGCAATGGTGAATCGAGGCAGTTTGGCAGTTCATCGTGAAAAAACGAAGCAAGTTGGGAAACAAGAAGAGCAACCAGTACAAGAAGTGAATCCATTTTCCTTTGGATTCAACTTCAACACGCTTCTGAACGTTCCAGACAATTCCTTTTCTATTGGTCCAAAGTAGAGATATCTGTACCTCCGAATCATAAAATACGAATAACATGATCTTATTATGATGCATATACATCTAAGTTTCTATTTTAAATGATAGTTATGCGATGGACGAGGAGTTATGAATCGTGCCTCTGATCTGTCCCTTCGACTATTGTTCGACTTCTTTGCTGCGGTGGAAAGTGGATGTTTTTTCTTGCTGGATTTGTACGAAATGTACACCTCCTCACTATTTCGTACTAGTTGTTCACGAATTTTTGCAGGATCTTCAGAGGGCAATAGCAACATTTTCTTTGCTGCTGCGCCTTTTGCGTGATCTTCAATAGATGGGAAAATATGAAACTTGAGTGTGCCAAGTTCCCATGCAGATGTTGCAAAAGGATTTGTATATTCAGGATCCTCTACTTCTGGGGTGTAAGTGCCTTGAGTAACAACATCTTGCTCGTTTTCTAGCAATTGTGCCGCAGAAGGATAGCGATGAAGAATTTGGCGAAGAAAGGCCAATAGAGGAGCTGCTGTGAACGGAGGAGCATGCATGGCGGTAGTTGATAATTGTTTCACAAATGCTGCAATACGAACAGTGGAGTATTCCTTACGCTTGATAAATGCAGCATGGAGACACTTCAGAGCAAGCTCTGTGTTTGTAGAATCGTGTCCTTCTGTGATTAGCCTTGGTAATTGACCATAAAGTGGAGAGACATATTCCTTTTGGTCTATCTGTAATTCTCGACCAGGTCCCTGGAGTGTTTGAAAAGCAGTCAATATGCAATTCAATGCAGCATCTAAAGGAAGAGAATCAACCTCTTTGAGCAATCCTTTTAGCACTTCTAGGACATCTCGAACTGTATCAAAATTAATCAAGTGTGCAAACTTTGCAAGTCCCTCCAAAGCTGGAGCCAATAACTCGGTTGCAGCATTGATTTTCGTTTGCGTTCCATCATGATCCGCAGCAACAAAGTTAACTCCTTTCAGAATACGAAAATATGTCAGAGTAACAGCATGCAACGTATCTGCCTGGCAACGAGCAAGGAGAATTTTATCGACAGTTGCATCTCCCTCCTTTAATTCGCTATCGATATCATCCTGTTCCTTATCCTTCTTTTTCTTTTTGGCTTTTGCCTGCTCTGCCAACTTGGCAGCTTCGGCTTCGTCAACGTGAACACGAAGAGGTATTTTGATAAAGGTTCGAATCATCTCCGGTCTTATCGCCATGGCTGATTTACCATCTGATTTTTCAAATCGATCTTTGACAATTTTAGATATCATTTTTGCAGCTTCCAATGCAATCTCTCCCTGTGCATCATGTTCGAAAACATAAGCTATTGCATTACAGCAAGCGATTGCTACCTCTTCACATGTCCTATGATTCATTTGACGGACAACTATTGAAAGAATGTTGGATCGAAAATTAAAATGTGATGCCGATTTCAATAATTCAGTCAGACATAGGATAGCGGTAACACTTAGAGGGGACAATGTAGTAGTATGATTATCATTCTGATTCTTCTTCTTCTTGTTACTGTGTTGAACTCCATTGCCTCGTTCCCACAATGAATCTAATAATTTCAAATACTGCTGATAGCTGGTCAACAGTGCACGTTCATAATTCCATAGTTGTTTTGTTTCCTTGGACACTCGAACAGCCATTTCAGCAGAAGTAGGTAGACGAATGCGATAGGATGGTATGACATCTTGAAATATAGCCAAAAGAGATAGAACTGAGAGTCTAGTTGTGTTGTCATCATTGTCATTTTTAGATGGATTTGCCATTTCTAAAAGCCGTCTCATTTTAGAGGGAATGGATGGTCCCGAAGGACTCTTCTGGTCCTTCGTAGTAGCAGTCCTTGTTGTTGCATGTTCCTCGTTATCTTCCAATGAGTCCTCTCGTCTATGAGTAGAAAAGGCAGATTGTGGATCTTCCAATATTGACTCACTTATTTCTGCAATGAGTTCACAACGTTGAGCAGGTGTCAACTGAGCCAGAGGTTCGTCTAAATGTTCAATGACACGTCTAGAAGGCAGATATGGTTTAGAAGGAAGTTTTCTCTTGGCAGTTTTGGGATTGTCGTTTTTCATTTTCTTTTGATCTTTTGTCACCATGGTTTACGATTAATTTTTAATATCAAGAACAGATGAGAATGAAGATTAGTAACTGAAATTGTTTCAATCTCATCTGTGAGAGAGAGAGTGTGTGTAGTGTGTAGATACATTCTTACTTCTAATACATCAGACCTCATATTTTGATTGGTTCCAAAGATTGCGCGCGAAAGTCACCTTACTGTGATTTTCATAAATACGGAACCTAACCCTAAAATCACAAAATCCTTGGGTGGGGAGAGCCGAGAGCCGAGAGCCGTTGCAAATATAAACTCCAAGTTCTCAGAGTAGAGTTTCATTCATTATATGTTCACTCACTCCATTCATAGAATAAGAACCACAAACAATGTTCCAATCTAAATTAAAATCCATGACGTATGCATGGACAGCCATTGCGTTGATCTCAATAGCTGTCTCCATGTACACGGTCGCTTCAGGACAGTTGGATGATCATCAAGGAGGAATTCGAAGTCTTAAGGAAAAATTTACATACGATGACCATGCACCACTTTTCCCATTGACCAAGTCAGACATTATAGGAGGTACATGTATTATTCTCGGTCTTATGGTGGCAGCTGGGGGAGGTATCGGCGGTGGAGGTGTGTTATTGCCGATACTCACTTTGATCATGGGGTTTTCACCGAAACACGCCATACCATTGAGTAATATTACAGTCTTTGGTGGTGCTCTCGCAAACACATATCTAAATGCAAAGAAGAGGCATCCTCTGGCAGATAGACCATTGGTAGATTGGGATCTGATTCTTGTCATGGAACCATTGACCATTGCTGGAGCATTGATTGGAGTCTTTATCAATAAATTACTACAAGAAGAGGTGTTGGTTGTTATGTTGGTGGTATTGCTGGCATTTACAGCCTACAATACTCTGCAGAAGGCTGTTAAAATGTACAAGCTTGAGACTGCGCAGTTGAAAATGAATGACAGTTCTTCGAGTGGTAGTGAATTGACGTCCATGGTCAAACATTCAGATATAGATCATGAAGATGAAGCACAAGAGGACTTATTGAGTCATATGGAAACCAATGAAGATGCTGAAGACATTGACGAAGAGCAGGAAAATGAATTTCTGGAAGAAGTAGACTTGCAGTACAATCATCAACTATCTGAGATACTGAATGCGGAAAAGGTTCCTCCGAAATGGAACATTCAAGTACTTATTGTCATGTTTGTAGTTGTGTTATTCATCAATCTAATGAAGGGTGGAGGGGCTTTCAAAAGTCCACTTGGTATCAAGTGTGGGTCCAAGTCCTTTTGGGTTGCGAATTTGCTTATGCTTGGATGGATATTGGTTGTTAGTTGGATGGCTAGACGTAGGTTACTCCACAAGTACTACGAGAAGAAAAAATGCGGATTCCAATATGTGGAAGGTGATATCAAGTGGGATGAAAGGGCTACGATTGTTTACCCCACGATTTGTGCACTTGCTGGATTCTTCGCGGGTATGTTTGGAGTTGGTGGTGGTATTGTCAAAGGTCCATTGATGCTTGCCATGGGAGTACATCCAAAGGTTTCAAGTGCTTCCAGTGCTTGTAGTAAGTTGATATTGTTGTTATCTACTTGTTTTCATTATTGGATATGTCTTCTAACGCATACATTGTGTATTGGTTTCTATTACCATGGACTGTTGCTTACTTACTTAGTGATTTTGTTCACTAGTTTCACAGCCACGTCTTCCTTTATTGCATTTGGACTTTTGATTCCAGACTATGGCATTATCTGTCTATTGATTGGCTTCATCGCAACATATTATGGACAAATCGTGCTGTATTACTTAATGAACAAGTATCAGCGTAATTCATACATTGCATTTTCTATTGGAGGTGTTGTACTGTTGAGTGCGTTTTTAATGACGATTCAAAGTGTGTTGAGTTTGGCAGAAGGGCATCATAGAGAAGCATCGAATGGAATTTGTGGACGATAAGGTGGTCATTGACGATCTAATGTAATGTTGATGTGTTTGAAACGAATCAAAATACAAGAGAGTTTTATGTCTTTGTATGTATTCATTGTTTTCAGTAGTTACCATCTTCCATATGTTACTATGGAGTCAGTCAGAGAGGGTTAGTACGTTACTACTTAGGGTTGAGGAGGGGTTCGCTGTCGGAAGTCTAAAAAACCCTGACGGTCTCAAATCTGTACTTCAAGAAGAAGCCCAGTAAGAAGAAATGGGCTGGCTGCCTCTCGGGGTAAAAAATCTCTTCTGAAGGCAGGGCCTCTTCTTCACCGCACCACTGCAGAGGCTTCAAAAAGCGTCAGGTTGACTGTTAGCAACGTGTCACTCCGGTGTATCTTAATTAACAAGGTATATCTAAACATGGAGCCTCTCCCTCATTCCATAACACATGCTACAAATTTCAATCCTATTGGGAATGAAGAACCAATTAAGGTATGTACGAGTTTCTCCGCGTTTTTATGACTCTCTCTCTCTCTAGTTCCAGAATGGCTGTAGTGACTTGAAAGATACGGGGTCAAACAGGTATAAAGAAAGAGAGAGAAAGAGAGATACACAGACTCAACACGAATCATTTAAATTTGGGGGAAAGATGATTGATTGATTTATATCTTTTCAGCAATATGAGCGGAGTAATTTCAGTCAATGGGATCAGATCAGTGAACATTGAGTTGTCACGAACTTGACGTACTCCAATCACCAATAATGACGTTTTGATTTATATATTTGTATTTATATATAGTTATATAAAGAACATTCGAAACGTTTCATGTTATAGTGCTGTTCTTGTAAAGCAAAAGATATACAAGTATACAACAACCCATTGGAAAAGGAGCAGTGTCAGGGAAACAAACGCTCTCTCTTTCTTTGTTCACGGAACAAACCCTTGACTCTTACCACATTCAACAATCACATGCATCTTTTAAAACATTCTGTCATGTCAACATCTGTTTCAAAATATATGTACTCACGTCCGATACTACAAATACCAAACAAACAGAAACCTGGACCACTAGCGAAGATCCGACGCCGTCTCACAGTCACGGGGGCATCCAAAGATATCGACGGTGGTGTCTCCACATTGTCATCCACGGAACAAAATGGATTGCCCACTGAACATCACTCACAAGTATCCTGTGCTGTCAATGAGTACTCTGGTCTCTCCAAGAAGGGACATGCGCCCTACAATCCTCGTAAAAAGAATCAAGACGCAATAGTTATGTACGTCGATGAACCTACCAATACTGTCATCCTCTGTGTTTTGGATGGTCATGGAGAACATGGGGATTCTGTGGCCATTGCCTTTCAAAACAGATTGGCGCAAGAAATGATCTCTCATGAGGCTTGGAAAACGGACGTGAAGCGGGCCTCAGCTTATGCCATTGATAAAATTGAATCAGAAATCATTCGAAACTTTCGAGTGGATACAGAATTCAGTGGCACGACACTCAGTATGGCCATCGTAAGAGGTAATAAAATTACTGGGGTGAACATTGGAGACTCAAGGGTGATTCTGGGTAAGGAAGAAAATGGTAGGATTGTTGCGGAGGAGATTACCCATGATCATAAACCCGATTCGCCTGGTGAAAAGGAAAGGATTTTGGCAGCTGGTGGAAGAGTGTTTGCAGTTGAATATGATGATGGTATTGATGGACCTCCACGTGTTTGGTTAGGCCACATGGACGTTCCTGGTTTGGCCATGTCCAGGTAAGTGATGGGTGCATATATGTTTTTTGAACATTGTCCTTGACATTTAGCCTCATAATGTATATTACTTGTTGCAGATCCCTTGGAGATTCTGTGGCGCATACCGCCGGTGTATCTTCCACCCCAGAGTTCACTGAACGTGATCTAAACCCAGAAAAGGACAAGTTTATTATAATTGCTACTGATGGACTTTGGGAATTTGTGGACAATCAGGAATGTGTGAACATGACCCTTGGGCAGATCTATCCCAGTAACTGCGTCCAACTGTTGGTGAAAGAAGCGAATGAGAGATGGATGCGAGAGGAGCAAGTCATTGATGATACAACTGTCATTTTTGCATCCTTGTTTGGTTATATGAAGTAATGACTAATGACCCTCGACAGAATGATTCAATGGTGGGGTTGCCTTTCTAATTCGTACTAGAGTAACTGCTCAGCGGAGTTGAGTGTATATGAAATACGAATGAAAGAAATTACTGACGGTGTGCAACACAAATTATTAAAGCAGCGCAATCAGTGAAGATGAAAATGTCATATTAATTCGTTTGCATCAGACGAAACATATATGCAGCCTGTAAAAAACTTAAAAAATATTTTTATAAAATGATCATGAAATTATATTAT
>Ga0213868_10003812_pt1 | contig 13963 bp, 9 predicted proteins | sample PICome_9_FD_160087 | JGI IMG/M metagenome (GOLD analysis project Ga0213868, IMG submission 160087) | Coastal seawater microbial communities near Pivers Island, North Carolina, United States - PICO127 | ecosystem: Environmental > Aquatic > Marine > Coastal | place: USA: North Carolina | collected...
TGGATACGTTCTTCTACTCACCAACCTACTAAACAAAATACAGTTTGGGAAACAGGTGGTCAAAATTGGTTTATTGAATCTTTAGCTGATGCTTATAGATCTACTCAACTAGCACAACAAACTAGTGCTGTTAGAAGTATTTCTATGCAACAAGATAATGTATCTAAAATTTTATCAGGAGAAAAAACTACAACTTTAAGAGCAAATAACTTACCAAGTGGTGTTTATAATATAGGGGGTCAGCAATTTAATCTTACCAATAGAGGACTGCTGTCTATTGAAGAGGCTGGTGGAGTAGAAGCCATTAGTAAGTCAGAAGCTTTTGCACAGTCTGGTCCTAAATTTTCTTCAACAAAAGATTTCTTAGCAGGTAAAAGAAAGTTGTATGTATATGATATTACTCCTGCACAACCAATACAACAAGATATTACTACAAATGCAGTCTTTACTGAAACATTGAGATACACCGATGCAGAAGGAAACCCTATTACTGTTGGAGAAGAAAAAACAGCAACGTCAACACAACAAGATAGTGATGCTCCTTCAGTAACTGAAAATAATCAACTATCTTTATTTGGTGAAACTGATACAACTATGAGATTGAAGAATGGTAGGGATTATAAAATTTCTGAAATTGATGGATCTATGTTAGAAGATATGGGGTATACAAAAAAAGAAGTAATTCAAATATTAAAAAACATCTGTTAAATTATGGCAACATGTCCAGTTAAAGGCTCAAAAGAGTGGAAAGAATTAGTTACTTCTGTAGGAAACGATGAAGCAATATATTTATGGGATAAGTATAAAGGATTTGTTCCTGAATATTTGTATAAACTAGTAGATTATAACTTACGTGCTATAAATATATTACAATCAGATAAAGCTAAACAAGTATTTGAAAAAGGTAAAAAGAATAATTGGGACTTAAACAAAACTCTTACAGAACTTCAAGTGCCTAAAGAACAAAAGCAGATTATATTAAATAAAAATATTACTGATAGAGAAGAAATTATTACATCTTTATTAGCTGATAATAGTTTTGTTGTTGAGGTTAATACTACTAAAAGTAAAAATAATAATGAGAGAATAGTAAGAAATGGTAATATTTATGATATTACACCACAAGGTGAAGAAATTTTAATTGAAAATCCTGAAAATACTTCGTATTACTCTTATCTAACAGTACCAGGTGGTACTAATTATACAGAAAATGAAATAGCTACACCTGATATTACACCTAATATAAAAGGTCATGCTCAATTTAGTACTGATAATGGTATAGGATGGTTTAGAAGTGATGAACAAGTTAAAAAAGGTTCTGAGAGAGTTAAAGACCAAAAAGCTATTGATGAAGAAATTAGATATTATGAAACCTTAGTAGATAATAGAGAAGCTTCTCCAGAGGATTTAAGAACACTTAATCAATTAAAAGAAGGTAACTATAAAAGTGAAGATGCTACTAAAACTCGTAGAATACTAGAAGTACAATCTGATTTATTTCAGAAAGGTAGGGATAAAAAAAGTTTAATAGGACTATCTCCATTAGTAGGGGATATAGAACAAAGACCTGAATTTTTAGATTTTATATCAAAACAAACTAAGAGATTAGAAAATGGTGAAATTGATGAGTTTGAAGCCAATGAATCTACAGAAAAATGGAAACAAAATTTTAGTAAAAACTATAATCAGCAATTTAATAATTCAAAAGAAAACCAATTTTTACAATTATTAAACAAAAAGGGTAATTGGGTTAATTTCTTTATACAATCTATTATACAAGATAGTGCTAAGAAAGGTTATGAAAGAGTCTTATTTCCTAAAGGTAATACAGCTAGTAAAATAGAAGGGCATAGTACTTTAGAAGAGTTTAAGAAGCAGAAAGAAGATAGAATTAAAGAGCTTGAAAAAGAAAATACAAGTCTTAATAAAGATTTAGAAGGAGAAGATTTAACAAAATATAATTTACCTGATTCACCTATTGTAAGTAAAGAGCAAATTATTATTGATATAAATAAATTTTTAAATAAAAATAATAACGAAATAAAACAACTTAAACAAGAACTTGAAAGAGTTGAAAAAGAAGGGTTTAGTGCTTTAAAACCTATATACAATTTCTATGAAAATAGAGTAAGTAATATTCTTAATAAATTATATGATGTAAATGAAATTACTGATGAATATGGTAATACTTGGAATGAGGTAAAGATTGCTCCTGAAATGGTGCAAGAATCTATTTTATTACAAAAAGAACAAACAGAAACTAGTAAAGCTTCTCCTGCAATTATTGCAAAGGTTAAAGAGGTGATTAAGAAGATGGGTGTAAATCTCCAAGACCTATCAGAGTATGCAAAGAATAACCCTAATATTAATGTATCATCTATTAATGCATTAGCTGATTTAGTATCTGGTATAATTGGTATAGCTAAAGGTAAAGAAGATGTTGCTCTTACAGAGGAGATGGTGCACATTGCCACAGCTATTATTGAGCAAAAGAATCCACAGCTTGTTACAGAAATGATATCTAAGATAGGTAGGTTTAAAATATATAAAGACACACTTGCTGAGTATAGAGATCTAAAAGCGTATCAGCTACCTAATGGTAAACCAGACATTCGTAAGATAAAGAAAGAGGCAGTAGATAAACTTATTGCAGAGATTATTGTAGATGGTAACGTGGAAGCATATACAGAAGATACAAGATCTCTTGCTAGAAAGTTTTTAGATGCAATACTTGATTGGTTTAGAGTGAATGTTAGAAAAACAAACATTGATATATTTAAAGCAAGTGCAAGTGCAATTATAGAAGGCGACTTTGAAGGAGATGTGTCTGATATAAGTAGCAACGAAATATATTTTCAACTATCAAATCAACAAATAAATTTTCAAAATAAAATTGAAGAAACTGAGAAAATATTAAAGAAAGAAGAAGGAAGAAAAGATGACAACCCTGCTACCAACACTGAGTCAGATAGTAATAACTTTTATAAAGTTTTAGAAAATGGCGTATTTAGAAAAGTTGCAACAAGAGTAACTGATTATGTAAACCAATGGTATGAAAATACATTTGGAGGACCTTATGTAGCTCCAGATGAAAAGATAGAGAAACAGAATGAACAAAAGAAAAACTTTGGTTTAAAGTATCATGATTACTTTGATGAAATTGCAAAAAGATATTTTAACTCAGATGGTACAAGAAGAGTTAACCCTGATCCAAGACCTGTTTATGATAACAAAGTAGACAATGAAATATATACAAAACTTGAAAAATACTTTACTGATTTAATAGAAGAATATTCCAAAGATGGTAAAAGCCCACTGTTTTTTTCAGAGTTAAAAGTTTATGATTCCAAAGATGATGTAGCAGGTACTATAGATTTAGTTATTATAGAAGAAGATGGTACAGCTCATATTTATGACTGGAAGTTTATGAGTTTTTACATAAATGATAATGGAGACTTAGACTCACAAGATGTTCCATGGTTTAAAAAGGGAGCATACTCTACGCAGTTGAAAGAGTATAAAAGAATTCTTAAAGATGCTTATGGTATCAAAAAGTTTGGAAAAAATAGATTTATACCTATCATAATGGACTTGAGGGAGCAAGTCAATAGATCAGAAGATGGTAAGTTATACATCACTGGTATTAATATTGGATCAGTTAATCCTAAAAAGTTAGAACCTCTTTATTTAGTTCCTGTGTCAGAAGAAAGTGAATTAACAGGTAATGAATCTATAGATAGGTTAATTAAAGAGTTAAATACTATATGGAAAAGTTTAGAGTTAAAAAAGGAAGGTTTAACTGTTGCTGAAAGAGAATTTAAAAATCAAAGAATGAATCTTCTTAAGACAGCGGTAAGAAGACTTAGAAGTGGTAAAAATATAGGTCCACTTATTGATGTTATTGAAACTCAAATGACAGAAGCTAGAGACATTCTAGATAAAATGTCAGCATATATGCAACTTCCTGCAGATACTGATGAGATTACTGAAAAACAAAAGAGTGATCTTGCTATATCTGCTACCAATTACATAGCTGTTGCTGATATATTAGGTACATCATTTGATGAAATAGGTGATTTAATTTATAAAAAAGGAGCTGAAAAAGAAAAAGGTTTATCAAAACAACAGAAAAAGGAAATTAAATACGCTAAAAAACTATTAAGAGAGTTTCAAGAAACAACCACAGACATTAGACGTTCTAAGATAACCATACAAGAAAATCTTACAAAGTTTGTAGATAAGTTTGTAGGAGAAGCAAATCTTGTAACAGGTCTTTCTTCCCCTGAACCACTACTTAAAAACTTCTGGAAAAAGAACTTTTCTACAGCTTCAGCTATAGGTTTAAAATCAGTTGAAGTATTATCAAAGATGTTAAATCTTGCAACAAGTAAGGCAAATCAAACTTCTCTTTTAGAAGTTAATCAGTTAGTAGAAATACAAAAAAGAATAATAGAGTCTGGAGGTGATATAAAAAAGAGGATAAAATCTCTTTATCAAACTAAGAATGATAATATTGTAAATAAGTTAATTTATAGATATCAAAAAGCTTATCGTGATGAAGCTGATGAAATTTATAAAAAGTCTCTTAAGGTAACAACAGTAAAAGAAGTTAGGAAACTTAGGCAATGGCTTAATGAAAATGTTGAAATTGATGAATACAAAAAAGAGGCATCTAAAATACTAAATGATCTTATAGAAAAGCAAAAAAGAAATTTGGTAACAGATCCAAAAACAGGAAAAAAATATTATCCAAAAAGAATACAAAACAAAATATTAGAGTACAAACAAAAATATGACATAGATAGAGATGACTTTACTGGATATAACAATTATATAATTAAAAGACACCCAAAGGAAAAGTGGGAGAGTGAAGAATATATAGCTCTTAAAAAAGACAAACCTTTATTTGATTTATATAATTTCATCACTGCATTTAATAAAAAAGCTAATGACATAGGTTATATAAGTAATGTGGTAGGAATGGTATTTTTACCATTTATTAGAAAAGGGACAGCTGAACAACTTGCTTGGGACATGTCTATAAGTCCAATTAAGGAATTTTCAAATGCGTTAACTTTACAAGCTGACACTATAGGCTATGGTAATATAAATGAGTTAACTAATGAAATAGAAAACTCAATTCCTAAATACTATACTTATGACTTTACTATGGGTAAAGATAAAAAAATCGATACCTCTGAGTTAAGTATGGAACTTTTTAAAAACATGATACTTTATATAAATCATGTTAACAGGTATAGCTATTTAAAAGATATAGAAGGTCAAGTTCAAGCACTTAAAACTACTCAAAAGTTTAAGAAAAATTATATAACAGGAAATCAAGATATGATTGCTAGAGGTCCTGGAGGTGAACTACAAACAACTTCAGGAGATATGACTAATGTTAATATTCTTGATTCTTTTATAAAATCAGGACTATATGATCAGAAATATACAGAAGGTGGAGTAGATATAGCAATACCTAATGTGCTTAAAGGTGTGAAAAGGATTGTAAATACTGTGTCTAGGTCTCTTGTTAATAAAGACTTATTTAGTATAGAAGAATCTCCAGACTCTTTTTCTTTACAAAGAAGTATGGATTTTCTAAATAGATACATACAAATGAAGGCATTGGGTGGAGAATTTATATCTGGTGCTGTTAATTCTTTTGGTACAACTATTCAGCTTTCTGCACAATCAGGAGTATATTTTAGTACTAGGGAAGTGATGAAAAAACAATATCAAATAGCTCGTAATACCTATAAGAATGATGAAGATAAACAGATGTTTGTTCAACTTGTTGATAAATTCATGCCTCTTAAAGATGATCCTACATACGATAAACTTAGAAAAGCAGGTTTAACTGGTTTAACAAGAGTGAACACTTCTGATTTATTATTTATGTTTTTTAGATTTCCTGAACAAGTTGCAGAAAAAGCAGTATTTGCTACTCTATTAGACAACACAATGGTTATAGATGGTAAACTTGTAAACATTAAAGACTATGTAAGAAAGAAATATCCAAACAGATATACTTCTGGAAACTTAAGAGAAACAGAAAAAATAATAAATGCAGAAATTAAAGAGTTAAAGGACACTAAATCTATAAGTGCTACAAAAAAACTAGAAAATGGTAAAGTTGTAATTCCAGGATTAGACTTAAATAACATTAAAGAACTTCAAAAATTAACATCTTTAACTAGAGCTATTTCTAGAAGTGCAACAGGTGGTCAAACAGAATATGATACCAACCTAGCAAATCAAAATGTATGGATGCGTTCTGCAATGGTATTTAAAAACTGGATACCTAAACTTGCAGGAACTAGATTTGCAGAATTTAGAAAAGTGACAGATGGACTTAGTGTGGAAATAGGTGAAGATGGTCTTACAACTGGTGAAAAATATGACATAGGTAGAATTAGATTATTTTTTGGAGTGTTAGGTTCATCTATAATTAATCAGTCAAATGATATATATAACATAATGGTAGGTAATGATAAAGGCATTGAAAGACTTGACCAGATGTTTTTAAAATATCAAGAAAACTTGATGAATAAAAGAGGAGAAACATTAAACTTAAGCAAGGAAGAGTTTTACGACTTAATAAGAACTAATCTTAGAAATGAGATAAAAGAACTTGCTGTAATGTTATCCTTGATGGGTGTAGTATTTGCTATGGGAATGATTGCTCCAGATGATGATGAAGATAAAGCATCCAAAAACATGTACAGGTTTGCTCAAAGAACAGTTGATAGATTTTTAAGTGAGTTGTTGTTCTTTTACAATCCAGGTGAAATGACACAAACTTTAAGTGGCGGCATACCTGCAGTAGGTATTTTTAAGGATATAAGTAGATTCACATCACACTTTACAAAAGAAATAACAGGTCTTGATTATAGTAATCCTTTAAGATCAACTGAGGAAGTTAGAAAAAATGCACAACCTATAAAAAATGCAATGAAATTATTTCCTATAAGTAAATCATTTGTAAATTACTTTGCAATTTTTGATGAAGAGTTTGCTAAAGAATTTGATGTAACTATTCAAAAAACAAGTAGATAAACTATGAACTTAACCAAAAACTTTACCTTAGACGAATTTATAGAATCTAGATTTTACAATGAAGAGGCCCAAGAAAATGTCTGGGCTTCTTATGATGCTGACGCTGATGCATTAGATCCAAACCTACAAAGACTTGCTGAAAATTTACAAGTGCTTAGAGATAATCTAGGTAGATCAGTAATTATAAATATAGCATATAGACCTGTGTGGTGGGAACATCAACAAGGAAGAAGTGGAACTAGTCAACATTGTCTTGGTAAAGCTTCTGATATTGTTGTATCTGGTATGACACCTGATGAGGTGGCTGATGCAATAGAAAAACTTATAGATGAGGATAAAATGGAACAAGGTGGCCTTGGTAGATATAACACATTCACACATTTTGATGTAAGAGGATATGCAGCAAGGTGGGATGAAAGAACATAAATTATGAAAAAAATAGTATTAGCATTATTTACAATATTTGCATTAAGTTGCGATGATGATTGTACATCAACTTATGATGTTTATGAATATATAGGAGAACAACGCTCATCTAACGAAGGAGTACTTATAGTTACAGATGACATGTGTGTAGAGAGCTTACCTGTTTATTTTTCTATAGTTATTAGAAATGACGCAACACTTACAGTGTATGGAGAAAATTTAGATGTAGATATAGAAGGTACTTTGGTGTTTAATGATGGAGGTACTTTAAATGTTTCAAACTCTTTAAACGTAGGAACTAATATATTTTTTAAAGGAGACAATTCATTAAGTACTATAAATGTAGAGAAAGCAATAGTGGCTGATGAAGCAAATGCAGATCCTGGAGTTACTGCTGTGATAAATTATGGACTATTTGCATCCATACCAACTATCTATAGAGATGTTACATTAAACGAAGTATCAGATCTTGAAATAGAAGAGTGTCAAACTTTAGGAATTATTGACATTGAAGGTTATAGATATCTAGGAAGGTTAGACTACAAGTGTAATATGAAAGATACACCTGAGTTTAAATATATAGAGGTAAATTAGAAGAATTATGAAAACAAAAGTAGATATAGCATGGATTGTTATTGGTTTTATTGTCTTTTATATAACATTCAGACAATGTGAAGGTGATAACGTCAAGATAATAACTGAAACAGAAACAATTATAGAAACTGTTACAGATACAATAACTGAAGTGGTAATTCAAAAGGTTCCTGGACCAAAAGTGTATATTGAAAAAATTAAAACGATCAAAGGTAAAGACTCTATTATTTACAAAGACAAGCCTAGCGAAACAACAATTGCTGCAAACAAATACAAAACAGAAGTCAAAACAGATGAAGCGATAGCTAAGCTTAATATACTTACAACAGGTGAACTTTTAGATGTCACAGGAGTTATTACATACCCTAAAGAGACTACAATTACCAAAATAACAAAGAAAGTACCTAAGAGTGGAGCTTTTCTCTTTATAGAAAGCAATTTCAATAAGAAGCCTGATAGACATGCTATAGGTATAGATTATCAAATAAAGAATAAATTATTAATAGGAACTAGCGTTAGTTACAATACTATTACCAATAACGTAAACATGAACATTAAAGTAGGATTTAAAATATTTTAATCATGGATTGGGAACTTAGAATAAGTTTTTATTGGCCACATCATAGAATGTTACTGGGCTGGGATATGTTATACGTTGATGAAGCCTATAACTACAACACTATAAAGTTACATTTATTAATTGTAACTTTTGAATTAGATTTCTAACTAGATTGATTAGAATACATTACTGCATCTAGTTATTTTAATTTTATTCTTATAATAAAGAAAACTTAAATAATTCTAGGAATATTTATACTTTTGTAGTATAAGTGCCTACTCACTTTTATAATTCAAACAATGGCAAAAGGAAACACAAAAAATAGAACTGTTAAAGAACAATTACTTTGGCAAATAGCTAGAGCAATCGATGCATTAACAAAAGCTACAAATAATGCTGCTTCAGGACTTGCTGGCGTATTAGTTAATGGAAATAAAACAGGAACTGAAGACATTATTTTTTCAGTAAATACAGGCATTAGTACAGAAGGAAATCTAATAATTAAAGATGCAGATACAGGTGCTACAATTGCTATTTTTCAAAAGAATGGTACTTTAAGAGTAACAGGGTTCTTAGATTTATTTCAACAAAATAATAACACTTTTGCAGGAACAAACGCAGGAAATCTTGACAATACAACTGGAAACTCTAATGCAGGTTTTGGAGAGAATGTAATGTCTGCAATTACTACTGCATCACAAAATACAGGAGTAGGTTTAAACTCTCTAAAAGATAACACTTCAGGGAATTCAAATACTGCAATAGGAGCAGAGTCTTTAAATCTTAATATTGGAGGTTCTAATAATACTGCAGTTGGGCGTGATGCTATTTCAAGTGCATCAGGTGGAGCAGGTAACACTGCAGTTGGTAGTGAAAGTTTAAAGTCAAAATTAACGTCAAACTTTAATACTGCAGTTGGATTTCAAAGTTTAAATAATTTAACTACTGGTTTTAGAAATACTGCAATAGGTAATGGAGCAGGGTCAACATTAACCACAGGTTCAAAAAATATAATTATTGGAGATGAAGCTCAACCTAGTGCACCTAATGTAATTAATGAGCTAACTATAGGTAATGTAGATATAGATAAGGTTAGAATCCCTGGGATTCAACAAGGTGCTGCTGATGGCTCTAAACTTGAGTATGATGCTACAAAAGATGAATTAGTTTTAAAAGAAACAATAACTATAATTCCTGAATTTATTACTGCAACGGCTGGAGGTTCTCAGTCAATAACAACAACTAAAAACATAATTGACCTTACATGGACAGGAGGTAATGGAACTTTTAACTTAACGTTACCTTCAGCAAATGCAATACCATATAGGTTTTTAAGGATAGTAAATGATTCTAGTCTTAGTGCAAGCACCAAGGTGGATATAGTAGCTCCTCCTGGAGAAACTATTGATGGTGTTTCGACATATGAACTAAACAAACCATTTAATGGAGTTGCAGTTTGGTCTGATGGAAGCAACTGGATAGTAATACAAGCAAAATCATAATTAAACAAATTAGAAAACAAATAAAATGGCAATACCAAGAAAACAAATTGGATGGGGAACAGATAGTAATCTCTTATGGGGAATATGGAACGCAATAGATAAGTTAACAAGAGTTACATCTAAGTCAGGTGGTGGTGGTGGTGACACATCAACTTTACCTTTTAGATTAATCTCAGCTGCATCTACAAATGCAACCTCTGTTAAATCTTCTGCAGGAACAATCACTACAATAGCTGCAGTGAGTATGAATGAAACAACTGTAAGTTATTTAAAGATATACGATAAAGCAACAGCTCCTACAGTGGGTACAGATGTTCCAGTACTGACAATTCCAGTACCTACTCATACACAAGGTGCAGGTATTGTAATACCAATTCCAAATGGAGTGACATTCTCAAATGGAATAGCTATTGCTGTAACAGGAGGAGTAGCAGATTCTGACACCACTGCAGTTGGAGCAGATGAAGTAGTAATAAATCTTACATACGCATAGAACATGTTAACATTATCAGGAGCAGGTCAACCACAAAATGGAGGAGGAGTAGAAGAACGCTTTATTATAACAGTAAAAACAGATAACTCTGGATCGTCTGCTGATAATCAATTTACTATACCCTGGGTTGGTACTTATGACGTAGACTGGGGAGATGGAAATACTGAAACTAGTGTTGTAGATACTCAAACTCACACTTATGCTTCTGCTGGTACTTATGACGTTAAAGTTACTGCTACAACTGGTAAAATCGAATTCAGATATGTTGGTGATCCACTAAAATTATTAGATATTAAAAACTGGGGTACTTGCCAATGGACTAGCCTTCAGAATTCTTTTTTTGGATGTACAAATATAACTAATATATCTGCAATAGATACACCAGATTTTAGTATAATGAACAATTTAAAATTTTCATTTTACAATTGCTCGAACTTAATTAGTATGGATGTATCTACTTGGGATGTTTCCAATGTTATTGAGGCTGAAGTTGCATTTCAAAGCTGCGTTAATCTAGAAACTTTAAATGGTATTGAAAATTGGACTTTTCAAGTACTAAATATAAATGGACTTAAATCCACGTTTAGTAATTGTCGAAAGTTCAATTCTAATATTGGGGGTTGGACATATGTAGGTCCAATTTTATCTAATGTTTTGAATAATTGTGATATGTTTAATCACTCTTTAGCTAATTGGGATTTGACAACTGTATATTTTGGCTCGCCTAATATTCTACCAAACGCAACTGGTATTTCACAAGCAAATTATGATGCAACTTTAATATCTTGGGCTTCTCAATCATTGCCATCAAATAAAACTTTAAACATGGGTGGCTCACAATACTCATATGAAGCAGCAGCAGCAAGACAAACAATAATTGATACTTACAATTGGACAATAATTGATGGTGGTCAAGCAGCATCTCCCGAATTCGTATTAAAATGGGAAACTACTACACCTAATGAAGAAATACAAATAGGAGTTGGGAGTGGTACATTTAATTACGATATTGATTGGGGTGATGGTACAGTAGAAACATATACTACAGATGCTAATATATCTCACACTTACGCAACTGCAGGTGATCATATAACTAAAATTACAGGTGACTTTCCTCATATTAATATGGGGGATAACGGAGTTTCAACGGATTTTAAAAATAAGCTATATGAAATTTTAAATTGGGGTAACATAGCTTGGGATAGTTTAGAAAATGCTTTTTTTAATTGTAGAAGTTTAGATTTTTATAACTCTATAGATTCTCCTAATTTACAAAATTGCACAAGTTTATATCGTACTTTTAGTCTTTGCACATCATTAGGTAATGTAAATGGGTATAATATTGATTTATCAAGTTGGAACGTTAGTAACGTTACGACTATTGGAGAGTTTTATACCGCATATAACGAAAGTATGAATGTAGATCTTAGTGGTTGGGTTATCAATGCTAATACTACTTTTGGAAGACTTGTTGATAGATGTAATATATTAGATGTTACAGACTGGGATGTAAGTAGTTTAACTAATTTTTCTAACATTTTTAATCAGGCAAGTAACCTTCAGGAAATAGTTGGTCTAAATACTTGGAATGTTAGTAATGGAGTTAATTTTACAAGTACTTTTAGAAGATTGTATGATTTAACGTCATTAGGTGATTTAAGTTCTTGGAGTTTTGCTCCAAATTCAAATTTAACCAACATGTTTTTTGCGAGTATTAGAGATAATATGAATCAAACTACTAAAAATTCTATACTTAATCTCGATGTCTCTAATGCGACTAATATGGATATTATGTTTAATTATAGTAATGCAACATCTTGGTTAAATCTAAGTAACTGGGACGTAAGTGGGGTATCAAGTTTTAATGGATTTTTAAGTAACTCAACTTTAACTACAGGGAATTATGATGAAACCCTCATAAGTTGGGCGGCACAAAGCTTGCAATCTAACGTTAATATAAGTTTCGGTAATTCACAATATACTCTGGGGGGAGCTGCAGAAGCAGCAAGAAACACATTGATTAATACATATAATTGGACTATCACAGATGGTGGTGGAATATTTGTAGGATTATTAGATACTTACCCTAACGCATCAGCAGCTTATTCATTACGTGATCTAGCAAGTGCGTCAGTTGGTAGTGCAGTTGTAAGAGTAAGACGTTCTTCAGATAACACAGAACAAGACTTTACAGCTACTGAAATAACAGATGGTACATTAACAACCTTTACTGGTGCTAATGATGGATTTGTAACTACTTGGTATGACCAAAGTGGTAATGGTTATGATTTAATTCAAAATTCTGCTTTAAATCAACCAAAACTTGTTGTTAATGGGGTAGTAAATACGTATTTGTCAAAACCATCAATTTTAGCGGATGGTTCTGATTACCTAATTGAATCAACAAATAATAGAACAGCGTTTTCTTTTGCTCATAATAGTTCTGCAAGTTTATCTTATGTTTCTAATCTTAATGGTGGTATTTGGTTTGGTACTTCAAGTGCTGCATATGGTAACACTGGTAATCAAGGTTTTGAGATTGGGGTAAATGTTTTTAATGCAGAAGTAGCAGTTAGAAATAATGGGGTTATGAGGGTAAAGGATAATATAGATAATACTGAATGGAATAGTGGAGGTATTTATTATTCCGAATGGGATGTTAGTGTGGTAGATGTAAATTCAAGAAGTGATAATTATAAAAATAACACATCACTAACAGTATCTCATAATGGTTCAGCTACATCACCCATTTTTGAAGCCGCCTCTGAAAAAGAACTTGCATTTTTTGCTAAATCTTATGGTACAAGTTATTCTAATGGTAATTTTTCTGAAATGATTATATGGCAAGGACTACAAACATCAAATAGAGAAGGTATTTACAATGACACAAATAACTATTACTAAATACTATATTTTCAATGACACAAGAAATAAAAGGATATAAATTCAATACAGAACAAGAAGCTATTGATGCACGTAAAGCGTGTGCAGATTATTACGGACTACCTAAAACACCAACAGACACAACGTTGTATTGGGTAGATTATCAAGAAGCATCATTAGACACACCTATTTTTTGGTATATTACTTTTGATGATAGTATTGAGATGATATTAGGTACACCAGAAACATTTGATGTTACGTTTTCAGATGAACCAATAGAATAATAATAATAAAATAAAACAATTATGGCAGAATTAAAATCTTTACAAAATACAAAATTATGTTATCCAACAAATGAAACTTGGTTTATATGTTGGGATAATACACGAGAAAACATAATGGCTTATGGTTCTATACTTCCTACGCAATGCATGGAAACACCTT
>Ga0213868_10003815_pt1 | contig 13957 bp, 11 predicted proteins | sample PICome_9_FD_160087 | JGI IMG/M metagenome (GOLD analysis project Ga0213868, IMG submission 160087) | Coastal seawater microbial communities near Pivers Island, North Carolina, United States - PICO127 | ecosystem: Environmental > Aquatic > Marine > Coastal | place: USA: North Carolina...
GGTGCCCTCGTCGGAGCTATTTTTCGATCAAGGAAATTCCGGTCATCTCGGCAGGTTTTTCCAATCCTATAAGCTCCAAGACGGTCGGAGCGATGTCTGCGAGGCGACGGTCCTCCTGAACAAGGCTTAGGTTTTCGCAATCTTTGCCATAAATGACGAGCTCGACGGGGTTGAGAGTGTGGGCCGTGTGGGGACCGTTGACGGTGGGGTCCCACATTTGGTCGCTGTTGCCGTGGTCTGCGGTCACCAATGCGGCACCGTTGACCTGGTCAATCGCTTCCAGTAACTCCCCAATGCAATGATCCACTTTTACGCAAGCCAGTTTGACCGCTTCAATATTGCCAGTGTGTCCGACCATGTCCGGATTGGCAAAGTTCACGAGAACGAAATCGTACTTCCCTGACAGAATAGCATTCTTGGTGAGCTCTTTAACTTCTTCGGCAGACATTACCGGGGCTTTGTCGTACGTATCCACTTTTGGACTATTCGCTAGCCCCCATGCTTCGCCTTCAAAGGGTTCTTCGGTATAGTCGTTGAAGAAGAACGTAACATGCGGATACTTCTCGGTCTCGGCGCAACGGTATTGAGTCAGGCCCTTGCTCGAAAGATAGCTGCCGAGAATGTTGCTCATTTTCTCGGGCTTTAGAAAGATGACGTTTTCGCAAAGTCCCTTTTTCCACTCGGTCATTGCGACGTAGTAAAGATCCAGTTTCTCACCTCGTTCGAATTCGCTGAATTCGTCCTCGATAAACGCGCGAGTGATTTCACGGGGACGGTCGCCTCTGTAGTTGTAGAAAACGACCGCGTCTCCATTCCCTATGGTTGCAACCGGTTGGCCGGTCTCGTCCACAATCCAGGTTGGGGGGACAAACTCGTCGCCCGTAGAGGATTCGTTGGTGGGACATTCGTAGTAATCGGATAGGACTTTGGAGGGGCTGGTTGATGTTCCTGCCGCGCTTTTGCCAACGAGCATATTGTAGGCTTTGGAAACTCGCTCCCAGCGGTTGTCGCGATCCATGCACCAGAATCGGCCGCATACACTGGCGATCTTTCCGATACCGAGTTCAGAACACTTCGCTTCGATTTGCTCGATAAAACCCTTCCCGCTGTGTGGCGGGGTGTCGCGGCCATCCGTAAAAGCGTGTATGTAGACTTGCTCAATACCCGCGTTCTTCGCTTCTCCCAAAAGCCCGTAGAGATGATCTAGCAGGCCGTGGACCCCCGCATCCGAGACGATTCCCATATAGTGCAGTTTCCCGCCATCCTTAGATCTGTCGAATGCCCCTTCGAGCACTTTATTGCCTCGAATGGATCCTGTTTCAAATGCCTTGTTGATACGAACAATCTCCTGGTCAACGATACGTCCGGCTCCGATATTCTGGTGTCCGACCTCGCTGTTTCCCATTACGCCTGGGGGGACCCCGACGTCTAGACCGCAGGCGGCAAGCTCGGTCCGGGGCCAGTTTTGGGTCAAATTGTCGGAAACGGGTGTGTCGGCGAGCTTGATTGCGTTGTACGCATCTTGTTCTTGGTGGTGGTTCGCTCCCCAGCCGTCGCGAATGACGAGGAGAACAGGTTTTTTGCCTTCGTTCATATTGTGTGAATCAGGTGATAGGGAAATCAGTCAGGAGCAACCCTAGAGGCTGCAGATCGTGCGTTTTCCTAAAATGATCCCACGAAGTCTATAAAAATGAACGAATGAGGGGACAATATTGCGGGACGCCACATTCAGCGAGAATCGCGGATTCAATCGAATGGCTCGATCGCTTTCAGGCGATCCTCGTTCTCCTTTAGGATTCGTTCGATTTCGCGAGAGAAATTTGCTCTCGTTGGAATTCTGTCAATTCGAGCATCATCTCCTGCCTTAATGAGCCTATCTTCCATAGTGATTATCTGGGTTTTCTTCTCGGCTTGGTTTAGATCTCGCTCAAACGTTAACGTGGCTGCAATCGTTATTCGAGGTCCCTAGGCGTGGTACGTATGGTAACTTCCGGGAGTAGCGGTTAGGGTGGAATAAGATATTCAAGCACGAGCGTGTGAGCGGGTAAGGAACATTTCGCCCGGATTCAAGGCCTCTGCATCTTTCCAAAATGAAAAAGCCCTAGATCGGCGGCGAGCGAAGAGCATTTTGAGTCGAGGTCCAACCGCTCTGATCCTAAACCGAGATGTATGGAAGGGTTATTGCTGGAATCAGGAAGAGCAGTATTCTTCGAATAGCGGGGTAGACTAGGATTGCTCTAGGAATCGATTTCTTCCACTCCAACGCCGTAAGGCAACGTAAAACCAGAGTTTAAAGTGCAGCCTCGATCGCCTTCGTGATTTTGCTCGATTCGGGGTTTGTCATGCTGCCGAACCGCTCGAGGATCTTTCCATCGCGTCCAACCAAAAACTTGCTGAAGTTCCACTTTATTCTACCCTTAACAGGAGAGCTCTCCCCGGCGAGAAAGGAGTAGAGGGGGTGTTGGTTGGCCCCGTTGACGTCAACCTTCTCAAACATAGGGAAAGTGACACCGTAGGTGAGCGAGCAAAAAGACTTAATGTCTTCGCTTGTCCCCGGCTCTTGACCTCCAAACTGGTTGCACGGAAATCCTAAAACAACCAGGCCGTCGTCTTTGTACTTTTGATACAGTGATTCGAGGTTTTCGTACTGTCCGGTAAAGCCGCATTTAGAAGCGACATTCACAATCAGCAAGAGTTTGCCAGCGAACTCTTCTAGCTTCCTGGTTTCGTTGTCGATGTCGGTGGCGGTAATGTCGTAGATCATTTCTCCTCTGAGTGGGTTGTGGGCTGCAATGAGCAGGGCGAAAGCTATCAGTGTAAGATTAGTAGTCATGTGAGTAAATTTCTAGGTTTATTTTATTAGGGTATTCGGCAGAGTTTAGTCAGTCCACAACAATAATAATAAACGAAGTAAGAGGGCTTTGACGGTTTGGCAATGTTCAATCGGGAGGTGAACGAGTTTTGAATCGGATCTTAAGTCCAACGAATTCAATTACTTGCAGATAGTTTCTTTTCGGAACAATTTATTGTTTGAAGGATCAGATGCGGTGTCCAATGTTCCGCGTTTCATCGGAACGTAAATCATAATTCAAATGAAAATAAAATTAGCATTAACCTTAATGTCGTTATCCGGGCTAGCCAGCTTGTCCTCGGTCGCTCTTGCAGGAACAACCATAGAGTTGTCTGCTAATGACACGATGCAATATGATAACAAAGCGTTCGAAGTCCCTGCCGGGGATGAGATAACGCTTGTTTTCACGAACAAGGGAGCGTTGCCGAAGGCGGCAATGGGGCACAATGTGGTGATCCTCAAGCCAGGCTCGGACGTTATGGGGTTTGGAGCGGGAGCGGTCGCGGCTGCCGCGACGGAATACGTTCCTCAGTCAGGTCCTTTGGCGGAGCAGGTAGTGGCTTACACGAGGCTGCTCGGTCCCAGGGAAACCGACACGATCAAATTCAAGCTAGACGCTCCAGGTGAATACGCATTCATCTGCTCCTTCCCTGGACACTACGCTCTGATGAAGGGCACTATCACGGCCAAATAAGGCCGTCGTTGAAGCCAATTAAGAATTCGGGAGCCTTTTGATTAGGGCTCCTTTTTTTTCGGCCTATCAATTAGTTGAATCCGGGGTCGCGATTTTTTCGAATGAGTTGCCGTTGTGTTTGTTGGTCCGGCCGCTATAGATTGATTCTATTGGGGCCAAATTCATTACAGGATAGGCAAGAAAATGAGATTGAGATTTTTCAGTACAGTGGGTCTGTGCCGCAGGGCTTTCGGGCTTTGTGCATTGGGAATTTGGCTCAGCGGATTGCATGCAGAATTGTCCATAGAAAGGCTCCTTGAAGACCAAGCAGTACGTCTCGTGATAGAAGGGGAAAAGGATGACACTTGGTCGGTGGAATTCTCAAACGATTTAGAGCTGTGGCAGGGATTGGGCGGGGCCGGATTGGTGGTTCTCGATGGGTCCGGGAAAGGAGAGCTTGTGGTCACCCCGACCACGGAAGCCCAGTTTTATCGGACAACGCTTTCTGAGAAGGCCAATAGTTTGCCGGCTCCCTACAACCTATTTTCGGAGGAACTGAATCTGTACGTAGACGGAGGGTTTATGGTGGTCGAATCGTCTAATGTACCCAACCACCCGAGTCCGTACTTTTCTCAAGGAGATGATCGGTATGAGGCGTACAATGGTCCTAATGGCAGCTTTCGGTTAAACCCAAATTCAATAGGTTCCCAAAGTTTTGTTTACAGAATTCCGCTCAATCCGGCAGAAGCCACGAACAAGCGCAGCACCAATTTGGGCTCAATTGGAATCGCTATAAACGGGGTCGCTCTATTCAATCAATACGCGGGTCCGAACAACCAGCCATTGACAAATGAAATCGACAGTTTCGACCAATTTAATGGCCACCCGCAAAATACGGGGGTTTATCATTACCATATCGAGCCGCTCTATCTCACTGGTTTGGAAGGGAAGGATGGGCTTATAGGTGTACTTCTCGATGGCTTTCCTGTGTATGGTCCGATTGAGAATGGTGTAGCTGTCACCAATGACGAATTGGATGAGTATCATGGGCACTTTCACGCTACTGAGGAATTTCCTGATGGAATCTACCACTACCACTTCACGGATACAGATCCCTACTTGAATGGTGGAGAGTATTTTGGCAATCCTGGAACGCAAACCAACTAGGATGATGTTGCGTCTTGTCGTTTTGGGGTTCGCTTCTATGGCTGCCTTATTGAGTATCCACTCGGAAGATACTGATTTAGTGGGTTCTAATGTCGCTGAACTTTACAGATCCAATGGATTGATGGTGCAAGGTGGAGTGCCTTATTCTGGAATTACTCGCGAATACTATAGCGAGGGTAGCTTGGAGTCTGAGACTCTCTGGGATAACGGAAAACGTGAAGGGCTTTACTCGAGCTGGTACGAAAACGGCCAATTAAAAGAAAAGCGCTACTACCGCGAAAACCGAAAGGAGGGAGAGCATCTCGGATGGTTTGAGAATGGAAAATTGAGGTTTCAATTCAATTTTTCGCATGGCAACTACCATGGGAGCTGTAAACAGTGGTTTTCGGATGGGAGCCATTACTCGTTGTTTCATTATGAAAACGGCGAAGAAGTGGGGTCCCAGCAAATGTGGGAGGCGGATGGACGGGTTCGAGCAAATTACGTCGTTAAGAATGGACGCCGGTACGGGATTATTGGTTCTAAGCGATGCGTAACAATTTCAGAGTGAAAATATGGGTCGTAGTCCTGTCTTTAGTTGGATCGGTCTCCAGTTTGGCTGAGGTTCCCGATCTTCAATCGTCGATTCCCTTCTTTAGTGAACCTAGCCTAACTCCAAAATGGCTTGGCGAAGATGAAGGAGGAGCGGAAGGATTTCACCGTATCGCCGACTTTGAACTTATTGATCAAAATGGCCAGTTAGTGGGACGGGAGTCGCTTAGGGGAAAGCTCTATCTAGCGAATTTCTTCTTCACTATGTGTCCAGGTATTTGCTCGACCATGACTGGAAACTTGAAGCGGGTTCAGGCCGCGTTTAAGGGGAATGAGGAGATTAAGATCCTGTCCCATTCGGTAACTCCAGATTACGATTCGGTTTCCTTGTTAAAGGAGTACGAAGTTAAGCACGGAATATCAGGAGATATTTGGCACCTTTTGACAGGAGAGAAGGAATTGATATACAGATTAGCAAGAGACTCATATTTTGCTGACGATGCGGGGTCCCCGATAGAAAATGTGGGAGAGAGCTTTCTCCATACTGAGAAAGTTTTCCTCATCGATAGACTCGGTAGGATTCGAGGCGTTTACAACGGTGTGATGACCGTCGATATGAAACGTATTATCAACGATGTGAAAGCACTCCTGGAAGAGCATTAGCCTTTTCCGTCGCCGGTGGTGTGAAGCTCTCGAATTTGGGCCTTACTTCTTAGACCACTGTCCGCTAGGTTGCTGTATCCAGACGCTTGGGGCGGATTTTTCGCGAATCGATTCAGCTCTGCCTTGTCCCACGACCGCCACGGAAAGCCCGAGCCGGTTTGCGAGAATGGTGTACAACGCCTTGCGGTCGCTGTTCTCATCATTCATGGTTTTTGTTTGAGCAAGGTTGAGCATCGCTCTTTGTTCCAGAAACCCCTTGTTGTTCTCCCCGACCGAACCGCTGAGTTTCAAGGCATCGACGCTTGCGATTCTTGCAAGCATCCGTTGCTTGATCGACACTTCGTCATTTTGGGCCATTGCGTTTTGAGGCACGAGCCCGATAGCGACTGCGGCAATGGCAAAGATAAGGGTCCAGTTGGGTATTTTCATCTTATTGATAACGTTGGAAAATTAGGAATCTGAGACGGAAGTTGATGCACTGTCGATATCGCCGAACACGTCCGAAAGCTCTTTTTGAAGCTGCACCTTTAGGTTGACATCAAGGGTCATGAAAATCGGCTCGAATGAGCTATGCGTCTTTATGCTGATACAGCCGGAAAGGCCAAAGAGAATAGCAGATGCGAGAGCAAACTTTGCGACGGAGCGAGTATCGATTTCCATGATTTTTGAGTAAGACGGCTCCCGTTAGAACCGTATTCAGAATATTTGATTAGAATGCTGCTTAAGAGTTCGGATTGCGAGGGGATTATTGTTTAAAGATTGTTAGATTCCAGCATGGCCTATTGGTTAGGCTCTTGGTCGGCGATGAGGCTGAGCGAGTCCAGTCGTGTGAGGAAATTGAGCAATTCCGCTACGGTTCCGTTTACATTGGTAGTGATGTTTAGCGGAATTTGTGTGTTCCGGGTATCAGCGGTTCCCTCGAGTTGTATTCGCATCGGAGTATTTGGCAGGTTCTTATTGAACAGATCGAGTCGCAGTTTTTGGATGGTAAGGCTCCCCAAAGCATCTTCTAGCAAAGCGTTCGGCTCAAGTTCCAGGCGTTCGAGCAACTTGTCCCCTAGCGTTTTCTTCACGAGCGGATCAGAGCCTTGATCGGTGAAGAAACCGGTGGCGTTGTAGGAGAATTGAGCCGGCTCACTAGGATCCAGTTTGAGATATCCCTCGCCGAGAATTGGGTATCCATCTTCGATGCGGATTGGCAGCGTTCCGTTTAGTCGACCGCTCACGTATCCATCAAAAAAATCAAGCATCGTAATCGCGGGAGTGATCGAGAGGCGATCGAAGTGAATGAGTAAGTCCGCCTTGGGGTCTGTGGTAGAGATTGTGAAGGGATCAAGAGTGACTCGGCCCTCAAAGATGGATAACCCGGCGTTTTCAACTGAGAGTTGGGAACCGTCAGCGATCATGAAAGAAGATTCAACTTGAGTGGCTTCAATATCCCCGATCGTAATGCGATCCGCTGCGATTGTTTGGGAAGGAGAAGTAGTCGAGCTGAGGATTGAGGGAAAATTGACATCGGTCCGAATGGAATCGATCGTCAGCTCTTGCGAAGGCAATCGGAACCCTCCCTCCCGCAGTTGAATATGCATGGAGCCATCCCAAGACTTCCCCTTGGCCTGAGTCTCGCCATTGAGTGCGATCTTTGCAGAAACGGATGAACCTTTCAGTGCGGGCAGGTAACGAGCGAGAATATCAGAACTGACGAGATGGATCCCCTTAATCTCGTATTTACCTTTGGATACAAATTCTTTATTACCCGATTCCACAGACTGTTCCAGATTGATTGAAACCGGTTCGTTTTCGAGAAGGAGCGTAGCACTTGTATTAGTCTCCAAAAAATTATAGGATCCCTTGATTTCAGAATCGATTGAGAACTGATTTACTGTTTCGGTTCCCAGTTGAACAATGCCGGCTCCGAGCTCGATTCGGGATTGTATCGGTGATGATGGGAGACGGTCCAATGAACGCATTCCGGCTGAAAACCATTGCACTACGAGGTCCGATGGACCGTTAAGTTCGGTTCCTTGAAGGTTGAATTCGTATTTTGTCAAGGGGGCCGCGTACTCAATCAGTGCGGGGGAGTTGTTGATGTGTTTCCCCACTAGGAGTAAATCGACTGGTTCGGTTGAGAGAGAAAGGGAAGCCTTGCCTCCTTCAAGTGACCAGTCATTAAAATCCGTTGCTAGTTCGGCGGCGGTCAAATTCAGGGCCAGAGTCGCTTGGTTGTCTGTGGGCCAATAGTCTAGGTCGGCTCGGAGTAGGGCGGTCCCGTATAGTGTTGCGAAAGGTAGGCTCGCGATTCTGGTTACCTCTTTCGGGGTAATGGTGACGCTGGCTTTTTGCTTATCGAGCCCGTGCGATAGATTGGCTTGCAGATCCCACCTGCCCGTTAGAAGCGGTTTTTGATGTGAAAATGGGAGTTCCTTCGAAACGATTTCGGCGGAGGCTTCGATTTGGGGAGATTCAGTGGCAAGTCCTTCGATCGTGGTTTTCAAGTTTTCAATTACCAACCATGGCATCTCCTGGGCCACAAGATTTCCGAGGGACGCGGTGGCCGATTCTAGATCTCCTTTGAAGGCAATATCGAAGGGAGCAAGGTTGAAGGAGTCGCTATGCAGTTCACTGAAAGACAATTCACCAGAATAGCTTTCGATTGAGTATTCATCGTTTAAAACGGGAGTCGCAACGATTGAGAAGACTCCATATCCGCCGTTCGTAGATTCCCACTGCGTATCGGGTACCTTGATTAGAAGGTCACTAAGGTCTAATGAAGAAATCTGTACTTGAGTGTCAGATACAAATAACTGATCATAGCTAAGGCTACCAAGGAAAATGTTCGACTCGATATTGCGAACTTCATTTCCGAGCAGGTCAAGAGATACCTGTACGTTTTTGATATCCGCCTCCAGATCAAAGTCTCGGACCAATAAAGGGCCCAAGTTTGCCGAGACGGATGCCGATTCAAGTGTGATACCGTGGAAAACGATATGGGTGTCGATGGATGCGCTGGTTAGCTGAATAGCGTCTTCTTGTGAAAATGGCAGAGCACCTTTCCATTCGATTCCGTTTGCAGCTAGTGTGGATTCGAGATTTAAAACGGTCCCTTGAATCGAACCGCGAATACGGTCGGAGATAGAGAGATCTAGGGAGATAGATTCGGTCTCAGTTGCCGCTTTGGCCTCACCCCGAATATCCGAATCTCCAGCCTGACTAAGCGCGAGATGCAGATCGAATTTGGTTTCCCCTAGATCCGTTCGCAGCATGACCATCGCGTCTTCAATCGTAACGGATTGTAGGGGAAAGGGGATGCCGTTTTTGATAAGGGTATCGATTTCCAGAAGATCCACCGTAGAGGAACCGGTAAGATCGTAGTAAAGTTCAACCCCTTTAAGTTGAATCGATTTCAACTCCCTTTTTTTCCAGACTTCCTTGAGATTGTAGCTGAGCTGGAGCCGCTTAACGTTTAGAGAATAGGAGTCGGTCTTTATGAATAAATCCGTGAGCGTGCAAATGTTAGAATCGAGTCGATCCCATTCAAAGCGTGCCTCGTCAATACCCGTTTCGGTCAGTGCATTCTTTGCCAGAAAGTGAGCAAGTTGAATTCTTGCTAGATAGACTCCGAGGACGACACCACCTAAGCAGGTGAGGCTAAAGAGTGCTCCACGAACGATTATCCGGGATAGCTTTCCTTTCCGTTTGGAGTTCATTTTCGGAGTTAGGATAGAAGTACGGCGTCTTTAGGCGATAAGGAATTGTTCCCTTGTTCAGTGGGTATTCTACAATTTCTACCCAATCTCTCCAAAATTGTATTCGAGAGAACTTTCGTACCAACAATTGTTGGCGTTACCTTAACCGAAAGTAATTATTCCAACTTCAAAAGTAAATCGTTCAGAGTTGCCCGCAGTCTCTTGGGCACGATTCGGTATTGTTCCAGTTTTTCGATGCTCAGCCAGCGTACACCGATTTGATTAGAATCTGGAATAGGACCCATTTTCGCCTTGTATCCATCTTTTATGAAACACCGAAAAATGTACTCAATTTTGTAAGTGATCCGTTCCTGCTTACTTTTTGGCTGGATCCTCCGCTCGCTTGTCCAAATCAGTTTATCGATATCTATGGTAGCGCCGGTTTCCTCGAAAACCTCCCTGGCAAGCGATCTATGTAGCGTTTCATCGGCTTTCTGCTTGCCACCAGGGAGTGTATAATATTTCTGGCGACGCTTAGGCGATTTTTTGACCACAAGAATACTGTTATCCCTTATGATTAAAGCCTTAGTTGATATTTTCAGATTCTCCAATGGATTGTGTTAGTGTATCCGTTCTCGAAATCGAATCCAATTTGGCAAGTCGTATCTATTGAAGCGTGACAACAATTGGGCAATTATCAGTTTTTTAGCTAGTTTTGGGGTGATCCAAGGCGATTCCTCTTTGGGAACTCCTTTTTTTAATCTCAGTCCAGTTGGATGAGGTCAATCGAGTGGACGTCGATGGCGGTGTCGCCCGCGATCTGGGTTGCTTTCAACGTCAGGGTGGCTCGTCCCTCGCTTAAAAAAATTGTTCCGAGGCTGATCTCCTTAAAGTCTTTAACAAAGTAGTGGGATTGGGCCATACGCTCGATAGACTTGTCGTAAAGAGGAGGATCGAAGGCTTCGAGGATATTCGTTTGAGTCGCTCCTCCGTTGGTCGAGGAGAGTTGAATGGTCGAACCTTCGTTTCCAGATACGCAAGTGTAGTGGAGTATGGCTTCATAATCCTTGGATTCCCCTATCTCGACAGTCCATGTGATTGAATCTTCAGTACGCTTCCAATGGGTAAAAAACGAATTGTTCGGGGCTTTCGAGCTGCGTTTAATTTCACCGTGGGAAATACCGTCACGAGCGGGTAGAGTCGTTGATTTCGCATAGCCGACTGTAAATGGGCGGTCTCGGTACTTATCGAACTCCGATTGCATATCCTTCAAGTGCTGTCGGGACTGGGAGGAAAGTTCCTTGACGATTTTCGGATGTTTGTTCGCAACGTTTCGCCGTTGCCCTCTATCCGCCTCGATGTCGAACAACTGCCCATTGTTGTCCAATCGGAAGCGCTGCGATCGAACGCTCACCTGATTGTTCTTAATCGAGAAAATGGGTCGCGGCTCCCATTGCCTTGCCTCGCCCAGAAGAAGTGGGCGAATGCTTCGTCCGTCGATGGGGTACTTTGAGATAGCGGGGATGCTTGCAAGTTCAGCCAAAGTGGGGAGCAGGTCGATAGCCCCAGAGATTTCTTCGATCGACTCTCCCGCAGGGATTTCATTGGGCCAGCGAATAAAAAAAGGTGAACGCACACCTCCTTCGTCGATGGCTCCTTTTCGGCCTTTCATGCCACCATTCCATCGCAATGAGTTGGGACCGTTGTCAGAGAAGAAGATGACGATGGTGTTGTTGTCGATTTCCAGTTCTTCCAGTTTTGCCAAGATCCGGCCCACATTCCAATCGATGTTCTCGCACATGGCCAGGGCGGCACGGGTCATCATAAGATCCTCCTCCTCAGGATCACGGTTGCGCATTTCCGGGTCTGCGTCGCGAAATTTTGCGTAGAACCGCTCCGATATCGCCATGGGGGAGTGGGGCGTGTTGTAAGGAACGTAGCAGAAGAATGGGGATTCCTTATTCGTTTCGATAAACTCGATGGCCTTGCTGGTAAAGTCGTCGACAACGTAGCCTTTCCCACGGACTCTTTGGCCATTATGGTCGAGGGGCGGACTGAAATAGTAGCCCCAGTGTCCCGAAGTGAATCCGTAATACTCGTCGAATCCGCGATTGATTGGGTGATAGGGGGGCTGGGTGCCGTTGTGCCATTTACCAAAGGCTCCTGTGGCGTAACCGGCTTTCTTGAACACATCGGCAATGGTGGTTTCGTCGTAGTTTAGGCGTCCCTGTCCAGTAGAGACACCGCTTACTCCTGTCCTGGGGTAGTAACGGCCGGTAAGGAACTCAGCCCTAGTTGGTGCACAGACTTGGCAGACGTAGAAATTTTCCAGTGTGATCCCCTCATCTGCCAACCGGTCAATATTTGGAGTATCCAAATTCTTGTTTCCATTGATGCTAAGGTCGCCCCAACCTTGGTCATCGGTCAGAATGACGACGATATTGGGTGGGCGGGCCTCTATCGATGCACTGCAGATCAGAATACAAATATAGATTAAGAGTCCAACGGGAGACTTATTGGGTGCTTGTGATTGCTTCATTTTCTGCGGGCTGTCGCTCAGTTGCGATAACACCGAGGACTTTCTCTTTCAGAGCGTTTAGCTCATCTTCATCGGGAGTTCTTTCAGGCCCAATTGGTTCCAAGTAGAAAGTGTCTACTGCCATTTCACGCTCTGTATTGATTCGGGCAAACACAATTGTGAACCCCTGTTCGAAAACGCATTTAGATATCGCATACAGCAGTCCAAGACTGTCGGACGTTTGGACCTCTAGAATGATTCTTTCGAGATCCTGATCGTTGTAGGCTGCAACATGGGTGGGAAAGGCTTCGGCAAGAGGATTTTCAATCTTGTGCAGAATGTTCTTCGTCACTCTATTGATGATGCTGTGGAGGACAGGGTGTAGATCCGTCCCTCTGATAAGGGCATCTTTGACGCATTCCTCGAATATCATTGTCGCGTCGCCTTCGGTACGCATCTTCGTGTGATTCTCAACCACTAGAAAAGTGTCGATCGCTATATTGTCGTTGCGAGAGGCGGCCTTTACCCGTAAAATGCTGTAACCGGCAACGTTTAAAGCTCCTGCGAGCTTGTGGAAAAGGCCCGGTCGGTCCCAAGTTATGACATTGATGACGAATAGGTGTTCTTTGGAATCCTCTTTGAGGTTGATTACGGGAGCGAGTGATTCAACGGATTCCGCTTGCGTGAGTTCTTGAAATAGCCGATTTATCATCTCAATGTGTAGCATGATCTCTTTGGGTTCAGTAATGAGAAAATACCGGTCAGGCAGTTTATCGAAATGGGCCGATATCTCTTCATCGGGAATTCCCTCAATTCCGACTTTGAGAATCGCTTGCCGGACCGATTCCTTGTGCAGCTTATAGCTCTCCTCGATTTTGCCATCCGCTTTCAGTGAGGCCATTGCCCCATTAAAAAGAGTCGCGTGCAGACTGTCTTTGTATTGATTCCAAAGTCCTTTTGCCGTTCCACGTGCATCGCAAAACGTATGGATAAAAAGGAGACGTAGATTTTCGCTCGTTTCCATTTGGTCGGCAAAAACGCGGGCTGTATCGGGATCATCGATATCGTGGCGTTGCCAGAAACGTGCCATTTGCAAGTGGTTCTTGATGACGAATCGAATGATGACGCGCTGTTCCTCGGCGATTCCCATTCGCTCGAGTATCGGTTCCGCGATTTCCAGTCCAATCTCCGCATGTCCCTTTATCGATTTGCCTTTCCCGATGTCGTGGAGAAAGAGAATCAGGTAGAGAAGGTTTGGAAATCGAAGCTCACTAATTTCTTTGCGATACCGCTCGTAAATCGGATCGGAGTGAGTGTATGCATAGTCGAATTCACGGATAGTGTGAAGCGTGTGCTCGTCGGCGGTATAGCGATGGTAGTACTCGTGCTGGACGAGGCAGGTAAGCCGGTCCCATTCCGGCACAAACTTTCCCAGAACGCGGTGTTCATGCATCAGCGAGAGAATTTTGTAGACCTTTCCGCTCTCTTGCAAAATGGCGAGAAAACTGGAGTTCGCCCTATCTGAACATCTGACATTGTCGTCGATTAGGTTCAGGGAGTCTCGGATCACGGAGCTCAATTCGAAATCGAGTTCTAGTTCGTGCTTTTGAGCAATTCGGAAAACCCGCAGAAGCCTTACGGGATCCTCCTTAAAAACCTCCTTGTCCTCGAAACTAATTTCGCGACCGCGGAGAATGAAGCCGTCCTCCCGCTTTACGCGCTCTTTTCTCCGGGCATTGAGGAAGCTCTTCATCGACCTCAGGGGGCTGATTCCAGTATCTGCTTTCGAATTCAACGACAAGCGATTCTCAACCGTTTTCGACAGTCGATGAATGTTGGCTACGTGACGGTAGTAGTCCCTCATGAAC
>Ga0213868_10003816_pt1 | contig 13955 bp, 13 predicted proteins | sample PICome_9_FD_160087 | JGI IMG/M metagenome (GOLD analysis project Ga0213868, IMG submission 160087) | Coastal seawater microbial communities near Pivers Island, North Carolina, United States - PICO127 | ecosystem: Environmental > Aquatic > Marine > Coastal | place: USA: North Carolina...
TTTACACCTCTCAAAGAAATGTATAAGATCGCTTGAAGTTAATTTAGGTAAGGAATGTTGGGAGAGGAATGAGTGTGGGGAGAGAAGAAATGGAAGGGAGGAGAAAGGTCACACAACGTGCTGGACCTTGCTCAATACAAAAAAGGTGAGTGCCTGCTTCCTGCTGCCTGCTGCTCTGGTGTTTCGGTGGAGTTCCACCTTCTTCGATACGATGAAAAAGTGCGCGCCATTTCGTAGAAATGAATTGAATTTATTTCCTGCTCCATCCATCACATGGGAACGATAGCTCGACAACGACAACCCACAACGCACAACATCCACATCAATACTATTTGTACATAAACTCACTCACTCTATCCATCAACCAATTTCCATATGAAACCAAGTAAACAATGAATTCTATAAGTCAACGTCTTTTTCAAAGAAATCAGTCAACTCGACAACTTTCCTTCAAAAGAAATATTCGAAAATTATCGGCTAATAAGCCATTCTCATCCTCGGATCATTGCAATACGGGTGCATCAATACCAATACTGTATGGAACAAAATTGACTGTCCAAACGAGTTCTAAACCTCCTTTTGAACCCAGTCATCCACTTTCAAACCATGTCTATACGAATTTAAAGTCCAGCATAACTACTAAGAATCTTCCATCTTCTGACGAAATGAAGGAACAAAGTCATACCCATTCCAATTCCAATTCCATGCATTCCGATATTTCAATCACATTTCTTGGAACGGGGGCGGGAGGAAGAGCTAACCATAAACGTGCACCAACAAGCACTGCTTTGAAAATAGATGGAAGGTTTTTCTTATTTGATGGGGGAGAAGGGACGCAGAGACAATTGGCGTTCAGTAATTTGGGTGTGTTTGATTTGGACAAGATCTTCATTACACACATGCACGCAGATCATATCATGGGTTTGATTGGTGTTATATTGCAATTGGAAGTTTCTATTAAGAGTTCCATGAGTGATCAGAAGCATAAAAGGGGTAATGTAGGAAAAGAAGGAGATAATGAGTCGTCTAGAACATTGGAGATATATGGACCGGAAGGGATTTACAATTTTATTTGTCTCAATTTAGCCCTCACTTACTCCAAATTGCGTCATTTGAACATTGTGATTTACGAATTGGTTGATGAAACTGATCGAGGATCGAGTGTGAGTGAATTGAGGAACCAGAAAGGGAAGAAGCAACGACCCAAATCCGTTCACACGCAATTTTATCCAGGGCTGAAGCGTACACTTCAAAATGTACAACATAAAATGATCATAAGTCATAATGGAGTGTGGACTCTAAAATCTACACCAAAAATAGAAAGATATGAAACGGCAGGACGAAAGGGGTACAATAAGATAACTATACTAGCGGCCAGGGTCGAACACATAAAAAATGTACAAACCTTTGGATATGTTGTACAAGAGCCTGACCCTTTGCCAAAAATATGTATAGAAAAGGCGAAGGCCTTAGGTGTGAACCCTGGTCCTAAGTATCGAGAGTTGAAGAATGGCTTTTCAGTAATGTCCGACGATGGTTCAAAGGAAGTTTTCCCACACCAAGTAACAGAGCAAGTAATTACAAATGGGAAAAAAATTGCAATAATAGGTGATTGCTATCAGCTTTCAAATGAAATGAAACAATTGTGCCAAAATGCTGACGTGTTGGTTCATGAAGCTACATTAGAAGATGAAATAAGAGGTTTACGAGGTCACTCAACTCCACAAATGGCTGGGAAAATAGCATCCGAGGTTAATGCCAAGATATTATTGTTAAATCACATTAGTATGAGAAATGATGGAGTAGAGGATACCGATGCCTTGATTCATTCTGCAAAAAAGTTTATTAACACTGACACGATTGTGGGGGTAACATATGATTTTATGACTCTGAATATTCCATGATGATAAAAATAATTGAAAGCGCAAATATCGCTTTTCAGATAACATTGAACTATATGCTCTCATGCAATGTCTTGTTGTTACCTGGAAAATTTTGAATGATTCAAGTGACGTGAAGGATTTTAACTTTTAATTTTCCGTTTTCCTTTAACCAAGATGGCAAATCATGATTGGTCATAAAATGCCCCAACAAATTCAAAAACAAAGTGAAGATGCTCGGATCACGTAAAATCAATCTGAAGAAAGATCATTCTTCATCGTCGCCGTGTTACTTTTTAAGTACAGCCAGCGGAAGAAATCAATAGAATAAAGCGGGGATAAATTGAATCAAGCACTGACATCACGATAAAGATCTGAGAGTTTCTTAGATAGAACACTTCAAATAAATCTGTTGGATCTATTAAGAACCTACTTACTTAGATACATATTTTAAAATGCTGGAATATGTTCTCCCATGTAATCCCTTGTTTCCTCAACCTTATTTGCCCACTCTCCGAACCTTTCAGCCAAAGTCATCATCATAGAATCGTCCAAAACTCTTGGCATGACCCATGTCACATGTACAATTCCATCAACTTGATCCACAGAGCCCTTTATCAATCCTAAGCTAAATGCTTTCATTACAACCCATTCTACTTGTTCTGAATCAACTTCAAGTCTGCTTGCAATATCATCAAATAGCAAAATCCTCTCTCCAGATCCTCTTTGAAAAACCATGTTAACGAGCGCTAGTAACATAATTTTCTCTCGGATAATCTGTTCTTTACAACCCAACTTCTCCAATTCATTCTTGTGAGTCTGCAATGTCTGAATCGCAGATACATCTCCATTTGCCGCACTCTGCATCAGCATTACCAAATATGAATCACTAGTTCCATCAAGAGCTTCCAACAATCGTGAGTTTTCATACACTACCGTTCCCAAGTTGTAGACACCCTCCCCCACCAAAGCGGCAAGACACAAATCTTTGGCTAAAGCATGTACATCGTCCTTTCTTCCAATCTCAGCAATTGGAGTATAATGTAAAAATTGGATTGCCATTTTGTAAAATTCTTGTGCGGGACCAATAGCCTTGTAGAGCTGCATGGCAGTTTGGTAGTATGCCGAGTGGACAGTGGCAACTTCACTTTCGGTAGATGTGGAAGATAGCTCCTGTAAAGTTCCTTCGTGCTCTTTGAGGAATGTTTTAGTACCTTGAGTTATGCTAGCACTATTTGTAATGTCATGGATAGTAGTGAGTTTGAGTAGGTGGAGTCTTGATTCCGCGTAAAGTTTTGCGTAGCGATGTTTTAGATCGTCCAACGTTGAAATAACCTCCGTGAGTAGGGAGATTCCCAACTCTTTTGATTGCAATGAAGACGCAACATTCCATGCAATCTTCGATAGAGCTAACTGATTTAATTTTGATTGAATCGGAATTAATACCTTTCGAAAGAGTGTTAGGAAGTTATCGTTGTAGTGGTTGGAAGAAGGATCCGAAGTGAACTTCAGAATGGCAACAGTCAGTTGATGATAGCGTTTTGCTGTGAGCAGCACCGTGATCTCGGTGTAAAACTCTTGATGTGAGCTGTGGCTAGCTGCTAAAGTTGAAAGAGCTGCTTGAACATCAGATGATGGGTCTGTCATGATTGTTAGGAAACTTAATAGCAACGTTCACTTGTTTTTGTGTTTTCTTGGGTTTTTCGAGTTTCGAGTTTCGAGCTTCGAGCTTCGATTTTTCTAGAAAGAAAGAAAGAAAGAAAGAAAGAAAGGGGAAAGGAAAACGAAGGAAAGGTAGTAGATTTCAGCAGAATAAAGCTCTGAGCTCTGAGCTCGCTCATAACACAAACACGGAAACATATCAACCTCCTCGCAATATTGAACACATGATAAAAGGAATACTCATCGTGAATAATCATGGAAAGCCTCGTCTCACAAAGTTTTACCAATCAGTAACTTCTGAGGAAACGCAACAGTCTATCATCCGACGCATTTTCCAACAAGTGGCGACGCGGCCGGACTCCTTCTGTAATTATCTTGAAGGATCCATACCTGAGTGGGGTTCCAATATTAAACTTATATATAGACATTACGCAACCTTATTTTTTGTCTTTGCTGTCGATTCACAAGAGAGTGATTTAGGGATTCTCGATTTGATACAAGTTTTCGTTGAGGCACTTGATAAGTGCTTTGAAAATGTTTGTGAGTTGGATTTGATCTTTCATGCTGATAGAGTTCATTACGTCCTAGATGAAATTGTCATGGGTGGCATGGTAAGAATTTGAATGATATATGATTCACATATACCCATGTCATGGAAACTAAAAGTCATATTCAATTCGTGCTGTTTTATGTCATTATGATAGGTTTTGGAAACAAATATTAATTTAATCTTACAGGCCATTGAAGATCAGAATAAGATGCATAAACATAGTCAAGGTATAGGAGGTGTAGGTAGTGATAATACAGGATCTTTGACAGCGCGTCAACAGCTAGGCTCAGGGTCAACTTGGGCGTAACATGTGTATTATGATTGTTGTTATGAAACGTTTCCGATGATTCTTAGTTCGATTTCATCGATCATCATCTAGCAATCGTAACAGATAAAGGAATATATTGATGATATCATTGTATAGCAAGACAGCACCGAATACGTAGTCTTTATCATTCAATTGATATTTGCTGTGTTTTCCCGATACAATAAGACTGGTATGATATGCAAGATATAAACTAAATAATGACGTTCCAAAAATGGAATACAATATCTCATTGTATGGGAGAAATCCCATTGGTAAAATTCCGATTGAAGATAGCAGATGAATGAAGCCATAAAATATAAAAATCATTCCCATGGAAGATAGAGAAGCACCCAATTGAGAAAGGTCTCGCTTTGGATTGTGATTCAAAACGGTGTACATAGTAATTGCAAATGTAGCCACTGCAGTACTCATCGTCGCGCTTAACACTGTTTTTGTTTTGTAAAAAGAAGTAATGAAACCAATAACTATAGCTTCTGCAATGCTAAACAACGAAAGAAGTTGCCATTTCACAGGTGATGCTCTTCGAGCGCGTTCCGACGATGAAAAGATTGTTAGAGTGACCGTGGATACTAGAAGAGAAATCATGGGTATGACTCGTCCTTTAAATAGCATCCATCTTGATAAGGATGGAAATCTACCAAATAGAAGGACTGATAGACCTACCAATGAAAGTTGGCCCGTTAAGATCGCATAAACGCGAACGATGAAAGAGTTCCTTGATTCTCTAGTCAAAAACGAATCAATCACTTCTTTTGTTGTTTCTCGCTCAACATTTCTAATTTCATCTGTCACATCTGTAACGGTGACTTTCTTAAAAGATGCTGGTTTTGAAGATGAGCTTTTCGAATTCGACGTGGACCATAAAGATCTCGTTGGATCAACGACCCCTCCGCGTAGTGAGTGTATGTGAGCACGAGTGGAACTTGAACGTATCTTCGCATAGCAACTTGTACAGTTATATAAAGCAACGAGGTTCAGTATTATCAAAAATTGAATGGAGATAGAGGAGCGAAACATTGCAATACGTCGCTGGCAGAGTAAGTGATAATCATGCAAAAACACAAAACATGCAACTTCCATTCGCCATTCGCTCGTAGGCTAAAAGTTGATAGCCAATAATGTTTCCAATGCACGAAATAAAATAAAGTTTATTTTTAAGAAATATTGTCGACAAATTGTATTCAGCAGTCACAAGCAACGTTCATGCCTTGAAGCATTCATAAGTTGCACCAACTAAAGGGATAATAGGTAGTTTCGGCGGAAGTTAAAACAAGTATCTAGAGTAAAGATTAGAGCTGTTCATCAATCATTCTCTGCACTTCTCCAAAGAAACCGCCCATCATTCCAAAATCTTTGCTTTTATCCCTAGTCACAAATCCACTATGGACTTTCATATTATGTATACCAACTGTATCTTCGATCTTTTTTTCAATCATATCTACCATCATTCCCAAGTCTGATCCAACGGCTTCTGTCGTCATGATGTTTAGCTCCTCAACAACTCCCTCTTGTTTCAAACGATTTGAAGCTTCTTCAATAAGTTGTGGAATATCTTCTTGTACATGTCTACCTGGACTCAAAAAGTACGGGTGGCATATAATTGTTGTGATTCCCTCTTGGCAAAGAGATCGAATACCGTCATAAATCGATGGTTCGGCAATTTCCATATGAGCGGCCTTGACAACGTAGTTATCAGGAGCTCGAGCCTGGTACATATCAGCGATGACATTCAATCGTTCATTTGAAGAAGCGCGCCTAGATCCATGGTCAATTATAAGAATCCCAACAGTTTCTTGTTCTACTGGAACAGAACCAGCATCTGTTCCAAGTGGATATGCATGAGGGCTAAGAAGAGGATCGAAGAGTTCAGATGGAACATTTCGTTCTTTCATAGCCTTTAATTCTTGACTTGGTTCTACTGAGTTAGTACTGATTGCCCATGGACGACTAAATCTTGATTTTTGGATATCGTAGTCCTCAGCAGAAGCGCCTTCAAAATCCTTTTTGACGTTCTTCAGCTTCAAGGGTGACCAATCATCCTCATCTATAATCCTACTGTTTTCATCTCGTTTGCCCTCTGATAATAATGGTCCAAAATCCGTACCTTTCGGATATGCATGAGGACTCAACAGTGGGTCGAAATCGTCCTCATTTTGAGAAGCGAATAATAATATACTCTTGCTATTAGTCTTCAGAACACCGATCGTAAAAGATTGAGAAACGGTTAGCAAACTTGATACTAAAAATAACTTTAGCATAATTGACAATACTCTACTTGAGTCCAAAAGTAAATTAAAGATGCAGTGTGTTACTCTGTATTGTTAGTTGTACTGAGGACTGAGGTATAAACACATCATCTGAAAATGATGATGATGTAAAAAGTAAAAAAGCGCCGGAAGCACAGAAACCTGCGGCCTGCGGCACCTTCTTTCTAAGACTAGCAACCGGTAACCAGTATGAGATTTACATCAAGTTTCACGTTATGCATTGGTTAATGGTCTCATTTCACCAGGTGACATAAAAATCATAAGAATCAGGATACAGCGATGAATATATAAAAGTGAATTAGATACATATCTAGAAAGAGCTATGTTACAATACCCCTGCTGAATTATGAATTATACATCTCGACTAAAGGAAGAACAATGATAGACTTATACCTACGACGACTGATATTGTTGCTACAATGCCAGTGCCTGATATAGTTGAACCCGAAGATAAATCTGTGATGATCACAGTTGCACTGTTTGAATCTCCATTGAAATACGATGGTGGTGTGTATGTGAAGCCGTCTCTATTATTGATGTCAACTTCTTGTCCTATGTATCCTACTGACTTATAAGGAATCAAAAGAAGGTTTGGATCTATCATTTTTTTGTAGGCCAGCAATCTCTGGTAATTTTCACCCCAGAGAGAATCCCTCCAATTGGGTTCTAGTGATCCATGATGATTTTTGCTCGAGCCAGACACAGAATTGGAGAGCAAATTCAGAGATTCTTTGTAACCATTGGCATTCATCGTGATCATGAACAAACTGTTTCGTGTTACAGGATGGACACTAGTTGCTCCTTCAGTCACATCATTGATTGCACCACCAACCAAAAAATTGTTATCTCCCAATGATTTTGCCAAAGAAAGAGAAACAAGAAGTTCAACAAGTTGTTCTTTCTTGTTATTGGCAATATTATTGGGAACATAGCGAGAAAATGACATCTCGATATTATACTCTTTTGCTTCGTTTAGTAAAGGTAATACATCGCTCCATCCATTGTACTCTACAATTGTACTACTCGGTAAGTCTAGTATGGTAACACCATGGTCATCATTGATCGACTTTGCAAAATTATCAAAAGCGCTGACGAATTGTTTTGCGTTGTTGTCAAATTGAAGCGTAACTTGGTACCCGACAAAGAAAAGATCCACACCAGAGCTTGAAAACTTCCCACCCCATCGGTTGTCTAACAGCTTCGCTTGATCAATCCAAAAATTAAAGAATTGACGAATATACTTGGGATTCTCTACAAGTGGACCAAGAGAGAAACTCATTCTTGTGATCGGTGTCTTGGGATGTAACTTGTAGTTCATATGTGTAACAGTACCATAGGTTCCACCGCCTCCTCCTCTTAGACTCCAAAAGAGTTCAGAGTTTTTACACCTATCTGCAGTCACACTCACTCCACTTGGAAGTACCACTTGGAAGTCAACTACATTATCGACACCAAGACCGTACTTTCGACTAGTGTAGGATAAACCGTTGCCGGCGATCCAGCCTCCAGATGCACTTACTGTGCCTTCACTGGCCGAAACGAAATGGTAATTATTCTGAACTGTCTCAGCTATATCTGCAAAATTTTGTCCTGCATTAATACCAATTACTGCATCATGAATGACCCCATCATTACAAGAATCTGAATAATTTCGTTTGACCATGTTATCCTTTGGATAATTGGCAAGCCAAATCATTAGAGAGTCAGAAGACGAGCTGGCACCTGACATAGAATGCCCTGAAGATTTGACACTGATTGGAATATTAAATCGGTTTGCGAATTCGGTCGCTTTGATAATGTCTAACTCAGTTCTCACGTCCACGACGTGAACCGGCAAGTTGTCAAATCTATCGATATCGTCAAAACAATACTTGTTTGCACATTCAGGAAACTGCATGCATAATCCTTCTCCTGATGTGGCGACCACAAATGGATTCATTATATCGATTTCTTCTGATCCACAATTGACTTCATAGTCTTCAGGATAAAATGGTCCAAAGACATCTGCAGGTTCTGATAATGATCGTAAAAGGGAAAGCCATTCTCCGGTGGTTGGCCATTTGGAGCTCGTTCTATGATTGTACCCTTGAGCTAGATTGATACTGCTTCCGTGAAAACAGATCAAGAGTAACGTGATTAAATTTCTACTACTTTTTGCGTCCATGTTTAAGATTGCTTTCAAAGTCTTTGTATTGTGTGACGACTCTATTGTTACTTTTGAAATTCTGGTGATTGATGATGTTCAAGCCAACTACTACTGTTGAACGATGAATAATAAATGAATTTAGTTTTACAATCGTGGAAAACAGTGGTTCCTAAGAACATAGAAGGTGCACCAATGAGATCGAATGCAAGGAAGAAGCGTTGAGGTTTTTGTGAGAGGACATCCAATCCTTTTTTAACAAAATTGTGAGGTATTTCAATACAGCCCCTAGCTAGCCCCTCTACCTTTCTCACACTCAAAGTCAACACAACTCCACACTGCACACACCTCCGTCCAAAATACATCTGATACTGCTATAGATAGAACACCAACCTATGTGTAAAATTAAGAATCTCTCGTTGATCAGTCTGCTACTTGCTGTTCTATTCGTGTCAGTTGAAGCATTTTCCCCTTCTCCTTTGACCAAAAGTCAAAAAAGAACTGTTTCATCAGTAGCATCTCTGCCCGATCATGACAACACCATTATGGAAGAAAGATCTGCCTCAATATCTCGTAGATCGGCAATAACTACATCTGCACAAGCCCTTGCTATCCTTCTTGTGGGTTCAGCAAATCCATTTGTTGCCAATGCATTGTATGGATCGTCATTTCCTCAAGAAGCACGTACGATTGTGATCACTGGGTGTAACTCTGGCATAGGTTACGATGCTGTGAAACGTATGGCAGAACGGGGGCATAAAATAATCATGGCTTGTCGCTCATTGGAGAAAGCCACTGATGCAGCAATTCAAATTCAACAAGAACTTGGTAATGTCAAGGCCAACTTGGTTCCCAAGGAGTGTGATTTAATTGATTTGAAATCAATCGATGCCTTTGTAGAAGATCTAAAACGTGATGGGTTAAGAATCGATGCTTTATGTTTAAATGCTGGTGTTGCTAGAAATACTGCAGCAAAAGATATTCTGAGGACAAAGCAAGCATTTGAGTTGACAGTTGGAACGAATCATTTGGGGCATTTTTATCTTCAGAATAAATTATATACACTCATGGCTCAAAAGAGTCGCATTGTGGTCACTGCAAGCGGTGTCCACGATCCAGAAAGTCCTGGGGGTGCCCAAGGAAGCAAGGCAACACTTGGAAATATGAAAGGCTTGGAAAATGCGGTTATATCTGGTGATGGAGTATTTGATATGATCGATGGAGGAGCATTTGATGCCGATAAAGCATACAAAGACTCAAAACTATGCAATGTTCTTTATACTAGAGAACTCCAAAAAAGATTAGACAGCTTAGGGGAGAAAGAAATCAAAGTGAATTGTTTCAATCCTGGTCTCATCGTTAGTACAGGTTTATTTCGTGATCAGAGTCAGCTATTTACAAAGATTTTTGATGTTGTTGCCACCGATCTTCTCAAAGTTGGGGAGACGGTTCACTGGGGAGGTGGAGCTCTAGAATATATGACATTAGATGCAGCAGTTGGTACCAAAGGGGGTTTATTTTACTCATCTGATCCAGGGTCGAGTAAATATTTAGACGATGCGTTTGGAAATCAATTCAAAGAAAGCAAAATCAGCACTGAAGCGTCTGATGATGCTAAGGCAAGACGACTTTGGGAATTAAGCGAAAAACTTGTCGGATTGGTGTAAATCGTTGACTCATAAGCTCTCCATGACAGAGAAATGACTAAGTAGATACTTCGGCTTTCGGCTCTTCGGTTTTTGGTCTGTTTTATTCCGCGAAAATACGTAGGTGACTGTGACGGACCATTTTTCATCGCGAAAGCATGTGCCGATGTGCCTGTGCTTTTTTTACAACTCATATCTACTTAATTAACTTCAAACTGAACATCTATCTACAACCATGAAGCTATCTTTTGCCCTTCTTGCTCCATTATCATCTATTAATGCCTTTTCCATCACTCAGAAGAGTTTTCATTCAGTAACTCAACTGAATGCACGTCAACCAATCATGGCAGGAAATTGGAAAATGAATCCTTCGACAGAGGAAAAGGCTCTTGAACTCGCATCTAGTCTTACCACTCTCTTAGGTGAAGAAACATGTCCAATGGATGAAGATAATGAATTCTGTACCGAGGTTGTTCTATTCCCTCCTCATCCTTTTTTGCGCCAGGTAAAGGACACGGTTGAAGACATCGGCATTTCTATCGGCGCCCAGTCAGTATTCTTCGAAGATGGTGGTGCCTTCACCGGTTCAGTTTCCATTAGTATGGTCAAATCTGTCGGTTGCGAATATGTTCTTTGTGGGCATTCTGAACGCCGTACACTCTTCAACGATAACGACGAGGCCATCAACCGCAAGGTGAGAAAGGTCCTTGAGGCCGGGTTAAAGCCTATTTTGTGTATTGGAGAAACTAAGGAAGAGTATGATCTCAAAATTAAAAATGAGGTGTGCGCTATGCAACTCTCCAAAGATCTTGCTGGGGTTACGAAAGAGCAGATGAAGAATGTTGTTATCGCATATGAACCAGTTTGGGCCATCGGAACTGGTTTGGTTTGTGATGCGAAGGATGCTAGTAAGTATCATGTTTTCAATATAACTTGTCATGCGATTTGCTTATTTGTATCTAATTTATGTTTTCCCTTCAAGATGAGGTACATAAATATCTCCGCACCATACTTGCTTCCTTGTATGACGAAGAGGTGGCACAAGCTACAAGAATTCAGTATGGTGGATCTGTCACCCCGGACAGCGTAGATGAGTTGATGTCTCAGCCAGAAATTGATGGATGTTTGGTTGGAGGTGCCTCACTTATCGCAGAGAAGTTTGGAAGAATAATCAACTACAAGAAATTATAAGTATCGCATGGAGTTCGATGGATAACATATGAATGAATCAGTCGTTGAAGTGGTCCGTTATTTTAGTAGAAAGATACAGTTTTCAAAAAGTTTGTTATCCGTTTTCTAATAGTTTGATCAAAGAACTTTTGTTATCAAAGCTTCTATCTCCTTCTTCCAGAGAATATAACCTTCCATGTTTAAGTGAAGTCCATCGTCTTCGAAATATAATGAATCTGCTTTTGCTTCGCCACCTATCACGGATTTAGGTTTCGTATCATTGGAACAAAACATGGTCAAGCAGTCTATAAAATGAACATTGTTTTCTTCTTTATTGCATAATTGTTTTATACGCTCAGATAATTGAAAATACGATCTCCGAGCTGCTGTATCATCCTTAAGCCATGGCTCAAGTTTGGGTCCAAAGAAGAATACACGTTTTGTACAGGAGATAATAGATGACTCGAAGATGCTATCTATGAATTTACGAAAAGAAAGAACGATTTCGTCAACAGTACAACTAGATAAATCATTTTCACCCGCACATGCAATGAATATAATCTGATTGTATGATACAAGAGATTCAGTTATTTCAGATATCGATCTCTTCACTTGTTCGCTTAAGTCATTAAGATGAGCACCACAATGCGCATAATGATATTCATGTTTATTCCGACCATAGAATGAGGGAAGATGACTAGGCGGCCAGCGTGCGATATCAGAGTCCCCAACGAAAACGAGTGCTATTGGTACCATGTGTTCTGTTAGCGAAATGCGCGAGATGTGCGTTCCGCGTTTGAGATTTTGAATTTCAAGATTCGAGACTGAACTCGAGATTCAAATGCAAATGGTTTTAGTGTATTAGAACATACACGATTACCAGTAACCCCGTTTTAGAAACTCAATGTCAGAGTACAAATTTAGAAGAGGGAACTGCTTCGTTATCCTACTAAGATTAACTTATGAAATAGAACATCCTTTGAGAAAGCATTCATTGCCATCCTCTCCTCCATCACTATCGTATTCTTCTTCATCATTTGCTATTCCCAACTTTTCCTCTAGAAACCTTGGAAGAGCAAAGGCCGCACGATGCACTGCAGGCGTATACCATTTTAGCTTCTGTTGTAGCGCTGGTGTCATTTCTCGTGATGGTTTATGCAATATAACATTTTCACCTTTACTTGCAACAATGAAACCAATCTGACCTGTGGGAACCGTTGGAACAGACGTTGAAGCGTACGAAACATTATCAAAAATATCTTCACAGCATGCAATAACATTGCACACCAAGTCAGGTTGGGTCCAAAAGCACTCTCCCTGAGAACACATAATTCCACCATCATTCAACGCTTCATACATTTGTTCATAAAAGGATGGATCAAACAGCGTTTCGGCTGGTCCCACCGGATCACTGCTATCCGCGACAATAATATCATATCCTTGTCTACCGTGAAGATTCTGATTTTGCAAAAACTCAGCAGCATCGCTCATAACAATAGTCAGTCTTGGATCGTCAAAAGAAGTGGCCAAAGTCTCACCGAGAAATTCCCTGGCAACATCAATAACTTTTTGGTCAATCTCTACGAGGGTGATTTTTTCGACACATGCATGTTTGCAAACTTCTCTAATGACTCCTCCATCACCTCCACCGACAACTAAAACAGAAAGAGGTCGAGGATGAATCATCATAGGTATATGCGTGATCATTTCCTAACATGAGCAAATGTAAAAAAGAGTTAAAACAAACTACTGTGTCGAAACTTATACATACAAATACCTTGCATTCGACATACCTGGTAAACAAATTCATCACTTTCCGTTAGCTGTAGAACTCCATCCAAGACCAAAACATTACCATGTTGTGCAGATCGAAAGACAAGGATATCTTGGTATTGAGTTTGTTCGTGAAAGAGAATTGATTCGTCCGAGAAGCCCTCGAGAGCAATACTTAATTTTTGTCCGGCCCATCCTGGATCAACCTCTGAGAACCAACCATCTTTAATACATTTTGGTACTTTCGGTTTGCCATTTGCCATAGTTAAGTTCCACTACAGGAATGAATGGCCAATGCAAATATAAGAGGTGTGAATGATTTCCTACCTCAAACCTCAAACCGCAACATCCGTGCAGTCCTGAACAGTGAACAGCTCATTCTAGCCGTCGTAACCCCGTCGTTTTGGGTGTTTTTTTTCGATAGAGAGTGAGATAGAAAGGAGAAAGGGAAAGAGGAAAAGAAAAATGCGACCAGGTTTTGTTTGATGTCCAGAGTGTCTAGGCGAGCAATGTATTACTTCATAAGCGGAAACCAC
>Ga0213868_10003817_pt1 | contig 13953 bp, 7 predicted proteins | sample PICome_9_FD_160087 | JGI IMG/M metagenome (GOLD analysis project Ga0213868, IMG submission 160087) | Coastal seawater microbial communities near Pivers Island, North Carolina, United States - PICO127 | ecosystem: Environmental > Aquatic > Marine > Coastal | place: USA: North Carolina | collected...
GAAGTTGGATTCAAGAAGATCGATCGCCTTCACACTCAAAAATAAAACAGGAAGTATCTGTGTATAGTGGGCGCAAAGTTCCTTTAATTGCTGGCACCGCTGCAGCTGCGATTGATGCTATGCAACGGAACATCAATCTATTACCCAGTGATAAAGAAACTCATTCAATTTCATTAATTTCGCAAGCTTTGAAAAAGCCAACACTAATTATGGCTGAATGCAAAGAAGCAGAGGACTTGAATCCAACTTCCATGTATTTCAGCGAAGAAAATTCTGAAGAAGTGAAACGGCACGAAAAAGGGATGGATATGCTGGCCGATATTACTTCACATGCCATTCCAATACCTTCCTCTGAGCAAGGTAATACAAGTTCATACAGTGATGATCATCAGAAAGTTGCTGAAAATACTTGCGAACAGATTGAAATTCCTGTGGGTCAGTCGCTGAGTGTATATTCCAAGATAGCAAAAGATGCGGGCATTACAACACATACACCGCTACCCCTTGTGCATTCACATATAAAGGAGGATGATATTGGTACAAACGTTCAATTAGATCAAGACATGAGTACATTACAACAGAATGATTCTGCGTTTGGAACTCGTGAGATTGGTAAAATACGGAGATATATTGCCGCTACTGGAGAATTTAGTGAATGGGAAGATTTACCGTGTCAAACATACGGAGATAAAGAACCACGTCGTTGGAACCATTTGAATATAGACGAGTCCATAGAAATTCCACTTCGACGAGGTGGAAGATTGCGCGTCTTTCCGAATTTCTTATCTGACGTTAGGAGGGATAAGGTTGCGTATGGTATGAATAAATGCGATCTATACCGACAGTACTATCGGCATGGCGATTTTCGAGATATAGAGCAAAGAACTCAAGTTCTTCTTTCATCGCAAATCAGCACGATCTACAATGGAAGTGTGAAAAAATGTAGACCTGGGTATCAATATGATGGTATCACCATGATGGCTCAACCATTATCACATGTTCCCCAGATCGAGCTATTAGCCACTGATTTAGCTGAACTATACAGACTACCCGAAAAACAGTGGAACATTGGAGCTACGCTTGTATGTTATAGAAATGGAGAAGATCACATGACGTGGAGTTCAAACTTTGAACAAGGCGAAGTTCTAATTCTATGTATTGTTGTTGAGTCACATACATGTACCAGGCCGATTCTCATTAGACCAAAGGACAACGCTCCACTTCAAGATGGTGATGAGGAAATTATTGTATTTGTCGGGCAAGGAGATGCATATGAAATGGACGGTATGTACTGTGCTATGTTTTAAAGAAACTGATTGTTATATTTCTGACTAATTTTAAAATATCCATATGTAAAAAGGTACGATGCAAGTGCACTATGAACATTGCATACCAAAGAAAGAAGAGGATCCTATTGCGAAGCGGACGGTTGTTGTGTTCAGGCATGGTAAACAAAACGATGTAATGTTTGACACCGGTAATTCAGTTTTAGAAAACGATCATCAAGCAGATTTGCAGATGGATGCCACATTCTCGAGCGCAGTGAAATTTGGTCATCCATCTAGTGATATCATAGAAGGAAAGGAAGTATACACGAAAGAGACGCTGATACAAAGTGGGGCTCATCACTTTGAACGTCGATGGGTAAGTGGAACCATGCGCGATGGTTGTGACAGTATTTTGGTAGAGAGACAGGATCTTCTTCTTCGCGAAGATGATGGATTGTGCTGGCTGCAAATAACAAGTGCTAGGAATGAAGGAGGTGCATCACTTTATCAAAGTTTCGTGAATAAAACTCCCATCCGAGTTTTTCGTTCTTCAGAGTTAGATTCTCGCTATGCACCAGATGTGTATCAAGATGAAATTGGTCAAGTTCTTTATCGTTATGATGGGCTTTACGCGGTAAAAGCAATATGGGACTCTGATGGAGATGAAACCGATGAAGCACCACCAGCTGATGGCTCACAATATACTTTTCTATTAACGAGATACCCAAAACTTCCAGCAGATGAATCAACAGAACCCGAAATGATTTACAATCACATGAGTGTTCAAGAGCTGTGGAACGAAATTCAAAAGCGAAGACAAATATTAAAACCTCGGCCATTTCAATTATCACATCCGATTACTTCACTTGCACCCGTTGGAGATAAGTCAAACTTAACTCGCCGTCGTAAGGATATTATTGAATTGCCTTCTGAAAGTAACTCAAAATTAAGAAAAAAACGCAGGAAAAATCATGTGAATAATGATGAGAGTGAAGAAACTAGGATCATAACTGAAAACGAAATTGAAAGCACACAAGCTGACGGTAACTCGTTGAGTAGTGAACAGCTTGGAAAGAAACCCAAACGCGCGTCTGCAGCAGCAGCTAGGTCATATTTACAAGAAGCTATGCAAAATAAGTTTGGATCACAAGACAAAGAAAAGAAACCAATTGATGGCACGGCAGGTTCAAAACGCTCTACGATTAATAAATCATCTCAAGAAAGTGTTTCAAGTAATGATCATCCTCCCAGTGACAAGGAAACAAAATTCGTATCAGTACTTAAAGGAATGCAAAGTAATTTTGCGGATACTGAGGAATCGATTTCAATATCGTCTGTTCAAGCGAGTGATAGGAAACCAGCAAAGAGGACTTATACCCGGCGAAATGTTGTCGCGAAGAAAGGAATTAAACGTTCTCGATCTAACCAAGATTCTATCGAAGAGCTTCCGACGAAAAGAATGCTTGCAATTGATCCGGGTGCGGTAGAAGTTGGTCATAGAATTCATGTTGACTACAAGAACATTTTATACAAGGCAACTGTTCGAAAAGTTCGTGCGAAGAATAACGTTCTTGATTTTTTGGTACATTACGATGGCAATAAGAAGTCTAATGTCCGATGGATCACTGCCGAAATGATCAATGAAGTATTGCCGGAGACTGAGGCTGTGGATGACGTGAAAACCAAAGGGAGCGTTATTCAAAAAAGAATTACAACTACTAATATGGATCATACACAAGATGATGAATCGGTCCAGGATCAAGACACAATTGAATCAAACAAGCAGAACGAACAAGGTGACACAACATTCGCTTACCATAAAGGAGATATGGTATACGTAGATTACAAAAATGTTCTTTACCTCGCATCGATCCAAAGATCAAAACTCAATAGAAAAGGTGTACAGGAATATTTAGTTCATTATGATGGTTTTAAGAAAACTTCAGACAGGTGGGTTACAGCAGATTCACTGTTCGATATTAATGAAAAATCTACCGAGAGATACAATAAGCAACGTGGAGAAGAAACTGTCGTTTCTACAGCGGACAAACTAACATCTTCAGCTGTCTCGAAAAGAAAGAATCACCTCCTTGAGGGTCATAATGAGAAAAATTCCATTTCATCATCTCTTGATATGGGAAATAATGAGCCAGGGGTAGACTTTCTACCCGGATCTTGTGTTTTTGTGGCTAGAGATAATGCTCTGTATTTGGCGAAGATGCTGAAAAGACGCGGTAGAGCTCCTGATATGGATTATCTAGTCCATTATGATGGATCATCTGATAACTATGACTCATGGGTTCCTGTTCATTTGATTTATGAAATCAATCCAAGGACTAGACGAATTTACGAAAGCACAAGTGATAAGAGAGACCCTTTAAATGATGGAGATGAGGACGATGAAAGTGAAAGTGACGAAGAAAGCGACGCCGAAGGTGAGAAGGCTGTAGATAAGTCACCAGGCAAGCGTACATCAAGATCCAAAAAGGCATCCACCAAATATAGCGAAAGCGAAGATTATAAGAAAGTACGCAGAACTTCTCCGAAAATGTCTGATACTAATCAAAAGATGTCAACTGCACAAAAAAAAGCAGAGAGTGATCGCGGCAAGAACAACATTCAGAAGGTGCCTAAGCTTTTAGATATGACTGGAATAGAAGCTGGTGTGGAGTTTTTGCCAGGCTCAACTGTATTTATTGTTTGGAAAAATGCTCTTTATCTCGGGAAAATGTTAAAAAAGAGAGGAAAGGGGGTGGATATGGAATATTTTGTACATTATGATGGATTCCGCAAAAGCTCCGACGCGTGGGTTTCCGCGTCGATGATATATGAAATCAATCCTCAAACCAAAAGAGCTTTTAACAAACAGAATAAGCAAAAGTAGCCATGAAGGAATAGAAGGGGGTGTATGAGCACTTATGTTGATCATACAAGAAATTTGCAGCTAAAGCAAACAGTTTTGTACACTTCTCGTTAGATAGTATTTAGTAGATTAGATAGCCTGATTTGTCATATCTTATAAAGAGAGTGCAAAAATTGTCTCTTTCAGTAGTTTCTTTTTCTCTATTCTGAATTGAAGAGCAAGAATCTGGTTTCTGCTCAGGCCTAAGGATGAACTATTTCGTAATCTTTCTTCGTCTTCGGCCAAAGTAGTTTGCTTCTTCGCTAGTTCAAGCTCCAAAGCCACCTGTGCTGCTACTTTTGCAAGTCTTTCATTTTCTTCTCCTGCTGAATTTTCTGTTGTCATATTGCCAACTGCTTGTCCTACGGCATCCCATTCAGCATCCGATGATACAAGCACTCGAAGGGCTGTCATTATTGCTGGGTCTGTAGAGTATTGAAGAATGTATCTAACGTCAACGACATTTGTGAAAGAAACAAATGTAGTATGAAACTGCAAAACTCACCTAATCCTGCTGCTCTGGTAAGAACAACACCACGACCACGATTTGCAACACCTTCCACAAAATCATCATCATCATTTACTCCAAGCGATGATCCACCAAGCAATCCTGCTCGATCGAGCTTTTGTAGTCTTCCTGCTTGAAACTTGCGCCCACAGGCCTTCTCCATAGCTCCAATGTCCCATTCTCGTAATGGTGGCATAACATACACATCATGAGCATTATCTGTCTCAACAAAACCATACTGTTGTAGCAACGCATCATTGGATCGTGGTCCGTATGAAATTCGAACTTCAGTACCTTTATCAAGTGCCTTCCCTTCCCTACTGGATAGACTATAACCATTTGCAAAGTATTCAAACGCAACATTCGCCTCCTCCTTCATCCCAACATGGTTGGCCATGTCAATGTATGGACAAATGACATATTTCTTCGCTTTGAATAATTTAGGTAGAACAAAGTCACGAAGGACACTTGCGCAAAATACCAATGCCGCTCCATTGCTGGCTTGCTCCATGGTTCCTAGGTGCAATCCTATATAAGCCACAACAAGCACCAAAGTCAAAGCATATGGTTTAGGATCAAAAGCATTCCCACTATAAGCACCTGAGAATGCACGTGATCTAGCACAGTCCGCACCCCAGAGGAAATCGTCATAGGACCATTTCACCAAAGGTGACGATGGATCAATGGCATTTTTCAAGGCGTTGAAGGTTGCTTTGTATGATTTCTCTTGGGCAACTACCATACTGACCAATGGTTGATATTGCAATTCATCTAAATCACTCTTACTCCATCGAATGGGTGTATCGAATGAGCGAGGGAGTGAATCCAGCCATGGTCTCATATCGATCGTCTCATCACCCTCTCCATTTCCAGATTTGGATCGTTTACTATTTATCTGATCACAAATAAAGAGATCAATGGATAACTTAGCCCACCATGGTGCATCGACATAAGCCTTGCCATTATTAAGAAAGTAAGACTCCGATTGACGGTTAGATTCAATCTTTGAATTCGAAACAGAAAACGTAAGATATGTTGGAACTTGAAGCATGACTGAGTTTGGTTGGACGGAATTGGTTGTTATGAGTCCAAGCCCACCACCAATGATTGGAGCACCACTGGATACCTTGATATCCTTGGATTGTATCCCAACCATTTTAGACCATTCCTCTAGACTCTTGATCGATTTTTGTCTATTTTGATCTTCTACAGTAGTAGAAGGAGTGTCTCGAGAGGAAAATCCTTTTGCATGCAATACTAGTTGTACTGTCGTGCCTTGAGGAACCTTTGGAAGTATCACAAATGCCCTGGCTGCACCTACAAGAGCATAGATACAAAATAATATTCTCATTCTACTCGTCGATGTTATCATTGGTAATGTCTAGTTAGGTTTTGTCAGTGGAACAAAGGAACTGGTTGGTTGGTGCGAGTTAGATACACAGACATGAGACATGTGAGTGACATCACACAAAAAAACGATCTTGATCCAAAAAACATCATTGGACTCTCATTCAAACTCCGTGTTGGGTGGGTAGTTTCGCACACGATTGTATTACTGATTATCGCTTTTAGGATTTTCTCGTTTCTGTTTCCTTTGAGATGGAAGAATAGACAAACAATTCGAATGTCGAATGTTCGTTTCTGTCGATGACGACAAATGATACATGTTTTGTGCCAACATCGATCGATACATATCTATTTTAACATTGAAAGAACTTCCATTTGTGGTTCATCAAAAGTAACAGAGGAAGGTGTACGTTTGATCAACGAAAGGGAACCCATCGTTGTCACACTATTCCTTTCTTGTTTTCCATTCCTTTTTCCACTTTTTTATATTATTTTGTTACGAAAAACATGTGGCAATCACGAGTATATGCATTTATATTTCGCACAGTCTTAGGTCCCTACTTAACAACAGAATCTCGAGGGAGTTTACATAAATCTTTGAATATTTCATTGAGTGAGGGTAGACTTGAACTTTTCGATATTGAACTCGATGGTGATGTTGTCAGTCGGAAACTGAACCTGAACCTGAATAATGGAGGGAGAATGATCATTGACAAAATTCATATTCAGAGATTAAGAATTTTACTATCTATTTGTTACTTTGATGAATATGGAAATCAAGTGGATAGTTATGATGATGGGAAAGTGCGTCTTATTGCTCATGTGGACATGGATGGAGTTATGATGGAATTCTCAATGTCAAGTTTTGTGAATGAACATGTAGGAATGACGAATAAATCCCAAGAGAGTGAAAAAAAGACGAGTAGTTCGCGATCTTATTTCCAATCAGCACTGGATTCTTTGAAATTGAATTTGAATATGAATAACGTTACCATACGAGTTCGTTCGGAATCCAACTCATGGATTTCTCTGAATGTAGCAAGTGTCACGTATCACGATACGGAATCTAGACAAGTTGAAACATCAGATCCTTTACCTGATATGCTTATTCTGAGTAAGCATGTTTGTATTGGCACTGTTACTATAACTGTCGGCACGACATTCACAGAAAACTGTGCCAGTGAGGAACTACTAAGACTGGATGGACAGATTTTGATAAATGTGACGGCCAAATCGAGAGAAGCAGGTGACATTATGAATATTGAGAGAAATGCAGATATTGTAGTAAATGAAGTGATGTATATAGTAACAAGATTGGAGACCATTGATGTCATTCATGGAATGATTTCAAGCTTTCTTTTCACCAAAAATGGAATCGCATCAAAAGAATGTGTGCAGTCACCACCTCATGACTCTTCTTCAAATACGAATGAATATGATGGTACCGAGAGTGAATCTGATTCCGATGACTGTATTAATAATGCATTCTTTTCTCGGTATAATGATGAATCGTATATGAACCATTTTGGACTTTCACAACATCAAAAACAGTTGGACTGTGTTGAAGACGATGATGTACCAACAGATGGAAAGGATATTTTTACAACCAATGGTCCCGGATTTTCACACTATCATAGTTTGGTTGCTTCCATAAATGCTGATGAAAATGAAAGCTCTGAGTATGGTATGATTTCAACATTCTTTCATGTTTATTTGGGGTCCATCCAATTTTCTTTTTCCCCCAAGGAAAATTTGTTTTCAGATGAAGCAGCTGAAGAATATCAAGAATATCTTGCCTGCTCAATTGACCAGTTCGATTTTCTTAGCAAAAGCGGAAGCAATTCACAGAGTATTACGACAAAAGTCAGTTGTTTGAGTATTGATTATGTATTTGATGATATAGAAGGCCAAAAAATGTTACCAATCTTAGGATTTCCTAGAAATATTGTCGGTGATGACCATGATGATGCCCTTATTTCAGATCCAATCGCTTTTGTTGTCACAATCCATGATACATATGATATTGAAGATGAAGGTTCAACTAGGTTTATTCATGCATCGATACAGCCAGTGTGTATAACTCTATGGAAATCAATCTTTATGAATATAGCGTCGGAGTTACACAAAATGCCTCCGAATACGGAAAACGCAAAGTCTGCAGATAATGGCCGCGTTAATGAGCAAGAAATTATCTCGACAACTTGCGAAATTGAGTGTGAACATGTGAGTCTCCGTTTGCCAATTGAACAGTTATGTAAAGAATCAAGTTGCAATAATGCTTTATTTTCAAGGTGTGGCTATTATGAATCGCAAGATATTCAGGTCGCGTTCTTGGCTATGGATATACATAAGTTTGAACTGCACTTGGTCGATTTTGGAGTCGGGAGAAATATAGAAAATGAAGATTTGACGGTTAAAATTTTATGTCAAGAAGCCGTAGGATACGTGGCTGATAATACTTTGAGATTTGACATTTTTTCATTGGAAAGTGAAACAAAAATAGACTCGAACGCTCACGTGAAAATAGAATGGATGAAATCGAAAATCCAATCGAAATCTGAACGATTCAAGAAAGATCGTATCAAGACTATTTTTCCTAGTGTAGTACTACTAAGTACAGTCAAGACTTCTCAAGGAGAAGACGAAAAAGAACAATACGATGTAAATACAGAAGAATGGAATATGCGTAGGAAAAAAAGCATTCGAGCTTCGGATCCAAGTAGGGAAATGATGCGATCCGCCTCAAAATCTGAAGGCATATTGATTCTTCATATTCCCTCAATAGCTGTGGATATTTCGAAAGTTGAAAGAACTATCCTTATGAAACTTTTGGTCTTTTTGACAGAACATAAAAGCGTCGAAAGCTATCAGTTCAAAGACTCGTCTCAAAACCCTCAATCAACTCTATCCGTGAACGTTCAATGTGATCAAATTACTCTTACTGTGCACGAAGAAAATGTTGTAGAAACCAGTTTAGATACAGATGGATATTCATTTATGATAGTGGCAGATAGTTTCAGATGTCACTCAATGTTTGAAAATGGTAATTTGATGCAAGTTAGGGCTTTATTCAGTGATTTGACTTTGTATGAAGGTGAGAATCATACGTGTTTTTCAAGTTTTAATACCATGATATACCTTTCTGAAGACTTCATTCAACTTTTATAGGGATGGGATGTAAATATCATCGCAACCTAGCTCCACTAGCAACACATTTAAGCTCCGTTCAGAAGAAATGTGTCAGTCTTAAGAGACGCCGTTGGAAAAATGATGACGGTGGTAGGGTGATATTTTTCCGATCTAAGTTAAGTTGCCCCTTCTCTCCTGATACCCCTTGTCTTCATATTGATCTCGTATGTCGGCGAGAAGAAGAAGAGATGGATATAATAATGTATGCATTTGTATACGATATGACACACCGTTTTGACGTTGAAATGAATTGGATTGATCGCTTGAAAAATCATTTCAACTCCCCTACAGAAGAACTAAGTCAAAGTGCAACGAGTGATTTAAATACATCACAGCTAATAAGCGTAAGTCGAAGCAGTGATATTCATATTGAAATTGTAGAGTTGATCTAATTTCTTGTTTAGATATTCGTGACAGCATCTGATTGCAATATAGATTACACATCACCTGAAAAACTACATACTGAATCACGCGTCATAGCTCGCATCGGTGAATTTCGCATTACAAGTAATATAATGACTCCGATAGGATCCACGTCACAAGTTTATAAAGCATCGATAAGTGATCTTGAGATATTTGTTACAAATTCGAGGGTTAGCCATAACACAGAAAATTATAAGCTCAGTTGCAGCAAGTTAATTTTTGGGAATACAATACAGGTGTCAAATGCTTCCTCAAATGCCAAGAAATCATTTGAAAGTGCCTTGTCTTCTATGAAATTCATAAGGATTTTAGCTTTAGACAGTCTAGACAGCAGTGTCGAGATCAAAAGCCATGGAAATGAGTCGATGGTAACTTCGACCAGAACGATATTAACCTTGACATTTGGTCGAGTATCTATGTATTCTTGCAAGGACTCGTTTCTCTGTTTCACAGAAACTATAAATGAGTTGCTTCTCTATATAACGATGCCATCTCCATCAGAACTTTCTTTGATGAAAGAAAAATATGAGCACAGCAAAAAAACAGTTGTCTCAGAAAAAGAAGATGAAATCAAAAAAGATTTGGAAGGGTTCGAAGGTAGTTATATCTATCGTAAACCATTTTTTCTATCAAACGCGATGGAACATAGCATATTCTCCAACGAAGAAGAACTGGAGCCAAATTCATCAGATCAAGTTGATTCAAATCCTTACAAAGCTAGCCTCATATCTGATTTCTTCAACGTAGAGTTAGGCCCCGATGGATCTTTCGAAAAAGAATTTTTATCTTACTATAATGACTTTGATTCTGACGACTGGACCAATGTGCATCATTCATGGGCTTTTGATACAGATATTCCAGATGGCGAGGAACAAGCTGCTCGGTGGTATGACAATAGCACGAGAACAGAATCGACGAAAGTTTCCGCCTCCAATTTAATAATCCCGGACGATACCAGAGTGGTCATTGATGGAAATACATCAAGGAAACCCAGATTGATATCCCACCATGTTCCAGATGATTTCATGAGAGATCCATTAACCATTGGTGATATGGAGGCCGCAAATTTCATCGGCGCGAGTGAGCCCCCTGATGTAAATCTTCGGGTCATTATTTTAGACTTGAACTTTGACTGTCGCTTCTTTGATGGCTATGACTGGACACCTAAATCGAAAACGTTGGATACTGATAACTTAATGGACGAATTGCTTAGCCAGGAAGAAAGCAAACCTACACTCTTCTCTGGAACTACTAGAGATATGAATAAGGTGCAAGGCCGTCAGACACATACCTACTTTCAAGTTTCATGTTCAAAATTCAAGTTTCGTTTGGATTCTTTTGAAGAATCTGAAAACCTCTACTTGGCATCATGCACAAACGTATCCATTGGTGATATTGCAATTTTTGAGAATGTAAGTGGAAAGAAACCAGTAAAATTATTGGGCGAGTGGTTAAATGATGACCAACCAAGAGATTCAAATGATGGCATGTTAATGATGAAAATGTTTTCTGTGAAACCGAACGAACCTTTCTCTTCTGATGGAAAGCTGATCGGAAACGAAGGTCATGTAACGATGGAATTTATCCCTTTGAGATTTTTTATTCATCAAGTCGGAATTCGTTTCATCCGTGATTTCTTTCGTTCGGATGTGGACGTGACGAGTGATGAACGTGAGGAACAACTCTTTGTCAAAGCGCCTGATCTGTTCTTCCCAATTTTCACTGTTAAACCATTGAACATCAAAGTTGATTACAAACCGAAAGTGGTTGATACCGCAGCATTAAAAGACGGAAGTTTAATTGAATTACTAAATGTTCTTCCTCTTGAGGATATGATATTGCGTTTGGCGGAGGTAGAAATGAGAAATTTGAGTGGATGGGGTTCCATTATCAGTGAACTTGTATGCAGTTGGCTGCAAGACATTAGCTCAAGTCAAATGCATAAGTTTTTGACAAGAACGACACCACTGCATCCAATTGCATCTGTTGGAGACGGAATGAAGCAATTTTTGATGATACCCATGGAAGAATACAAGCAGAAAGGAGACATAAAGAAGGGATTGCGCAAGGGAACTAAGAAACTTGCCAGCGTACTGGCTTATGAAGCCTTAAGCGTCGGTGCAAGGTTATCAGGATTTGCTGCCAAAAAGTTAAACAGAACCAGGCGTCTTGTAGACTCAAGTTCAACTCAATCAACTTCATTACCAAGAACCATGGGGGAAGTATCTGATCAAGCAATTGAAAGTTTAACAAGAGGGTTCAAAGAGGCAAATGCAAAAATGATCATCATTCCATATCGAGAGTACAAAAGAATTGGTACACGCGGTGCTATGACAAGCGTTGTTCGAGGTATTCCGGTTGCTGTTTGTGCTCCTCTATCAGGTGCAGCAGAAGCTGTTTCTTATGGTTTATATGGTGTCCGAAACCAAATCCGGCCTGACCTGAGAGAAGAGGAGGAAGCGTCGAAACAACTTCATGACATTTATAATTAAAAGTTGATAAACAATAATTGCGTGGAAAGGATTATTTTAGTTAAGTAGGAGGGACAATGCTTGCGTTATACTTGTTTGAAAGCACGAATGAAAAACCATTTTGTGTGAGTGTGTGTGAAAAATAAATTCAAAATCAATTTTTGATGTTAATCTCGCGGGATCGACTGATAGAAAAGGTGAAATTTAACGGCAAAATCAGTCGGGGGACTAAAAACAGTCTCGCGCAAACTGCGCCTCGCTTCTCGCTTGGGTACCTTCTCAGGTACCCCCGTCTATCCTCCATCCTCCATCATACAATTGTCATCAAAAAATCAACTGCATACGAAATTAATATTTCTTACAATCAATTTTGAATAAAGAAGTGCATGGAAATAAATTCCGCAATGAACATGAGTCACCGTATGAGCTCGGTGGGATCAACAGAAAGCAGCGGGACTACACTTGACTTTTCAAACTTTAGTGATCAACGGCCAATATTATTTCAATACGCAGAAAAAGAAAAATGGCGAAAGATTAGACGTGCATTGTTCCGACCTAGAGCAGCTGTATTCGTTCAAGAGCGAGACTCGACCGGTCTGACGTTCCTGGGGTTGTGTGTCGGGCTAGACGCTCCAATTGATATTTTGGTGCGGATACTGGCGATTCACCCCGAACAGGCATTTGAGGTGGATTTGTTTGGCGCTTCTGCACTTCATATAGCGTGTCTTAATGGAGCATCTGTGCAGGCGGTGCAACTGCTAACAGATGTGTGTAAGGGTCTCGTTTCGACGGTGGATGCCGACGATAGATTGCCTATACACCATACCGCCGATTGCTTGAGCAGAGATGAAATGGATGTTAATCGATGCGTAGATGTTATGAGGTTGATGCTAAACATCGAACCTGAAATAATAAACGCTCGAGATAAAAATGGGGATACGCCTGTTGATCTGATTCAACGGGCTAGGTGTGAAGAAACTAACAGCGAGGAGATAGACTACAATCTTAAAAGAGTCTATTGCTTCTTGAGAGATACATATGTTCAATTATGGAGGATAAAAAAGCTACATTGGGAAAGAGAAAGTACAGCAGAAAAAGACGAGAAACCGCCATCGGATCATTCCGTGCCAACAGATATTTCATCGGTTGGTTCGGTGTCTCAACTCTCCGGTCAACGCAGCAGTTACAGCCATTTTCAATTATCTCTTGGTGGCATCAATGAACATACGTCTACCGATGATATGGATGTCGATATGCATTCAATAAGATCTTGACTATCACAGTAGCAAATTTATTTCTACGGGGGATCAAACATATACATTCGTAACAAAATATTTATAAATGTGTATATACTATTGAAACGCATTCATCTTTTGAAATATACTACCTTGAACATTACCAGTCACATTATTCTTTGGAAGTTGTGCAGATATCAATTGGAATCTCTACTTTGCTTACTTACGTAGACATCATATGTTGCATTTTCAGGTTATCGTGTCAAAAATCAATCAGAGTTCGAGAAGTCCTTTCCTGGTCGTAAACAGTATGTTTTTGTTTCTGCTTCCAGCTTTCCATTTTTCATTTTTCCATCCTATTCTCTATTCTGTTGAGATACGCTTATTTTCGACGAACAAACGAAATCATGTCGACAGATTCGCACTTATCTCAAAATAAAATAAATGAAGAAGAAGATGAAGATGATCTTGTAAGAGAGGATTTGTATCAAGAAGAAGATTTCAATCAATTCCCAATTCAAAATCATCAGAATGACCGTCATCCTTATCAGAGCATACCTTACAGTATCCCACCACAAAATCACACGCACCAACCGTATCCTTTGGTACC
>Ga0213868_10003818_pt1 | contig 13951 bp, 14 predicted proteins | sample PICome_9_FD_160087 | JGI IMG/M metagenome (GOLD analysis project Ga0213868, IMG submission 160087) | Coastal seawater microbial communities near Pivers Island, North Carolina, United States - PICO127 | ecosystem: Environmental > Aquatic > Marine > Coastal | place: USA: North Carolina...
CCTCCTTGGCCCTCTTGGTGAGGCAGTTTGCGATCAAATACATGGATTCCTTGTATGTTTTGTATATGTATCTCTACTATGTGTTTGATTGCTTTTGTCATTATACTTGCAGCTGCAGCCTAAAGTCGTTTAGTATTCAGAACTATCATAGAAATGTGTGCATTTTTCTTTTTGTATTTCAATCTTCCGTTGGAATCCGTTGCGAATAATTTAGCCACCGGGCCTGTATGTTTTTGTCCCAAGAATATTTATCATCACAATTACTCTTAGTTTACATACATAAAGAAATGAGTACCACAAAAATACATAATCATATCAAGGTGAATAGAGTCAGTGGTTTCTTTTCCTTCTGAATTTCACATCACTCCAAATCAGTAAAGGCAGAGTACTTATAGTCAGTGGTTTCTCTGAATTTAACATCTCACTCCAAATCAGTAAAGGCAGAGTACTCATTGCTTTCAGCAGAGTATGATTCGCTGTAATCTGAATAAGATTGTTGCAGTGAGTGAGAAATGGCTCCACATCGCCATCCATTTGAATCCGAAAGTGAAAATTGATTATCTTTCCTATTCATCTTGGTTAGTTCTCTAGCGATGTCATCATCATCTTTCGCTGCATTACATTTCATAGCATTTACAAGGAAACTTAACACGTCCTCATTATACAAATCATCCAAATTTTCTTCCTCATCATCCCGATCTAAGTTGTTGTCAAAGTTTTCCCATCTTCTACCAGAAAAAGATTCATTCCGAACATGCTTCGTGGAGGATCTGCCAATAAATCGTCGCTCATCATCATAACGCATACGCCGATGATCAGCTTCCTCGTGAGCACGACGGCTGAGAGTACGATCATCGTCACAAATATCATCTCTGCTTTCTTCAGTCACATCTCCATTTGTAGCTGGATTGTTTGTTTGCAAAAGAACCTCTTTCTTCTCATTCATTTTGGGAACAGTCGTGTCGTCCTCGTCGTAGAACAACGACATCTTTTGAGACATCATCCTCTCCATGTGCAACTTCTTATGCCACGTGTCATGGCATGAAACCGAAACAGAACAATGCAAAACAGCTCCTGCGTCCAAACTGAAATACCTATTTTCATCGTCGGCAAATGCTGTCGTTAGATCATCGTGGTGATGATCACCTTTGGTCCTCGATTTGTTCCTGCTCGTGGTCGCCATGATGGGAATAAGTGGCAAAGTCATCTCCTCGTTCGCCATCTCTTTATCTATGTGAATTAAAGATGTAGCTAGAACGACGAACTCATTTCCTCTCTTCAAGCCGATGACCACATCGAATCTTTTGGGCTCAAACTTATTCGTGTTCACCTGCTGCTGCTGGTCAAACAGGTACATGATGTTCTTGTTCTTCTTCTGTTGTTGCTGTTTTGGAAGCGGGTGCAAGTTGGTTTGAAGAGCAATCCTCGAGGATGTATCTTTCGCATCTGAGTGATTCCAGTTGGCATGGTACAAGTAGGACCTGTTTGAGCTCTGCAGGTTGCTTGATGGTTGTAGTGGGTATGACGTGCCGCTGGTGGTAACGTTCTTGTTTCTTCTGATTGACGCAATCGCAGAAATTTTGTTCAGTCCTCTTGGGCCTCCTTGGCCCTCTTGGTGAGGCAGTTTGCGATCAAATACATGGATTCCTTGTATGTTTTGTATATGTATCTCTACTATGTGTTTGATTGCTTTTGTCATTTTAGTTCTGGTTAAAGGTGAGCGGTAGGAGCAAAATTATGTTCGTTTTCGTAATGTAATGTTGTTTGTGGGATCCTTGGTTATAAATTATAAATATTTTTCTGCAAGAAAAGGGTTCCTTTTTCCTTTATTTCTGTTTCCGCTCACGGGGGCTCAATCGCCGAAATCTGCATAATTCGAGAATTACTGATTACGGATTAAGTATTTCTCTCATTTATCCATCATTATTAAAAGAAAACTTTTCCGCCAAACTCCTCTTACCGCCCTTACTACCCTCGTTGAAGCATCTATTCAATACAAACTGTGCAGTTAGTTTGAGAGGTATGTGTAGTGATTGTAGGCTCTAGTTCATTTGAATACTTTCTTGCCGTACACATGTGTTATACATAATGTATGGTATTGAGACAGGCGTTTTCACTGGGAGTTATCTCGTTGAAAAAGGAAATCGTAGAAAAAACAACAACACACGATCAACGTACATTATATATACATTACATATGTTTCTTATTATCGCAACTCTCTCACTGTAATTGAATTTAATAATTTATACAGAATACTTAAATATGGGACGTCGCCCTTCTCGTTGTTACCGTTACCAAAAGAACAAGCCTTACATCAAGTCCAGGTACTGTCGTGGTGTACCTGAGTCAAAGATTAAGATTTTTGATGTAGGAAACAAGAAGGCTCCTGTTGATCTTTTCCCCTTTGTAGCCCATCTTGTATGTGACGAGAAGCAGCAGATTTCTTCTGAGGCTCTTGAGGCCTGCCGTGTTGCTGTTAACAAGTACTTGACTAAGAACATTGGAAAGGATAACTACCACATCCGTGTGCGCGCCCACCCTTTCATGGTTCTTCGTGCAAATAAAATGCTTTCATGTGCCGGAGCCGATAGATTGTCTTCCGGTATGCGTCACTCTTACGGAAAGCCCATTGGTGTTGCTGCCCGTGTTTCTATTGGACAGATTCTTGTTTCCGTTCGTGCCAAGGATCAGCATGAGAAGCAGGTTATCGAAGCCATTCGTCGTGGAAAGTTTAAGTTTGCTGGAAGGCAAAAGATTTTGAAGTCTCTTAAGTGGGGATTCACTAAGTACCCTCGTGAGGAGTACGTTGCCTTGCGTAAGGCTGGAGATCTTGCTGCTGATGGAAATATCGTAAAGGTACACAACCGTCGTGGTTTACTTGAAAACTCTGTCCTCTTCAACTCTGGACAGGAGTAAAGAAAAAAATGGTTATGTAAACTAATGCGTCGTTTACTGGTAGTATTGCATTATCTTTGAAATGTTCTTAGATTAGTAGTAATAGAGACTCCACCGATAGTATTCAAATCATAGTTATTTCATGGTATCATTGTAAATTACCGGAGCATGGAAATTAGATTGCAAGTAGACTTACTCGATGATACCTAATGCTTGTTATCCTATGTTCAGCCTTTCTTATTTACCTACCTCGACGCCAATCATCCTTTGCTACTTTCAGGATCACTCGTGACTCTCTCTTTTAGTGTCCTTTGTGTCCATAACAAGTCTTCCAATTTGGCGCGAAACAAGAATCAAAAGGTATGTCTTTGACGTCGGAAGCAGAAAATGGCACATAGTGGAATAACGAAACACACGAAACATCCGTCAGCACTACATCAGCAACACTATCACAATAACACAGAGATACTTGCATACGTCGGCAATACATCAGCAACGCTATTACAATAAAAGATACTTTAGGAAATCATAACTTTCACTTTTTTTAAAAAAAAATATGGATTTCCCATTGTTCAATAGCTTCACTCAAGCTAGAAGATCTCTTGGTGGAGCTGGAGATAACTTCACCTCAGATGAATTTGGTGGAGTACACGTCGAATACAACGATCTATGGATGTCAATGGTATTTTTGTCATTGATCTGGATTGTAGGATTTCTTGGAGAAAAAATACTTTTCATGCCTGCGCTCGTTGGTCAGATTTTTGCTGGTATTATCTTTGGGCCACCCTTCATTGATATTGTCCCAAAGCCAGAAGCATTTGTTCTCCTAGGAGAAATTGGTTTGGTGCTTCTTGTCATTGAAGCAGGAGTAGATATTGATGTCATGACCTTGAAACTCATTGGAAAGCGTGGAGTTATCATCGCTATACTTGGGAGCATTTTTCCAATTCTTATTGGTCTTGCCCTTGCTCTAGCCATGGGGTACGGGACGAAAGAAGCGATTGGGGCAGGGTGTGCCTTTGCACCCACATCGCTTGGTATCGCCATGAACATCCTAAGAACTGGTAAAGTTATAAATACGCCTACAGGTCAGCTTATAGTGGCGGCAGCAATCATTGACGACATGATTGCACTCATTCTCTTGAGTCAGCTGAATGGTTTAGCTGGAACAATTACTGCTTGGGGGGTACTGAGTCCAATAGTTTCTGCTCTGTGCTTTCTTTGCGTTGGTGGTTATCTTGCTCTTTTCCATATCCCTCGTAAGTTTTCATTTGGATTCATATCAAGAGTTTTGTGTTCATTGTTCTTATCCATAATCTTTATTTTTTGGGGGGAAATCAAAAGGTTGGTTGGATAAGTTTGTGTTCAAAGAAGGCATGGATAGTAAAACTCATGGAAATCTTGCGCTGGCCATTATGCTTGCACTCGTTGTGGGTATGATGCAGGCAACACACTTTACGAAATCAAGTCATCTGATGGGGGCATTCATTGCAGGACTTGTATTTTGCACAGATCATGAGTTACATGTCAATTTTGTGAGCCAGTTCAAACGTATTCTTCAGTGGCTTATGCGTATATTTTTTGCCTCGACTATTGGGTTTCAAGTTCCTATTCAAAACTTTGGTCAAGGAAAAGTTTTGTGTCAAGGATTTGTTTTCACTTTAGCTCTTTTGGGTAAACTATGTGTTGGATTTTTGGTTCCCAATTTTTCTCAGAGTCGAAAATTCAGTGGAATGCATTTGCGCGACTGTTTGATCGTGGGGTGTTCGATGGTAGGTGACTAAATGTGGCTTTCATATTTTTTGTGAGAATGAGTGAGACTAACTTCCACTGTTTTCTTAGGCTGCTGAAGGTGAATTCGCCTTTGTTATCGCCGCATTTGCTTTCGATGCAAAACTCATTGACAAGGATTTGTACTCTTCCGTTGTCCTCGCCATTTTGATGTCTACTGTCATCGCGCCATTTTCTCTCCGTTTCACAATCAGTTATTTCAATAAGCGTTCCATGGAAGAAATTGAAAATGCCGAGCTCCTATTGGCTAAATCTGGAGATGTTGAAGGGCAACTAATTGATAGTATTTTGGAAGGATCTACTGTATTTTACTGTGTCAATACAACCAGTCACGGTGCATGGGGAACCCTTCCAAAGTTGATGAAGTGTCTTTTTGATCTTCAGTTAGAAGTGATTGATCATCGTTCATGGCACTCTCGTTATGAAGACACTGCAATTAATGAGGTCTACGTGAAGGGGGAAGTGAAGGTTGGAACTGATATTGATGCTCATATTCAACAAATTTTTGATGGTGTATCTGCTGCTATTAATCAAAGTGATGCTGTGATTTCGGTTTCGCGTTGGCAGCCTGGAGTTATAGATGATATGCAACATGGAAGCGAGGCTGTTCAATCTGCAAATGCTGTCTCGGAGAAGCTCGTTGAAGAGGCCAGAAAGAAATTGAGTCAGAGTGTTATGAAGGCAGAAGAGAAAGACAAATTTTTAACGTCCATGGAGAAAAGAAATGAAGACCAAGCAGGTCGCCCAAGGAGGCGAGTTCGAATTGTTTCGACTCCTGCTGGGGGTCACAGAGATATGTTTGCGGAACCGGGGCATCCAACTCCTATACTAGAAACAGTTCCAATGCCAACATCTTTCCAACCATCGGAATCAATTCTCCCAAGAAGACGTCGAATGAGGGCTTTGTCAACTCCTCTTTCTGGAGATATGTTTGGTGATACGTCGCCAGTTGTATTGGCGCCTGGTGAAGTTCTTGTGCATGTGATTGATAACAATGGGACCAAATATCCCGTTAAAATGGACTCTGCAGTCCTGGACAAAATTCGAAATGCTACAACACCTTTATCGCTGATGGAGGTTCAAAGTGAAAACAGTCTCACAGGAGTGTTCCTTGATGGTTTTGTTCGCAGGCCAGGCAAGCTCCGCAGCAATTCCATGGATAAGTAATTGCCCTCTTTATAGCTAGATCAATAAGAATTAAAGAAAATAAAGTGCGATTATATTAGACTTCCATTTCATCCAAAGTCAGCACATCGCTCTGACCGCTCAAACGAAGAAGTAAATTGGAGACATCTATTGCATTGTCTACGTGCGTGAATGCATGGCTCGGCTTCTTTCCTACAACACAGGTGTAGGCATATATTTTTTCATTTTGTGCATCGATATGCTGTGCAGGAAAGCTCGCATGAATAATATTGCCCTCCTCATTAACAATAGATGGTTGAGGATCGGCATGAGTAGGATCGTCGTGCTCTGATAAAAAAGAAAAAACAGCCTTGTAATATTTTGAATGTAAGCGAACAAAAAAGAAAGAAAATAGACTCGACTAAACGCCAACATTGAAGACTTACAGTGAACATTTTTTCATCCTGAATATCATCCCCCATACAAAGTATGAAATCGACACCAGATTCTTGTCTACTTGCTTCGACTTCACGAAGTATATTCTTTACGATCAACCCCTTGTTTAAACGTCGGGGTACAACTTCAACAATGCCTTTGATCATGACGAAACGCACATTAAACGCACGGAGTGATTCTTCAAGTTCAAGAACTAGATGAGAAGCTTGCAGAGACCCCCATTCAGGATCACATGAATAATACGACCAACCAATGCTTGAATGTGTTAGCTTGACAAAAGATCCGTTGGAACGAGCTGTATACTTTGATAAAATTGGTAATACGATAGCTTTCACTGCATCCCAATCTACACCTAGATCGAAATACTCCCATTTTCTTTCGTTTTCTCCTTTTTTAAGAGGATGAGCGAAGCAGGCTCCATTGCTGGCAGCAATGCCCAAACCAGGAATATTTCCGACGGCTTTCATAACATTCTCTTTTGAATCTCCAGATACCACAAACACAGTATTGTTGGGGTCATCACAAAGTATAGTCAAAGCCTTGGTTACCTCGGGACTAACATCAAATCCACTAGACCCCAGGATTTCACGCTTCATATATTTTCCAGTCTCTTCCTTTAAAATGATTGTGCCGTTTAAATCTAGAACTATGACCCGAGTGGTTGTCGAATTATATGCTTTAAGAACAGCGTCTATATCCAGCTTCGCGAATGCAACATTTCGCTCGTATTCCAAAAATGCTTGCGTGCTCGTGATCAGACCATTTTTATCGACTTTTGCAAGTAGTATGTTAGTGTCCACGCTGTCTTCTTCGTCTCCAGTTGAAGTGACCGCTGTTGCATCTCTGAGATCTCTCAAGACATTTTTTGTCCATTGAGATGAAGTACATGAAGTAACAAACTTCGTGTCACGATTACTACGCCCTTCCTTTTCTTCATCTTTCATGGTCAACGCTTTATCGATGGTAGCCACCGTCATTTGGATATCAAATGGGTTCACTCGTAGTGCGCCATTTAGGACACTACAAACCACAGAGAACTCAGATGAGATAACTACACCGGGAGGAGGAGTTTTTCTTCTTGTGTATACATATTCCAATGGCCAAAGATTGAGACCCTCTCTAATAGGAGTATTTATTAGAACATCAATGCCTTTCCACATAGCAAGCCTTCTGTCTGTTGGGAGGGATGAACCATGATACTCTTCATATGAGATTACATTCGGACCAAACTTATCCACAATACGTTTTACAAGAGCCCGTATCTCTGCTAGAGTGCTTGCTTCATCTGCCTTTCGAGATCCAGGAATAAGACACTTTTGGATCATCACAAGCTTTTGTTTGTAAATAGGATAATCTGAAAGGAGTCGTTCAAATGCAAGAAGCTTAAACGCAACACCAGAAAGGCGCTGAGCCACATCCAACCCTCCAATAGCTAAGCGTGATGGATGTGCATTTTTGCATTTTACAACGTACTCGTTAACTGATGGCATTTTTAGAATAGCTGTAGTATGGTTCGAAAACAATGAGTCAAATATAATTATTAAATGTTCCTATCGCAAAATGCAAATTTCTTACCATCTAATTGAACCGGTTCAATCGAAACGTTGTGCATGCTTACTAGAACAGTTTTCTTTCCAACTTTTATGCCTATGAGCCCTCCTACCATGCTTTCATGGTGCAATCCCAGAATTCTTTTTGTTGCGTTTAAGAAATGTCTAGCGTGATCAAATGAATGGAAACCAACGACGTCCGCATGTACCATGCCTTTTAGAATTTCCTCTCCAAATTCGAGCTCTCGGAAAACATGGGATACAGGAAAAGGAATATGTAGTAGAAATACTTTTTTTGTAACAGACTTTCCATCAAACTCTAACCTTTCCCTTTGATCAACAATCTTCGGAAGAAGAGATAGATGGTAATCATGGACCCACATAATGTCTCCAGGTCTTAAGTAAGTAGCTAGCATATCACTAAACGCGTAGTTAACTTTTTTGTATGCTTCCCACCAACTTTCAAGACAAGATTGGTCCCAATCAGTCTTTGAATTCAGCGCGCAATTGGTCTGTTCGCCCGTTAAAAGCATTCCACTCATACACAAGTCCAATAAATCAACATTATGAAAGGCTGGCCAGAGAACTTGCTTACAAAACCCATGATAGTGTGCATTAACAGTGCTTTCATCCAAGAAAAGCGGAGTACAGTCCATCTTCGCTAGTACCGCTCGAACTGCCTCTTTATCTTCTTCGGAAGTGATAGGATGATCCGGACAGGATACTGTACCTACCCAATGAGATTCATTTGTTTGAATGACTTGGGATCCTTCTGTAGCAGCAAGTAGCGACTCAGCCCAAGTGGCCGACCACTCATTTGAGTTTTGATCATACGATATGTTCACTGGTAAATGATAGCAAACGAAGAAGATTCGTTGCTTCTGTCTTGCAGTAGATACCTTGGAACTCATGCTTAAACCAGATCCCAGATAAGGAGTGGCTGTCAGCGAAGTAATGTTACTATCAACAGTTTCTTCGTCTGCCTCTATCTCATCCAGCATTTGACTGAAGCTGACACGAGTACTCAAGCGTGGGGTCGACTCATTATGATTCAAATCAGCAACAACGGATTCATCACTCTTCCCAGAGCCATTCGTGGCAAAAGAATTATATCTAGACAGAATCATTTGTTTCTTGGCTCTATTTTGTCTGTTAATTTCTTCACGCAAACAGTATGAAATGAAGGAATAATCTTCTGGTTGATTCCAGGTGTCTATTTGAACGCCATCACTAGTGAATTCAGGAGCCAACTTTCCACCATCGTCGTCACTCATAGCATCAACAGGTTCTTGATATCTTACTTTTGCAGTAATTGTATCAATTTCAACTGTACGGTACGGTAAGTTTCCAAGTGTTTTGGCAGCGTTTTGTCTCTGTACAGATGGAAGCGATGTAGCAGATGTCACACCTTGAGACTATAAATGAACCACAAAGAAGATGATTCCCATGAGATAAAACCCAGACAAAATCAAATTAAAATCATTCAAACGATACGTACATGCATGACAAATGGATCTTCCCATAACATAACATTTGTTCCAATGTAATTATCATCTTGGGTTGTGACTGCACCCATGCCACTGGCACCTTGCAATTCCACATCTTGCATAAATTCTTCGCTTCCATCAATCAATTCATTTTCTTGTGCTCCAGGAGTAACAATCAAATACCGATAACGGTGCTGCTCTACTTTTCCATGGTGGTGTCTTAGAGTTATAACCACTGGTTTTCTTGTCCTCCAGACTGGCCACTCATCGGGTGAAGTCACCATTTCAACAGAACTGGCATAGCTCTGCTGAACACTAAGAGACATTTGCGAAATATCCATGTTTGCATTATCAGGTAGAGAGGACTGTGCAGCCATAGCGCTAGCAGACTTGGCATCATTTGGATCAGCTGGTGTCAGAGAACCAGGATCAAATAAATGAGATGAAGTGACTCTAAGTGAAGAACCGATGGGCAGTTTGGCCCTACATGCAAAGTGTAACCGCACAACTCTCCCATAAGATGATTCTGTCATGACTTTCTGTTGAGAAATACGGATAAATGTACATATATATCTCTAAGCGTCTGTCGATACTATGAGAAGTCAGTTGAGTGAACTCGTGTATCAACTATCTTAGACTTCAAGATTCAAGGAGAGGAGAGAGAGAGAGAAAGCTTAAAAAAAGCTCAAGGTGTCAAACAATGAATGAACACGCATTTGAATGGAACCCTAGCTGACACGGTTGGGTGAAAACAAAAAACTACCGTTTTGGGATTTGCTTCAATCGTGTTTGGGAGGTACAGAGTTTTGTTAAGCCAGTCCCAGCAATAACTTAGTGACAACGACTTTATCTCTGTGCTCATATATTCATATATATTGATTATATCAAAAATTCATGTTGTTTTCAGTGCATACGACTCTCTAGAGATATAGACATATATAGATAGATAAATATCAGTACATATATTTTAACATAGAGCACGATGCAAATGGTCGATGATGTGGAACGTACAGGTCAACAACAGAGACCACCAAGACAACAAAGTAAGCACAACAGAGGAATAGGTCTATCACACACATTGTCAGAAGAAGCAAGAACAATCGATACTGTATCCATTCGTTCTGGAAGCTCCAATGGATCTAATTCTTATTATTCAAAAAGTAAAGACAAAATTGCATCTCAGAACAATGTATATTTCAATGATGGGCCACTTGGAACTTCGATCGAGATAACTCCGAAGAAGATGGTGAAACTAAAAAATATTATACCCGATACATCCTTTGGTGCAATGGCGCAAAAGACGTCTTTCGAGAATGCACCTCAAAAGAAAATCAAAGCTGTATCAAAGCAATATGTCATTCGTGGAAGGAAAGAAAATCGAAATCCCAATCTCAGTGTAGAACATAGACCTCACTCTTTGAGTAGAACTGATGAAGTGCTACGATCACGCAGTCAGAGTGTTTCAAGAAGTCGCAGCCAAAGTGTATCAAGAAGTCGCATTCAAAGCGTTTCAAGAAGTCGCAGTCAAAGCGTTTCAAGAAATCAGAGTCAAGGTGTATCAAGAAGTCGCAGTCAAAGTGTTTCAAGAAGTCGCAGTCAAAGTGTTTCAAGAAATCAGAGTTTAGGAAGGGATCCTAACTCTGTGCGATCGCAATCGATTAGTGCTGTACCACGGTCAAGACCTCCTAGCACATACCACAATCGAAGCCGAAGTCAAACTAGAAGTGAGAGCGTTTCTAGAAGTAGGAGTCATTCGAGACATTCCATTCGGACAACTTCTCACAGTGTTTCTTCCGCCTCATCTGTCACATCAAAGCACTCTCGAACATCAGAGCCTAATGTGCATCATGATGCTGTTCTGACCACCATGATTCATATTGAATGTCCCACGATTGTTGAGATGAAAGAGAATGAATTGTTCGCCAGGAAAGCTGGAATTGATTTGTAAGTTGACTTTGATACCATTGCAGGTCAAATTTGTCATATGTATGATGTATACTAGATTCATAACGTATCATTTTCTTTTTTAGCACACGTGAGGGGGGTGACGCATTGACATTTATACATTTGGAGGATAACCACCGAATCATTCAAGATGAAAGTCACACAAACAGTTTTCAGCTAAGCCCAACACACAAGCATGCTAGTCAATCTCCTTGTAGTGAGGACATCCCAGAAAATGCCACGTTTTTTCGAGATCAGACTGAGTCGCGTCATATCATTGAAACTGATAAAGATCTTGCTCAACTTAGAACAACCGCAGGGCAGTTATGGAGTGGTTGGGCTGGAAAGAGGATAATAGCGCCTACAATCGCTCGACGTATCAGAGATTTTCAGTTTGCTCAAGAAAAAAGGAGAATGAAATTTGGAAATGAGAGACCTTGGGGTATTCTAGGGCTTTATGACCATTTGTCAGCAGTGAGAACAGACGTAGAATGGGCTGAAATCGCAGCATGTAGACGATCCAATGGAGAGCCGTAAGTTCATTCTACAATTATAAACATTTACATCATTCCACCACTGTCTTTTAACACTCAACTGTGTCCATAGGTACAAAGCTTGGTTCGAAATGGTAGATGAAAAATCGACAGGGAAAAATCGACCATTTTTCACGTATATCATCCTATGCATTTGTTCCGGCTTCATGCTGGCTTCAATAGCAGTAAATGGATGGAAGATTGAAGCTTTCTCTGTGAATCCAATGATCGGTCCTAGCGCAGAAACGCTCACTGTCATGGGAGCAAAAGATAGCTATATGATTGTACAAGAAAAGGAAGTTTGGAGACTTTTGTCTGCTATGGTACTTCACGCTGGATTCGTCCACTTCGTTCTAAATATGGCAGCACTGTACTTCGTTGGGTCAGCCATTGAGTTTTCCCATGGATTTGTTTTATGTATGATCATGTTTGTAGTCCCAGCGATTGGGGGATCGATATTCAGTGCGATCTTCTTACCAAGTATGATTTCTGTTGGTGCCAGTGGAGGTATATTTGGACTTATCGGTGCTTGTTTAGCAGACATCTTCATGAATTGGGGTCTCCTGTTCAATGAATTTGTAAACGGCAAAAACAAATATCGACACATTTACGTTTTGTTGGTACTTCTAGTAGATGTCATCATCAACTGTCTCATCGGGTTGACACCTTTTGTTGATAATTTTACTCGTGAGTCCAGAAAATTCATGCTTTATCGTCATTTGTGTTCTCATCCAATTTGATACGTTGTCAACTTACGCCTTTTATACACATTCAGATTTAGGAGGAATGGTAATTGGTTTTTTCATCGGTCTTTGCACTATGAAGAGGATTGCAACTGACATGTTTGAAAAGGAGCAAAGGCGTTCTTCACTCTTTGCACGAATGAAGCGCAACTTCTCAAGAATTTTCTGGGGCACATTTGTTGTTTTCACCATTTGCATTTCTTTTACAATATTAATGCGAGGGGACGGTGTCACTACCCCTTGCAAATCGTGCAATGCCCTCTCTTGTGTTGCATTCCCTCCTTGGGCAGATAAAGATAAAAAATGGTGGTACTGTGACGACTGTGGTTCGGTCAGTGCCGATGCCAGGATTAACCCTTTGACGAAAGAGTTTGATCAGATTTCGATGAATTGTCCAAATGGGAACATATTTGTAATGGATATCACGCAGGATATGAGTTCTGATCGAGATTGGCTGGAGGAACGATTGCCCGGCTTTTGTCGTCTCCATTGTTTGGATCGTCTTCATGTCTAGTTGGAGAGAGAGAGAGAATGACTGCTATTAAAAATTTATAGAGATTCATTTGCATGGAAAAACTATCGTTTCTTTTTTAAGCTATAATGGATCTTCGCGTTTCTCTAACCCCAGATCTTCCAGTATCTTATTTACAGCACTAGCAAGCACATTCTTAGCAACGCATCCTACAATTGTATCTAGCAGGATACCTCTGTGATACAACTGTATCGTCGGGATACTAACTACACCTGCCTCTTCGGCAATTTCAGGTATATCATCCGTACAAACTTCCACAACATCTAACACATCATTGAAATCTGTCACGATCTCCTTCACCACTGGATTAGCAAGTCGGCAAGGGCCACACCACGGCGCAGTGAAGAATACTAAGATTGGTTTAAAATTAGGTTCAAAGTTTGATTCTTCCTCACTCTGAACGATTTCGTGCAGCACTTCCACTTGAAACTGCTCTTGAGATTCTATTGGGATTCCACCTGACTTTGTCGCATATAGGATTAATAATGAATTATCTACTACTATATGTTTGTTTTGATGTCGAAAGCGAGGAACAGAGTTTTGATTGACCCAAGCATTAGATGAACGAAACAGATAAAAATTCAGAATAATATTGAACAGGAATTGACTATGATTCCAATGCATGACGTTTTTCTACAACTTTGAACTTGTTCGGAAGATAATATAACAAACTATATATATATATATATAATATAGAAGAGAGAGAACAAGCTCTCTAGTTTACATCCAGTGTATGATACAAGGATACAAGATACAAGCTTTTTTCGATAAAAAATACAAAGATTTCAGAAGGACTATGTGACGTCAGGATCACGCCTAAATTATCCTCAATGCACTTGGGGTTTCAATCTGGATAACGAAATGTTCCCGCAATTTTAGGTGTGCTACACGCGCG
>Ga0213868_10003820_pt1 | contig 13945 bp, 10 predicted proteins | sample PICome_9_FD_160087 | JGI IMG/M metagenome (GOLD analysis project Ga0213868, IMG submission 160087) | Coastal seawater microbial communities near Pivers Island, North Carolina, United States - PICO127 | ecosystem: Environmental > Aquatic > Marine > Coastal | place: USA: North Carolina...
GTAATTATTTTCCAATTCAAACTGGTATTGTTGGGTTTGAGATAAATTCATTTCTTAAGACTTATATTGGAATGACAGGAATAGTTCTAATAATATGTTTCATTTTCATTTTATCAATTGCAGTCTTGTGGAATATCACTCCTAATTCAATAGTGACCTCATTACACAATCTTTCTCTTCCAAAAAAATCAAAAGAAAATCTACAACAAGATAAGCTTACAGATGAATTATTAGATGATATAAAAGTTGAAGACTCAGATCTAGAAGTTAATCTAGAGTCAAAACTTGATGATGGAAATGAGATACAAACAGAGCATACTGAAGGAAATGATGATAGTGTTTCAATGAAGGTTGAAGAGATAAATTTTGAGGAAAAGAGCACTAAAAATATTAGCTTTAACAAGGCTGATCTTAAGAAATTTGATCCTACTCTAGATTTAAGTAACTTCAAAAATCCAAGTATCGATCTTTTGAAAGATTATGGAGATGGAACTATTAAAATCGATCAGGATGAACTAGAAACCAACAAAAATAAAATAGTTGATACTTTAAAGAATTATAACATTGGTATAAAGCAAATTAAAGCTACCATAGGTCCAACTGTGACATTATATGAAATAATTCCTGATGCAGGAGTTAGAATTTCAAAAATTAAAAATCTTGAAGATGATATTGCTTTGTCTCTTTCAGCACTTGGTATAAGAATTATTGCACCAATACCAGGCAAAGGAACTATTGGTATTGAAGTTCCTAATAAAAAGAAATCTGTTGTTTCAATGAAGTCTCTAATTTCCTCAAAAAAATATATTGAGTCTGAAATGGAACTTCCAATTGCAATTGGAAAAACAATTAGTAATGAAACATTTATTGTTGATTTAACTAAGATGCCACATCTTTTAATGGCAGGGGCAACAGGTCAAGGTAAGTCAGTAGGTATTAATGCTATTCTTACATCGATACTTTATAAAAAACATCCAGCTCAAGTAAAGTTTGTTTTAGTTGATCCAAAAAAAATTGAATTATCTATTTACAATAAGATTGAAAGACACTACCTAGCAAAGCTTCCAGAATCAGAAGATGCAATCATTATAGATAATGATAAAGTAATTAATACACTTAATTCATTATGTATGGAAATGGATAATAGGTATGAACTTCTTAAGGATGCCATGACTAGAAATATTAAAGAATATAATATGAAGTTTATATCTAGAAAATTAAACCCAGAAAACGGACACACTTTTCTCCCTTATATTGTACTAGTTATAGATGAGTTTGCAGATTTAATAATGACAGCTGGTAAGGAAGTAGAGACTCCTTTAGCTAGATTAGCACAACTTTCAAGAGCAGTAGGCATTCATTTAATAATTGCTACGCAGAGACCTTCAGTTAATGTCATTACAGGTTTAATTAAAGCAAATTTTCCTGCCAGAATAGCATTTAGAGTTACTTCTAAAATTGACTCAAGGACAATTTTAGATACAGGAGGAGCGGAACAATTGATTGGAAGAGGTGATTTATTATATTCCCAATCAAATGATTTAACTAGGATTCAATGTGGTTTTATTGACACTCCAGAAGTTGAAAAGTTGTCTGAGTTTATTGGATCTCAAATGGGTTATCCAACTGCTTATGAACTTCCTGAATATTCAAAAGATGATAGTGGGTCATCATCGGATATATCAATTGAAGATCGAGATTCAATGTTTAACGAAGCAGCAAGAGTAATTGTTTCAAACCAACAAGGTTCAGCCTCTTTACTTCAAAGAAAACTTAAACTAGGATACAACAGAGCTGGAAGATTAATTGACCAGATGGAAGACGCTGGCATTGTCGGTCCTTTTGAAGGAAGTAAACCAAGACAAGTTTTAATATCAGATTTAAATTCATTAGAAACTTTGTTGAGTAGTGGGCAAAAATAAAATACTTATAAAATTTATAGTCTTTCTTTTAGGTTTTTCAAATCTATCAGCACAAGAGGCAGCAGTAAAAGTCCTAGAAAGAGTTAGAGAAAATGTATTTTCATTAGAAAATGTGTATTATAAATTTGAGATTACTTCAAAATTTGAAAATAATATTTTACCTATTAGTGGAGAATTTTATGTTAAGCAGAGAAGTTATTTTATAGACACAAATGAAATTGATCAAATATATGATGGTGAAAGATTTTATACAATTATTCATGAAAATAAAGAGATAATAATAAGTACCACAAACTCATCATTTTTTAATTTCTCACCAAATCAGATTTTTAATTATTTTTTAAAAGGATTTGATTTAAAAAAACAAAACATATCTGATGAATTTAATCTTATTGAAGCAGAAAGTAAAGAAGAAGATAAAATCATTTATAATTTAATTATAAATTCTAATCTTTCAATTGAAAGAATTGAAATGATTGAAAAAGAAACAGGTGAAGAAATTAATAAGTTTTTAACATTAACTTATGATTATAATTTAAACCTTCCCTTGTCTTTATTTAAATTTGATAAACAATTCTATAAAGACTATATAATAGTTACTGAAAATTGAAAATACTTGACAAATACATATTAAAATCATACTTAACAAGGTTTATTGGTGTTTTCGCTATATGTTTTTTAATATTTATTATTCAGACATTTTGGCTTTATATTGATGAACTTGCAGGTAAAGGTTTGGATATATTTACAATTGGTAAGTTTTTTATATACTTTTCTCCAAAACTAGTTCCTCTGGTTTTACCCTTATCAATACTTCTAGCTTCATTAACTACTTATGGAACATTGTCTGAAAACTATGAGTTCATTGCTATGAAATCGAACGGAATATCAATAGTAAGAAGTATGGTGGCATTATTAATATTTCATGTTTTTCTTGGAATTGGATCGTTTTACTTTTCAGATAATGTCGTAACATATGGAGAGTTAAAATCCTATAATTTGAGAAAAAATTTAGCTAAACTAAAACCTACATTAAGTATTCGAGAAGGTATATTCAATGATATAGGTAACATGAATATTAAAGTAGCTAGAAAGTATGGAGACAATGATCAATATCTAGAAGATATCATTCTTCATAGTATATCAGATGACGAAATTAACAGACTTGTAATTAAAGCAGACAAAGGAGAAGTAAGGAGTGAAAATGACTCATATCTTCAATTAATTTTAAGAAATGGAAATAGATATGAAGAATTAATTGCATCTACTGCTGCTGAAAAACAAAAATATCCTCATTCTAGAGCTTCATTTGATGAGTATATTTTAAACATTGATGTATCAGAATTTAATAATATTGATCTGGATGAAGAGAATTATAGATCAACATATAAAATGCAAAGAGTAAATCAACTAAAACATAACGCAGACACTCTAGAAATTAAATTTAATGATGATAAATCTTCATTTGGAAAAGTTTTCATGAGTGGTCACACTTTAAGAAAACTTCGAAATATTAATCCTGATCAAATTGCATTAAATAATTTTAATTTAAATGATTCTTTTTTGAATCTAATTAATGATCCTGAGATTTATGAAATAAATGGTGTCTTAAGCAAGGCAAATGAAGAAGTTGATGTTTACCTAAGGCAATTAAATAATAAAAAAAAATTATTTTTCATACAGCAAAAACTTATTAATCTTCATCAACTTAGTGTAAATGAAAGATATAGCTTAGTATTTGCATGTATATTTTTATTTCTTATTGGAGCATCATTAGGTGCCATTATAAGAAAAGGAGGACTAGGTCTTCCTCTTGTTTTATCAATTGTAATATTTTTAACGTATCACTATATTGGAGTTTTTGGAAAAAATGCAGCGGAAGATAGTTCAATAAGTCCCTTTTTAGGAAGTTGGATATCAACTTTTGTTATAGCACCTTTTGCTATTTATCTTACTAAAATTGTATCAGCGGATAGAGGGTTTAGTTTTACACTATATGATAAGACAATTCAATTAATCAATAAACTTAAATTAAAAAAATGACTAATATTAAGTTAGATAAAATAGAAGATGCAATTTCTGCAATAAAAAAAGGTGAAATTATTATTGTAGTTGATGATGAAAACAGAGAAAATGAAGGAGATTTTATTACTGCTGCAGAAACAATTGATTCCTCAAAGATAAATTTTATGGCAAAAAATGGGAGAGGATTAATATGTGTTCCAATGTCAGAGAAATTATGTTCCAAACTAAGTCTTGAAAAAATGGTACCTAATAATACGGATCCTCTTGAAACAGCATTTACAGTTTCTGTTGATTTAAAAGGAAATGGAGTAACCTCAGGAGTATCTGCCTCAGATAGATCCAAAACTGTCAAAGCATTAGTTGATGAAAACACAAAACCACAAGACCTTCAAAGACCAGGACATATATTCCCATTAATTGCAAAAAATGGAGGTGTACTAAGACGAACTGGGCACACTGAAGCAGCTATTGATTTTGCTCGACTTGCAGGTTTTAAATCAGCTGGAGTTATAGTTGAAATAATGAATGATGATGGTTCTATGTCTAGATTACCTGAGTTAGTAAAAGTTGCTGAAAAATTTAATTTAAGATTGGTCTCTATAGAAGATCTTGTAGCATATAGGATGAAGAACGACAGCTTAATTAGTAAAAGCTTTGATAAAGATGTTGAAACTAACTTTGGAACTTATAGATTAAGAGCTTACAAACAGACTAATAATGATCAAGTTCACATAGCATTAACTCTTGGTAAATGGAATAAAGATGATATTATTTTAACAAGAATAAATTCATCAGTTGTTGATAATGACGTTACTAAGATATTATCAGGAACTAATGAAAAAAAATATGATAAAATTTTTGATAAGATTAATAGAGTAGGCAAAGGTGCAGTAATTTTTATTAATCAAAATCAATCATCAGAAAATATATTAGAAAAACTTAACTCAATGAATGAAGATTCTGAAAAACCTAAAATTGATTTTAGAGATTTTGGAATTGGTGCCCAAATCTTGCATGATTTGGATATTTCTAAAGTTAATCTCCTAAGTAACTCAGAACAAAAGCATCGTGTAGGACTTTCTGGTTATGGACTAAGCATTGTAAATTATACTAACTATTAAATGTATCTAACCAAAGTTTTACAGCCATATAAGAGACCATTATTAGAAGTGTAATCCTTATTACTTTATCACCTTTTTTGACTGACCATCTGCTTGACAGCCATGCTCCGACTATAGAACCAAGAACCATCCAAAGACCTACCATCCATAATATTTTACCATCTAAAGCAAAAATTGCTACAGCGGCAATAGAATAAACAAATACAGAGAAAGCTTTAATTGAATTAGTTCTTAATAGATTAATTCTATTTAATTGAGTAAGAAGAAGCATTATCACAATTCCAACTCCAGCTTGAAGAAATCCTCCATAAATACCAATGAAAAAGAAACCTATCAAACCTCCAATTAAATATTTACCTGATAGTCTTTCAGGTAGATCTAAGGATGCAATCGATTTAGATCTAAATACAATTATTATACCGACGGTAATCATAATAATTGCTAGAAATCTCTTAAATGTGTCTCCATCTATATCAATAGCAATTCTAGCTCCAATTATCGCTCCAAATGTAGCCACTATTCCAAAATATAAACCATATGGATGAGTTACAATTTTTTTGCTTCTGTAACCATAACTAGCAACTAGAGCAGCTGAAATAACCATAAGCCTATTAGTTCCATTTGCAGTAGCTTCATCTAGACCCATAAAAAGAATTAATACTGGTAAGGTAACTAATGAACCTCCACCTGCTAAAGTGTTTACAACACCAGCAAAAAGTCCAATTCCAACAAGCAATAAGATTGAGTTTATATCTAACAGCACAATATTAAAAGTAAGATAATTATTTTTTGATTCACCTTAGAATAAAATATTTTTTTATACCTAAAATCATGTATATTTGCATCTGGATTTGGAGAAATGGCAGAGTGGTCGAATGCGGCAGTCTTGAAAACTGTTGAGGGTCATACCTCCGGGGGTTCGAATCCCTCTTTCTCCGCTTAATACCTTTAAACCTCTACTTTTTTGTAGGGGTTTTTTTATGAATTTGATATAAAATATTAACTACCTCCTAATTTTCCAGCTACATAACCTCCGCTCCAAGCAGCTTGAAAATTATAACCACCAGTTATAGCATCAACATCAATTACCTCTCCTGCAAAATATAAATTATTTACTTTTTTACTCTCCATGGTATTTAGGTTTATCTCATTTAAATCAATTCCTCCACAGGTTACAAACTCTTCTTTAAAGGTTGTTTTACCAGAAACTTTGTAAATATCTTGAGTTAATATGGTGATTAGTTGTCTAAATTTCTTTTTTCCAATCTCATTCCACTTCTTTTCAACCGGTATCTCAACTTTTGATAATAAATAAATCCAAAGACGGTTGGGAATCATAAATGCTTTGTGATTACCTATTCCCTTTTGAGGATGCAATTGGCTATACTGTTGGAGTTTATTAAAGAGTAAATCCATATTTGTTTCATCAATCCAATTAACTTCAATTTCGAATTGATATTCCTGTTCACTCAATAATCTAGCTCCAAATGCAGATGCCTTTAAAATTGAAGGTCCACTCATACCCCAATGAGTTATTAATAAGGGTCCATCAGTTTGGATTTTGCTATTTTTAATCCTCACACGAGTATTTTCAACAACCAATCCCATAAGTTCTATTATAGGTTCATTTGGCATATTAAAAGTAAATAATGAAGGGATTGGATGAATAATATTATGACCCAATTTTTGTAACCATTCAAATCCTTTAAGTTTAGGACTTCCTCCTGTTGCAATGATAATTACATCAAATTGTTGGTTGGGTTGGTCTTTAAATTTGAGCTTCCACCCTATTTTCTCTTGTTCTATATTTTCAATGGTTTTACCTAACTCTAAAGCAATCTTTAAACGGTTAATTTCACCTATCAAACAATCTATTATACTTTGTGAGTTATTGGAAACAGGAAATATCCTGCCATCCTTTTCTGTTTTTAATGGAACTCCTCGGGTTTCAAACCAATCAATTGTGTCAGTTGTACTGAATTGATAAAAAAGTGATTTTAATTTTTTACCACCTCTAGGATAAGCATCACAAAGATCTGATATATCAGTGCAGTTATGAGTAACATTACAACGTCCTCCACCAGATACCTTAACCTTAGAGAGCACTTTAGATGTTTTTTCAAAAAGGATTACTTGATGGTTAGGATGATTTTCTTTTACTGATATTGCTGCAAAAAAACCAGCTGCTCCTCCTCCAATTATAGCAACCTTTTTTGTTTCCACAATCTAAATTATTTATTTTTTTTTAAATCATTTTAAAATTCTAAATTTATGAAACATATATGTATACTAATTCTAAAAAAGTTGGCTTAATTTCAGGGCCATTAGCATTCATTCTAATATTATTTTTCTTTCAACCAGAAGGTTTAAATCTAAGAGCTAATGCTATTCTTGCATCAACAGCATGGATTGCAATATGGTGGATTACAGAGGCTATACCAATAGCTGCAACAGCATTATTGCCTATTATTTTATTTCCCTTAACTGGTGGATTAGGACTATCCGAAACAACTGCTTCTTTTGGACACAAATATGTTTTTTTATATATAGGTGGTTTTATAATAGCAATAGCCATCCAAAAATGGAATCTACATAAACGTATAGCATTAAATATTATCAATTTAATTGGAACTAATGTGGTAAATATTATTCTTGGATTTATGATGGCTACTGCATTTATGTCAATGTGGATTTCAAATACAGCGACTGCAGTTATGATGTTACCTATTGCAATTGCAATAGTAACTCAATTAAAAGATGATCCTAATACTATTGAGAAAGAAAATTTAATTTTTGGAAAGGCTTTAATGTTAGGTATTGCTTATAGTGCTTCTATTGGAGGTTTAAGTACTCTAATTGGAACACCTCCTAATTTAGTCTTAGCAGGTGTGGTAGAGGAAACTTTTGGCTATGAAATCACATTCGCACAATGGTTTAAATTTGGTTTTCCAATTTCTATAGTATTATTATTTCTATGCTGGAAATATCTTACGAGTTTTGCGTTTAAGTTTGAACAAAAAAAATTTCCTGGAGGAAGAAAAGAGATAACTAAACAATTAAAAGCATTAGGTCAAATTAGCTATGAAGAAAAATTAGTTGGACTAATATTTGGCTTAACTGCATTTGCATGGGTTAGTCGATCTTTTTTATTAAAATCAATTATTCCATCCATTGATGATACAATTATTGCAATGATAGGAGCAATTATCATTTTCTTAATACCTACTAAAAACAAAGAAAGACAACTTATAAATTGGGAAGAAGCTGTAAAACTACCCTGGGGAATTTTATTGTTATTTGGAGGAGGAATGGCTCTAGCTGCTGGTTTTAAAGAAAGTGGATTAGCTTTATGGATAGGCTCTCAAATGACCTTGTTAGATGGTATCTCATTATTTTTACTGGTTATCATTTTAATTACTGTAGTTAATTTTCTAACAGAGATCACATCTAATTTAGCAACTACAGCAATGTTGTTACCTATTCTATATCCAATGGCAATTACAATAGATGTCCATCCATTCATTTTAATGGTTTCAGCAACAGTTGCAGCAACTTGTGCATTTATGTTACCAGTTGCAACACCTCCTAACGCCGTAGTTTTTGGATCAGGATATTTACGCATACCTGATATGGTTCGTGTAGGTATATGGATGAACTTACTCTCAATTATTCTGTTGACTCTTTTTGTATTCTTTTTACTTCCTTTTTTATGGGATTTTGATCCATTAGTTTTTAAAGTTCCAGAATAATATTAATCGTTTTTTAATTAAAATTTTTTAAAAATATTTCATTACTATTTAATTAATTTAAATTTTATTTTATCAAAATTTTTTAGTTGAGATAAATTATTTAAAGATTTCTCATTTAATTGAAGTATTCTAGAATATCCTCCTGTTGTTTGACAATCTCTATGAAGAATTATAATATTTCCTGAAGGAGTCAGTTGAACAGTTCCTGGTAATACTGGAGATGAAATAATTGATTTGGATTTAGTTTGAATTTGTTCTGTTAAATTATAAGCCATTCTATTGTTAATACCTATTGTGAATTCTTTATTGAATAAATTATGTAAAGAATCTTTCTTAAGAATACTAAATTCAGGTCCACTAAAAACATTCAAAAAACTACTTGTTGTTAATTTTAGTTTATGATTAACAACAAAATTTAATTTATTATTATTTGATACTTTAATTTCATCTCCCTTTTTTAAAAAATAAGTTGAAGTTATATTCTTTAAAGAAGATTTGCTTCCCAAGTATTTTTCACTAGCTATACCTCCTGAAAAAGCTAAATAACATCGAGCAGCATTTGATGTTTGATTAATTTTTAGAATATCTCCTAACTTAACATCTATAGGCTTATATAATTCTATTTTTTTATCATTAATTGTCGGATTAAAATCTCCACCAGTTATAGATAAAGTATAGTTATTGTTAAAAAGTAAAGTAGGTCCCATCAAAGTAATTTCTAAAAGAGACTCATTTATATCATTTCCAAGAATTTTATTAGCAATATTCGCACTTTCTTTATCCATAAATCCTGAATACGGAACGCCTATATTTCTATACCCATATCTACCATTATCTTGAATGGTTGAGTATAATCCTGGATCAAGTACTTTTATCATTTAACTAAAATTAGGTTTAAAAGATTTATTTTTTTTCAGCGTTTCAAACGATGATTTTGAAATCTCTAAAAATTTAATTTTGTCTCCTGGATTAACAAAACATGGAGTTTTTGATTTTAAATTGAAAAACTCTAAAGGAGAGGCTCCAATAATATGCCATCCTCCTGGACTATCTTGGGGGTAAATACACGTTTGATTCAAAGCAATACCTATTGAACCCTTTTTTATTTCAAGAGAAGGTTTAAGTTTTCTTTCACAATGGAGTTTATAATCAGTAGTTCCTAAATACATAAAACCAGGTAAGAAACCCATAGAAATAACATCATATATTTTAGATTTATGTAATTGAATAACCTCATTCTCAGATATTTTTTTTGATTTTGAAAATTCCTCAAGATCAGTAGCATATTTGAAATCATAACACACTGGTATTTCCCATATTTTACTTTTCTCTTTTTGAGTTATGTTTTTAGGATTTACATTCTTTATTTTATTTAAGAAATCATTGGTTGAAATTTTATTTCTTTTATAAATGATAAGCAATGAGTTTATAGACTGAACAGCATCAATTAGATATTCATTAAAATCATGTTCAATTTTAATTTTAAGAGAAGAAATTTTATAAACTAATTCAGAATTTATATTCGAATCGAAGGTAATTAAGATGGAATTTTCATTGTAAATAAAATATTTCATAACATTATTTATTCTTAAAAACTCTATTAATCTCTTTAAGGATTTCTATTGAGTTATTAGTATCCGAATGAATACATATTGTATCAAATATTATTTCACGAGTATCTCCTGTAATTGTTTTAACTGCATTTGAGTTTATAATTGAAGTTAAATGATTAATAACTTCCTTTGGATCATTTATAATTGCATTTTCTTTTAGCCTTGAGACTAAGCTTAAATCATCATTATAATTTCTGTCTCCAAATACTTCGTAGACTATATCAAATCCTCTTTTTAAAGCTAACTTTTCAATCTTAGATTTATATGGCACATATAATGAATATTTTGATTTATAATCTTTTAATGTATCAAGATATAGTTCTGAAAGCTCTAAATCATGTATCATCTCGTTGTATAATGCTCCATGAGCTTTAATATGATTTATTTTCTTTCCATATGAATTAGCTATGCTCTCTAGGGATTCAATTTGACTAATTATACTATAAGATAATTCAGGTTTTGAAATATCCATTTTTTTTCTTCCAAAATTTAATCTATCGGGATAGGATGGGTGAGCTCCAATTTTAACATTACATCTAATTGATATCTCAACACATTCTATCATACTTTCACTATTTCCAGCATGACCACCTGAGGCAATATTACATGAGTTAATTAGTGGCATAATTAAATGTTCATTGTTTAAACCTTCTCCTAAATCACAATTAATATTTAACATTATAAAAGAGAAATTAAACCTTTAGATCCAAGTATAATGGAGATGATTACTATAAAAACACCCAGAACATTTTGATAACTATAATTGTATTCACTGCTAATTATATTCTTATTATTTATTAACCACAAGAGTATTATAGCTATTATTGGCAGCAAAAGACTATTTGAAAACTGGGCAAACTTTATTATTTCAATAGGATTAATATTAATCATTGAAATTAATACACCTATAAGTAGAATAAAAAACCAAACCAGTCTAAATCTTCTGCTCTTAAGTGAATCGTTCCAACCAAAACAACTTTTAGCAACGTATGCTGCTGCTAAAGGAGCAGTAATTGAAGAAGTAATTCCGGAAGCAAATAAACCTACCCCTAAGAAATAAATTGCAAATTTTCCATAAAGAGGTTCTAATCCTTTCGCTAAATCCATTACACCTGTAACATTTTGGTTTGAAACAGAAGCAGCTGTTATTATTATTGACAAAGACACTATTCCTCCCAGAAGGATTGAAATGAAGCTTTCTAATCTAGCAACTTTAAGTTTATTAATTGAATTCCATTTTTCAGAGACCAGTGATGAGTGAAGAAAAATGTTATATGGTACTACTGTTGTACCTATTAGGCCTAATATAATAATCAGGTTATCAGAATTAATTTTAGGCTTAAACATTCCATTTAACAGATTAGTTATATCAGGTTTAGTAATAATAGCTGTAACAAAAAATGATAAACTCATAACTAATACAAGAAATATAAGTGATCCTTCAATAATTTTATAATCTCCTTGATAAAGTATTATAAATGCAATTATTCCAATAAAAACTGGAAAATAATTAAATGATTGGTTATTTAGAATTGCTGAAATACCAAGGGATGCTCCAGTAATATTTCCAGCTTCGTAAGCTGCATTTCCAATTAAAATAGAAGAAATTATTAGTAATATTATAAATCTATTTAGTAAAACTGATTTAATTGAAGTTCTTATAACCTCTGCTAAATTCATTCTGGTAACTAAACCGATTCTTAATGACATTTCCTGAAGTACAATTGTAGAAAATGTAGATAAAATAATTGCCCAAATTAATGAGTATCCAAAAGAAGCACCAGCAATAGTACAGAGAGTAACAGTTCCAGGTCCAATAAATGCAGCAGCAATTAATACACCTGGCCCTATATCTCTAAACCATTTCATTATGGAACTTGAATCTTATCTCCAAGCAATATTGCATTTAGAAATAGTCTATTTGTCCCATACCATGAGCCTCTAAAATTGGGATTATCAGAAAACATAACCGCTCTTCCTTTTCCAATTTTTGATATTAATAAAGAAATTGAAGAATCAAGTTTTTCTGCATTATTATCTGTTATAAATCCATCTATCAATGGATCGCTAGTATACCTTACAACAGATGAATATTCATTCTCTGATGGTTGAATCCATACAGTATTATTTCTATAAACTGGAATTTTAGAATCCTCATATCCAAATCCTATAGGATGTGTTAAATCAACTTGGGCATTTAATATAATACCACCTATTCTTTCTTTTCCTCTATTGTCCTCTGCATCGATATATGGTTGATAATCTTTTTTACTATCATTTTTATCGGATTTAAGTAGTTTTTCGTTTACAATTCCTTTATCAATAAGGAATTTTGAACCAGAACCTATTGAAATAATTGTGTTGCCATTACTTGCCCAATCTTTAATTTTCTTTATTTGATCTTCATTAAAATCATAACTTCCAGATACTATTACCATTGTTGTGTAGGTATCCAAAGAAACTCTATCAAAATTTCTAATAGGTATTTTTGAAATTGGCATTCCCACTCTCTGATCTAAAAGATGCCATACTTCTCCTGCCTCATAAGATCTAACTCCAGTTCCTACTAACATCATTGCTTTTTGTTTTTTTAAGGGAGAAACATATCTACTTCCAAGATCAATTCCACCTGAACTTAAACCAGAAGGAGCAGAATAAATGTTTACTTGAAATTTATTCTGAATATTTTCAAGTTTACTAAATAATTCTTTTGGACTAATTTTTTGAAGACTTACTGGAATTACTAGAGATCCATAATCAAATTGAATAAGTCCACTAGAAGTATTTATGGTAAATGGCTTAAAAGCAGTTGATACTAAAATATCACTATTGACTAAACTGTTAATTACTGCTGGAATATTATAATCAACAGAATTAATTAAATAAGCATATTGAGATTCATCTATTTTATTTACGGTAAACAGATTATCAAGATTATCAAGTTCAACACCTTGAATATCTTTTGATGAAGAGTTATAATCAATATCGTAAAAGTTAGCAATTGACCAAGCTGAAGCATCATAAAAAACACTATCTCTAAATTCAGTATTAGTTTCAAAGATGGATCTCACAGTTCTATAATTCTTTTGTTTTGTTGGAACGAAGAAATTATCATTGTCTTTTAATACACTTATATCATGAATCATTAATTTATCAATAAATGCTTTAGTCTTATTTCTGTCTTTTCCCATTTTGAAAGAATAACCCTTTATTCTTTTTTTATCTGCATCTGTTAATGCTGAGGCAAAAAATCTTTGCTGATATTTCATTAATTCATCTTTCATTTCAACTGATGCTTTCACAGTATTCATTCCTGAAACATATTGGTTTCTTATTGTAAAAGGAAATGTAATCTCTCCAAATTGAGTTACCTGTTTATGTCCTCTAGAGCTTGCTTGTTCAAATAACATACCTATTCCACCCATTAAATCACCATATGAAGAATGATACCCTGGATATGTCTTATCAAAAGCTTCTTTTGAAAAATACATTGATCCTATTTCGTCTAGACCTTT
>Ga0213868_10003823_pt1 | contig 13942 bp, 10 predicted proteins | sample PICome_9_FD_160087 | JGI IMG/M metagenome (GOLD analysis project Ga0213868, IMG submission 160087) | Coastal seawater microbial communities near Pivers Island, North Carolina, United States - PICO127 | ecosystem: Environmental > Aquatic > Marine > Coastal | place: USA: North Carolina...
CGCGCGGAATTCCGGTTGCTTCGCAGGCATCAACAAACCCACGGGCAGCGCGAAGCGTTGGCCCGCGAACCGAAACACCCAATCGGCCGCCCGTGCCATGCGCCTCTGCATCAACCGATATCTCGTTGCTGGGGGCGAGGTCTTCGCTTTTGCGAAAATAGGGCAGCACATCGTCATACCCCCAGCCCTGTGCCCCGCTATCAGCCCAGGCATCAAAATCGCCCGGATGGCCGCGCACATATGCCATGTAATTGATGCCCGATGACCCTCCCAGCATCTTGCCACGCGGCACCATCATCCTTTGAGCGATCAAGCCCAAGCCACAATTCCCCGGATCAGCTGTGAACATCCAGTCTGTTTCAGGGTCATTTTGCAAGCTCGCCACAGCAGCTGGCATCAATTCACGTGCCGGCGGATGCCCGCCCGCCTCCAGTAATGCAACGTTGCAATCGGGATCTTCGGACAGCCGCGCGGCGATGACTGCACCAGCCGAACCGGCACCGATAACGATAAAATCAAACGGCATATTGAACTCCTGAAATGACTTCTATGAATGCTGCGTAACGCTTTTGTCCTCAGGCACGCGTGTCTAAGGAATGCGCGCAATCATTGGTGTCGATTTGCGCAAGCCGAGGGTGCCCACCATTTTGGGCGCATCAATCATCTCAATATCCGGTGCGCCATCCAAAAGGGCGGTAAGCCCTTCTTCCATTTCCAACCGGGCCAGCATTTCTCCAAGGCACCGATGCGCGCCCGCACCGAACACCACATGGGGAAGCTGCCGATCTTTGCGGTGCAAGTCGAAAACCTCTGGGTTACTGACCTTGGTTTCATCGCGCATTGCGGACATCGTGGACAAGCCGACCAACTGCCCAGCCGCGAGTGTCGCCCCTGCAACTTCGATAGGGGCAACACTGTAACGCGCCACGCCAGCGACGGGGGGTTCCAAACGAAGGGCTTCGTCAATCGCACTGGGGATCAGACTGCGGTCCGCCTGAACTTCGTCCCAAAGGCTCCTGTCAGATAACAGCCGTGCAACGATCATGTTGAAACCTGACCGCGTGGTGTCGCTCCCTCCCAGAATAAGGCCCATGATTTGATAGATAAGTTCCTCGTTCTCCAATGCGCGGTCACTCTCGTCCGTCACCAGCATCGAAATCAGGTCATTTTGTGGTGTCTGCCTGCGATCTTCCAACGTGGCCGCAACAAAGTCGTAAAGAGCGTTGGCAGAGGCTTCGATATCTTCGTGCCCGACATAGGGGATCATCATGCTATTGCTGAGCGAATAGACTTGCTGGGCAAACCACGCGCTGTCCTCGGTCTTAAGCCCCAGAACCTCGGCGATCATTTCCGCAGGCAGGCGTGACGCACAGAGCGCCAGGAAATCAAATTTGGTGCCACGCGGCAGGTCGGCAATGACACGGTCGGCGACAACGCGAACCTGATCGCGTTTCTGGCGCAATACCGGGTGCGCAAACACGCGCGCAAAAGCCCCACGGCGATGCTTGTGATCCTCCCCGTTTGTCATCAACATAAATGTCTCAAGAAACGTGCGGCATCGCCCCGCTGGTATCCCGACAAAATCACAAAATTCTGGCCCCGGGATTTGCACCAAATCCGGATGAGACATCATCGCGCGCACATCCTGATCACGCAGCAGAGAGACCCGCGCGGGTGTTGTCCTGATGATCGGCATTTCCTGTCGGAGCGCGTCAAGCTGCGGCAAAGACAATTTGACGTAATCTTCCAATGGCAAAAATGGTAAGCCGTCATCCCCGATAGTGGTCTGCATCTCAATGCTCCTTTGTGAAAATAATCTGATACTGAAAAGCGGTTTTCGTCTCCCTGATACTTGAATATATGGAGCCAAGTTCAAAGCTTTGCATTATTTTGCACACCTAACAAGGAAAAGTAATTTGGCGAAAAGCAGCTCGGATCTCCTAACTTTGAAGAGGTTGGTTAGGCGTCACCCCTGCAATGCGGACTTCTGAAACTGCAATCTGCGGCTTAATGGGCGTCATGGTTATTGATACAGAACTTAGCGAACGACAGGTTTGACAGGGGCGGCACCGCGGCAGGTGCTGGCAGACTAATTTGAACCAGCCTTCAGAAGGACAGTGAGACTGTCTGTTATTCCGCGCCGAGACCACGCCACTCGGCCAGAGCAACGGCGCGGTTGAGTTTGAAATTGGATCGTGAGTGAAGGCTTCTTTCCGAATTGAACAGGTTGTAAATTGAGGCATGGACGGCGGCGAATTTCTGCAAACTTCGCATGCGCCTGAAACGAAGCATCGCTCTCTCCCGTCGTCGAAACGGCAGATGTGAATTCTCTGCCCTATTATTCAGCCAGCGACCTGTTTCCTGCCTGCCAGATGCACCGATCTCCTTCAGCGCGGCACCGTATGAGCGCAACAGGTCCGTGACTATGACTTCTGGGCAACCATGCTTACGCATTGCTTTCTTGAGAAATTTTAACGCAGCCTTCTTGTCTCGCGTCTTTGTGACGTAGCTTTCCAGAACTTCGCCTTCGTGATCGACAGCTCGCCAAAGATAGTGTCTCTCGCCGTTGATCTTGACGAAAATCTCGTCAAGGTGCCAACGCCATCGGCTGGATTTCATGGCCGCGATCCGCCGTTTCCGGATCTCACTGGCGAACATCGGCCCAAAGCGATGCCACCAAAATCGTACGGCTTCATGACTGACATCGATGCCCCGTTCGTGCAGGAGATCTTCGACATTGCGAAGGGACAGAGGGAAACGGACGTACATCATAACCGCCAGGCGGATAATCTCTCGGCTCGTTTTAAAGTAGCGAAATGGGTCAGATTTGGTCATACACGGACGCTACAAACCCGCCCTGCCCGTCTCAAGCCAGTTTGCTCTGACAGTGCCGGAGGGCGTCTTGGCTGAGATAAATGCGTCTGTGGAGACACGAGCAGATGGCACCGGCCCCAACATTGAGGGGCCGACACCGGTTGTCATCTCAGGCGATTACACGAAGGCCAGCTCGTTGTAGACGACACCGACCACGAAGTTCTCCACCTCAAGGAAGACTTCGGCATCGCTTGGGTTGCCGTCTGTGGAAAGCTCTGCATAGGCTACCACGCTGTTGATGTCGCCTTCGCCGACGTTGAGGCCTGAAAGGACTTCCTCCGGCAGGAAGAATCCAAGCGGACCCTCTACCAGATCGGTCTCGTCGATCCCGCTGACGACCGAACCATTGACCTCCAGATAGAAGTCAAACACGTCGAACGGGGATTGAAGCAGCGCATCGTCAAGATCATCCGAGTTGGTGACCTGTTCGGCACCGCCCGTATTGTCAATCTGGTCCAACTGGGCAAGACTGCTACCAGGGCCCACACCAACCGCCGAGATTTGGACGCCAAGAGCATCAAGCGCGCTTGCCTCGTCAGTAAAGCCCCCACCGGTGTTCTGAAACCCGTCAGACAGGAAGTAGGCTACCTCGTTGTTGACTCCATCAAAGAAGGTCAGCGCCTCTTGCAGCGGGGCCTCGAAGTTTGTGCTGCCACCGTAAGTCACTCCTTTCAGAGCGTTTTCAAGCGCAATCTTTCCTGCCCCATCGGTCACCGTGAAGGTGCCGAGGTCGACAGCACCCGATGAGAAGGAGATCAAATTGACAGTGACATCCCCCGCTGGATCTGCGGTTATGGCATCAAGCAGGTTCAGGTATGACGCGATTTCGGCATCTAGGATAGTGTTGGGCAAACCGTCACCGTTCACGTCGCCTACGGGCGTCCCGCCAAAGCCTGACGACGTGCTGCCCGATGCGTCGATGATGAAGGCGATATCGGAGTCGATTTCCGGCAGTGCGATGGTGGCCGACGCCGGCGTGGTACCGTCAATCGTCCGCTCTGCGGTGGTAAAGCTCAGCGTGATGTCTTCATCCGTGTTCGTATTGGTTTGCTCGCCGGGATCGAAGCCTTCGACCTTAACGGTCACCTCTGCGTGGGCTGTCCCGCCGTTCCCGTCGTCGACCGCGTAGGTCGCCGTGGTTGAGCGGAATTGGCCACTGTTAAGATCGTCGAAAGCGCTGCCGGGGTCGAAGTTGATGGTTCCATCAGGATTGATTGAGAAGCTACCGCCATTGCTAGCCGGTCCCACGCTGGTCACGGTCAGCGTATCGCCATCCTCATCGGTGTCGTTGGCCAGAACATCGATGTCCACATCGAATCCGGTGGGACTTTCGGCGATTGTCCGGGCTTCATCGTCCTGCGCGTCCGGCGCATGGGGCGCGATTTCCGAGAGCTTCAAAGAGCCTTCGCGCGGACCATCAGTCTCGCCGACACTTGTCAGACGCACGCCAAACCGTTGACCGCCGATGTCATCAAGCGTCAGGTCTTCCCCCGGGCTTTGGATGACAAAGCTCGTGGTCTGAATGTCGTCCGAGCCAATGCCTTGGGTTCCGATCTCAACCCCTGCATCAAATGCTCTGCCCTTGTTGGTGATTTTCCCATTCATGTTGGCACCATTGCCAAGGTCGCGGACACTGTTGGCGTTGAAGTGATAGTCGGTGACGTCGGGACTCTCCCCACTGTCAAAGACCGTCCAACCTGCAACGTCATCGTTGTCGTCGTCCCAGAAAAGTCCGCGAATGTCGGCCGTGTAGCCATTGCTCTCATCAACGGTTAGTGTGAATCTGAGGTCGGTAAAGCCATCACCGTCAAAGTCTCCCTCCTCCACAAAAACAGCTGTGTTTACTGGTCCTCCGATGAGAAATTCTAAAGTACGAGTCATCTTGTTCTCCTTAAAGGTTTGATAGCTAAGGCACATTGAATATGCCTGCCGCAGGCGCAGCGTTTGCGATTCAAGTATCTGTTTTAATTTGACGTTTTTTGAACCATTGACTCCGCATCCCCTGCTACGAGCTTACATAATTGGCGATTATGAACTGGTGACATTGACGGCAATCAACGCTCCGGTCGTTACCGCTTTTGGCGGCTGAGACGCGCGGATTTTCGCTACATCTGGCAGATCGCCAAGCCAACTGCGGCGGGATGACGCCGAGGTTTGCTCGAAGTGGGAGTTGCCGCAGATGCAGCGAATGTCTCTAAAGTCTAAGGTTTGTGGCTGCTGGCAGCGCGAGCTGCAGCGGCGACAAACCCGACAAGGAGGAAAGCGCGGGCGGGTTTCGATGCTATGGGGATTGTGCGTTACGTCTGCGGCAGACGATGCAGAGCGCTACAGTTCTGATTGCATTCTCGAACACAGGACGGTCTGACTTCTCGACGTGATACCAATGCTTCGCTTCTATTTTCGACGTCATTGTCTTGTTTCATTCGGTGTCTGACGTCAGGACCGCTTAGATCTAGGCATTCAATCAAAATAGCGGCAACTCCTTCTAATCATGTGGCTAAGAAGGAAGCGACAGAGGTGGCAAGTGCGTCCCAATCTGTGAATTCCCTCACTCCGTCGATTAGTTCGACATCCTGACCATCAAGGACAACATGGCGGATGATCTGACTTTGGAAATAATCATAGCCACATGTTCGTACCGCACCGGCGACAAGCAGCGCCTCCGTCGGCTCAAACTCGGTGCGCATTTGCATCTCGGTAAGGTAGTCTTGTGCTTCCTCCAGTCCTTCGGGGAAGGCTGCCTTAAGACTGACCGAGATCATGAGCGTTGGACGCTTCGCCAAATCTTGCTTGGCAGCACCAATAGCGACTTCAAAGTTCTTGGGATGACGGCGCTCGTGCACGGGTGCGGCAAGGATGACCTGGTTGACGGGTGGCGCTACGACCGAAGTTGCTATGCACATCATCGCTCAATCCATGGAAGCTATATGTAGCAACTTTTTTAGGCATTTGACCCGGAAACGCAGTGATTGCGCGCCGCTTAGTGCAAGGTTAGCATTGGTGGCCCGGCAATTGAAAGCCTTCCCTTATACCCCGCTTTGTTGGAGTTCGCTTGACGCCCTTCAAGATCAAGAACCGCGATGCCCGACGGCTTTGGTTGCAGGCGCAGGGTCTGGCGTCGGCACCAACGGGCCCGCTGGATGTTATGGCCGTGATTCGCCAATTGGGGTTCGTGCAGTTGGACACGATCCAGGTGGTCGCGCGCGCGCATCACCATATCCTTTGGAGCCGAAACCAGAACTACCGCGAAACCATGTTGGACCCGTTGATGGCCAAACATCGGGCCTTGTTCGAGCACTTTACCCATGACGCATCGGTCTTACCGATGGAGTTTTTGCCAATGTGGCAGCGCCAGTTTCGCCGCAAGAAAGAACGGATCGAAAGGCTTGGCTGGTACAGCAGCATGCCTGATGCCGAGGGGCGGGCCGGCATCAAAGCGCGCATCGCGCAAGAAGGGCCCCTGTCCACTCATGCCTTTGACACCAAAGTGGATGGTCCAAAACAGATGTGGTCGCGGCCTCCGCATAAGCTGGCGCTGGATTACATGTGGTATTCGGGCGAACTAGCAACGTCTCACAGAGAGAACTTCACCAAGTTCTATGATCTCGCCGAACGGGTGTTTCCCGACCATCTGCGCGAGCAACAGCATGATGACGATGTGCAGGTGGATTGGTTGTGCAGGGCCGCGCTGGATCGCATAGGTTGTGGCGCCTTAGGCGAGATCCAGAAGTTCTGGGAAGCAACCGACGCCAAAGAGGTTAGGGCCTGGGCGGAGCAAGCCACAGATTTGATCGCCATAGAAATTGAAGACGCTGAGGGCAACTGGTGCCCTGCTGTCGCCCCTGCTGATATCGAGGAACGATTGGCCCGTGTTCAGGCCCCAACCTCGCGCTTGCGTATCCTCAATCCCTTCGACCCGGTGATCCGGGACCGCAACCGATTGGAGCGGCTCTTTGGCTTCAACTACCGGGTTGAGATGTTCGTGCCAGCGACCAAACGTGTTTGGGGATATTATGTGTTTCCGCTGCTGGAGGGCGACAGATTTGTGGGCCGAGTAGAGGCCAAAGCAGATCGCAACACAGGCACGCTGCGGGTGGTAAATCTATGGAATGAACCCGGTGTACGCTGGACACAGGCCCGCCAAGTAAGGCTGGTAGGCGAAGTGCAACGCATGGCACGTTTCGTGGGCGTTCCGGAAATCGAGTGGGCCTGCTTAGCACCGACTATTGAATAAATCGGTTGCGCATAGCACAGTTTCTACTTCCTGCGTTGCACACTCATCGCACAGTTTTTCGTGCGTTTCTGCGTGGGTTTGTGGGCTGAAAGACTGTGTTGATAGCCCTGAGGTGGCGCGTAGGCGTCATGGCGCGCGATGGTCATGTTTTGCAGCGCGTTGCTAGGCAGAAGCGGAGGCATCCACCTAATGCACTCCTAGGCTGCCATGGCGATCATTTTTCTAAACGAGGCTAGATCCCGGATTAGGCACCTTATCTAACAGTTTTTCTTAGCGGCGGGATACAAGCCTCAGGCAAAGCCAGAGGGATAAGTCTGCGGACTGTATGAACCCCACCTCCTACCCTTGTATCAATGATCAAGCTTCTGCCCTTAGCCTTTCGTATGCGCCGTTTCGGCCCCATTGATTTGGCAGGTTCCGGACCTGTTATTGTTTTGGGATGATCCGCCAGAGTTTTTGATTGGAGGATCTGATGGCGGATGGTGGTGAAGGCTTTGGCGGCCGATGCGAAGTGGTGGAGCGGCCGCGTGGGAATCGGCGCTGGCCGAATGATGTGAAGGCGCGGATCGTGGCCGAGAGCTTTCAGCCCGGAGTTCGCGTCGTTGATGTCGCGCGGCGTTACCAGATCATTCCTCATCAGCTATCAGATTGGCGTCGGCAGGCACGCGAGGGTCTTCTGGTGCTGCCCGCGGAAGTAATGGGTCAGGCTGGTGCGGCGCGCGTATCGAATTTTGTGCCTGTCACAGTTGAAGCTGAGGCTGCGGCACCGTCCGAGCGGCACGATGCTGCGGATGGGATCATCGAGATCCAGATTGGCGATGACATCGTGATGCGTGTGCCTGGCGGCGTTGCGGTGGATCGGGCAGTCGCGGTGGTGCGCGCGCTGCGTGGTGGGGCAGCATGATCATCGCGGGCCAGCGCCTGCCGATCGTGATGGCGACGCGCCCGGTTGACTTCCGGCGTGGACATGACGGTCTGGCGGCGACGGTGCAAAACGAGCTGGGGCTTGATCCGCATTCCGGGCTGACGGTGATCTTCCGCTCGAAACGCGGCGACAGATTGAAGATCCTGGTCTGGGACGGCACCGGATTGGTGCTGGTTTACAAACGGCTCGAGCAGGGAAGCTTTGCCTGGCCGAAGGTTCAGGACGGGGTGATGCGGCTGTCGCGGGCGCAGTTCGAGACGCTGTTCGAGGGTCTGGATTGGCGGCGCGTGATGGCACAAAAGGTGGTTCCTCCGGCTGCGGCAGGATGACTCATGCGACCATATTTTACATTGTTTTGTTGGGCTTTCCTGAGGCGATCGCGTATGAAGACGCATGTCGCAGCCCTTCGATCTCAGCCAGTTTCCGGACCTTCCGCCCGAGGTGATAAGCGCCTTTGATGCGGCGCAGTTCGAGCTGTCAGTGGAACGCGCGGCCCGCATCCATGAGCAGGCGGTGGTGGCGGAAAAGACCCTCCTGATTGCTGATCTCAAGGCGTTGGTGGCGAAGCTGGAGGGCCAGGTTGCCCAGCACAAGCGCGCCATGTTCGGGCCGAAATCGGAAAGGCTCGACCCTGCGCAATTGCAGTTGGCGCTGGAGGATATCGAGACCGCCATCGCTGAAACGCAGGAAGAAATCGCAAAGGTTGAAGAGAAGATCGACAATCTGGACGATCCGGAGAAGAAGGTGCCCCGCGAACCGCGCAAGCCACGGGCGCTGCCCGAGAACCTGCCCCGGATTGAGCGCGTGATCGAACCCGGGATAATCGCCTGCCCGTGCGGTTGTGGCGATATGGTGCGTATTGGCGAAGACCGCAGCGAACGGATCGACGTCGTGCCTGCCCAATACAGAGTGATCGTGACGATCCGCCCGAAATACGCCTGTCCCAAGGGGCGTGCCGGGGTCGTTCAGGCCAAGGCACCTGCGCACCTTCTGGAAGGCAGTTGGCCCACCGAAGCGATGCTGGCCCATATCGCCGTGGCCAAACACTCCGAACATATGCCGCTGAACCGCCAGGCGCGGGTCATGGCCCGTCACGGCTTCCCGGTCGACCGGTCCGTTCTGGCCGACTGGATGGGCCGGGTGGGCGCGCATATCGCGCCGGTCGTCGACCGGATGGCCGTCTTGCTGAAATCCGGAACTTCCCGGCTTTACGTGGACGAAACCACCGCCCCAGTGCTGGATCCGGGGCGCGGAAAGACCAAGACCGGCTATCTCTGGGCGGTCTTGCGCGATGATAGGGGCTGGGGCGGACCATTGCCGCCAGGGGTCGTGTTCCATTACCGACCGGGGCGAAGTGGCGAGCATGCTGAGGAGATCCTGTCGGGGTTTGAGGGCACCATCCAGGTGGATGCCTATGGCGGCTATCACCGCCTGTCCAAGCCGGACCGAACCGGCGGCAAGCCGCTCAAGCTGGCATTCTGCTGGAGCCACGGTCGCAGAAAGCTGATCGAGGCCAAACCCAAGGCGGGCTCGCCTATCGTGGACGAGGCGCTGGTGCGCATTGCTGCGCTCTACAAGATCGAAGGCGAAATCCGCGGCCAAGATCCGGAAAGCCGAGCTGAAACCCGGCAGGAACGTTCCCGGCCGCTGGTCGATGTCTTCTTTGCCTGGCTGGAGGCACAGGCAGCGCGTGTGTCGCGCAAGTCCGAACTTGGCAAAGCCATGGCCTATATGCTGAAACGCCAGCACGGCTTTCGCCTCTTTCTGGACGACGGTCGTGTCGACATGGATTCGAACCTGGTCGAAAACGCGATCCGCAGCCCGGCCATGAACCGTCGCAATGCGCTCTTCGCCGGCCATGATGAGGGAGGGCGAAACTGGGCGCGCTTCGCGTCCCTGATCGGCACCTGCAAGCTGAATGGCGTCGAACCCTATGCCTATCTGCTCGACCTGTTCACGAAACTCGCTAACGGCCATCTCGACAAGGACATTGATGCGCTGATGCCGTGGGCCTATGCGCAGGCACAAAACGGCATCACAATGAGCACGTCCGGGACTCCCCGGTGAGCACGTAAACGTTCAAATCCACAAGGAATTGACCGCACCGCCGACAACAAGGCGAAAATTAATGGGGCGCGGCCGTCGCTTACAGAACGCTTTCCAATGACGTAAGAAAACACGTCACGCACAAAATTCGGCACAGTCTCCTAGATCAAGGCTGTCGGCGCAAGGACAGCCTACATCGAACCGGGCAGTCCATGGGAGAACGGGTATTGCGAAAGCTTCAACGCCCGTTTCCGCGATGAGTTCTTGAATGGCGAATCTTCTACAGCCTGCGCGAAGCACAAATCCTGATTGAGGAATGGAGGAAACACTACAACACCAAACGCCCACATAGTGCTCTGGGCTACCGCCCGCCGGCTCCTGAAGCCATCGTCCAAATGGACCAAGGGCCAATTATGCACTAACAATCAAATTGGACCACATAGGTGGGGCTGATCAGGTTCGATTGAGATTTTTCAGGGATTACCCTGAGTGCGCAAAAACTACTCAGACAGATATGCGACGCCGCCACTATTCAATGTTACTACTCTGCCTCCGGTTGGAGCGCCTTCAGGACAGGACGATTCGATATCGGAATTGCCAGTAAATGTTATTGTATTGGCAACAATTTGCATACAACTAGGATTTGCCACCGCTCCACTGCCAGACATCTCGATATCTCCTGTTGGAAAATAAAAGACGCCTGAGAATCTTAATGATCCACCAGTTATCTTATAGATTGCCTCACCCTCAGTAGATGCAAAGAGCATACCGCCCAACGGACCAGTTGAAGGTGCTGTCAGATCTACGTCAATGTTATTTGCATTTAGTGATAATTCGGCTCCGTCTACTAGGACAAAGAGAACCCCATTACCCGTAACAGTCGCGTTAGAACTAAAGCTTAGACCCTTTTGGTTTCCACGCCCTTTTCCAACGATATATATTCCTGGCTCAAGCGAAATATTTCCTGATAAATTCAATCCGTCTGGAAAATAGCCAGCTCGCAAGCCAGCAAAGGTATCAGGGAGGTAATTAGTTGCCTCTTTTTCATCACAACCATCGTTATCACTATCATTTCCGTTGTTCTGGCCACCCTGATTGTCTTTATGATTCTTGGGACGATAGTTTGCACTATTCTTTCCTTGGCGCGTATCTGTGCCACACGTACTTTCGTCAATTGTCGAAATACCGGCAGCGAAATTGAGGTAATCGGCACGTGCTGGAAAGTTCAAATCAGCATAATTGTCATTAATTGTGCCGGCGCCCATTTTCACCTCACTGCAGTCACCGTCAAGCGGGAGTTCTAATTGGTTTATAGTCTGTTGATCAATAGCGCCTGCTGTATAGACACAGCCAACCTCCAGACTTCCACCGTTACCCTGTATATCAATGCTATCGTCTGCGGATGAATTCGTGTGAATTAAGCATCCATCGAAACTCACACGAGCGCTACCTTTCACTGAAATCGCAGCACGTTCGTTGGTCGAAAGGGCTGTGACGCAAACAGGGTCTCCCGATACTGCCTCGAATGAAGCAACAGCCCGTGCATTAATATTAACAGAACTTTCGTCAAATATCCGGGTTAGATAACGTGGCACATTCCGGCCGATAGCCATAGAAACGGTTTTGTTAAGATCATCAAACGCTAATTCTACAGCTAACTCACTCAACGGAATACCAGCGCGTTCCAGTGTAAGCCCGGCAGCTTCAGCCGCTGCGTCCTTACTGCCCGTTCGATTCCAGCGAACAGCTGCAGCGTAGGCGGACGTATCAGCGATTTTTTGCAGCTGACGTTTTTCCAACATCCAATAAGTCGCTTCAGTCCCAAGTGCTGCGATTATTAACAAGAGCGGGGCAAGCACCGCAAAGTAGACTGCGACAACCCCACGATTGTTTGAGTGAAATGTTTTCAAGAAGGAGCGCATGTTACAGCCGATCAATATAGATGGGAGAGAGTATGATCACGAAGATCACAGGGAGAAAGAACACAATCAATGGGATAGTCATCTTCGCACTCAGTGAAGCTGCTTTACGATCTGCTTCTGCAGCAATATCCTGCCGGTTGGCGGTTGCGATTGTGCGCAAAGAACGGCTCACGGAGGCCCCCTGCTGTTCAGCTTGTATCAAAACAACAACGGTTGCCCGCACGGGTGCAATGTCCACTCTTTTTGAAAGATTGGCATAGGCCTGACGTCGTTCAGGTAGGACAGTCAGTTCGCTAATTGTTATGACTAGTTCCTCTGCAAGTGCCGGTGCATATGATACAGTTTCCTGTGAGACCCTCCGCAATGCAGCCTCCATGGTAAGTCCAGCCTCTAAACAGATAATGAGCAAGTCCAACGCATCTTGCCAATGACTTCTGATCTGATTGCTTCTTGTTTTGGACACGAGGCGGAGCCAGAGGTCTGGTAGAAAAAATAGAACGAGCGGCAATAAAGCGATCCCAAAGAAGTAGATCTGTGGATTTGTTGCGAAAAGCGAGTAACTGATATCATAGAAAAGAGTCAGTCCAATGGCTGCTATCGGCAAAACTAGTTTGGCAAATAATAAATAAATCCAACCATTTCGGACACGAATACCTGCAGCGAGCATCCGTTTGTTGAGCGTTACATTCTGCCCTGCTATGTTTTGAACCCGCTTCTGGATCTGATTACGCACCGTACGCAACAGCTGCTTAAATAAAGGGATAGGGAGCCTACGTTTGTCAAAAAGCCCCCCGTCTTCGCTGGAAAACGCAGCGCTCAGGTTCTTCACTCTTACATCAAGTAGTTTTTTTGAAGGAAACAGTATCCTGCAAGCTTCGAATACTAGAAGACTAACCGTCAGGCCAATAAATACGATAGAGAGGAACTGAGCATCAAAAACAAACTGCGCCATGGCAAAATTACACCTTAATTCTTGTCATGTTGCGCATTACAAAAATACCTATGCTCATCCAGATAGCAGACCCGCCCAAAATTTGGTTGCCACGCGGTGTCCGAAAAAGAACATCAATAATACCAGGTGAAATAAGCATGAGTGCTATCACCGCAAGAATAGGAAGCGCGCCTATGATCTTTGCAGATGTTGTTACTTCGGACGTCACAGTCTTCACGCGACTAACCAACTGTTCCCGTTCACGCATTGTGACAAGGAGGTTTCCGATTGCAGTAGAAATATTGCCACCCGTTGTTGTTTGTATGTTGATCACAGTTGCGAAAAACGATGCATCGTTAGTGGGAACACGCGTTGCAAATCTCTGAACAGCTTCTTCCAGAGACAGACCTACAGCCAGGTCGTGCAATATCCGCTTCAGCTCGCCTTGAAGAGGTTGTGCGGTTTCATTCGCGCCAAGTTTAAGGGCCTCCATCAGTGGTAAACCGGCACGAATTGCACGATAAACAACATCCAAGGCGACGGGCAATTCGGAAGTAATCTGAGCAATCCGCCTCCGCCTCAGGAAATTCAAGCGCCCAAAGGTCAATGCATAGAGAATGATCACACCAGCCATCGCTATGAATGCGGAGGTCAGTCCGGCCCAATATAGGAAACCAATGACCGCTATATCAATCACAATCATCCGCATCAAAAACCATACCGGGTTACCTTGCAGTCCGGCCTGACGCATTCGAATCCGCAACGACTTGGACGAACTATTTCTTTTTTGCGCTTCCAGTTCCTTCAGCGCAATCTGAATTGATTGCTCAGGACGCGGCGCTTGTTTTTTTGTCCGATTATTTGTGTCATTGTTATACGATGAGGAAAAAGATAGCGCGCGACGCTTTAATTTTCCATTACGTGACCACTCACCTTTGAATAGCCACATGAATAGCCCCCAAATCGTAACAGCGACTGTCACTGATATGAAAAGAGCATCAGACATTGAT
>Ga0213868_10003824_pt1 | contig 13940 bp, 9 predicted proteins | sample PICome_9_FD_160087 | JGI IMG/M metagenome (GOLD analysis project Ga0213868, IMG submission 160087) | Coastal seawater microbial communities near Pivers Island, North Carolina, United States - PICO127 | ecosystem: Environmental > Aquatic > Marine > Coastal | place: USA: North Carolina | collected...
AGAAGAAGTTAAAGAAGTTAAAAGTCAAATATATCTTCTTCTTCTCCGCCCTTTCTCTTCTCTTCTACAAAACGTGTTGGTTGTAATAACTTCCATCTCTTCTCATAATCATCATCATATTATTATTATATTGTGTTATTTTGTCGTCGCAGTGAAGTTTTTTTTTTTGGCTGAAAAGAAGAAGAAATCTGTTCCCCTCCTTTTTTTGCGCCCCTATTATTTTCCAAAAAAAAGTTGGTTGGTTGCCTTCATTTCCAAAGAACCAACGAACACCAAAAGAGTATACTACTAATATAATAAACACTCTTTTTCCTCGGTCGCACAAACATGTTTCGCTCTCTCACCATGGGCCGAACGCCGGATGTATTCAACTTATCGTTCGGATACAGAGAAGAAGAAGAAGAAGTCATCACGACGACGACGACTGATAAACAACCTACTAAACAACAACAACAACAACAACAACATTCGAAAGAAGTAAAGATACAATCCCACGAAGTGAACGTGGAATATAATTCAGACCGAGACCACGAGGAGATTTTGGACAAAATAGCCGACGGGCAGATGAGCTTACCGTTTAAAGAACAAGGAGACGTGGTGAAAGCGCAATTGTTGTGCTTGCAAGGCGGTTACGACGTCGTCAAAGTGAAAGTTCGATTGACGATTGAACCGTATAAACCGACGCCAAAAGTCTTTCGCTTGACGAGACAGAACAACACGGGAACGACGACGCTGTGTGAAGGATTGTATTCTCTGTTGAAAGGGTGCGATTTAGATTCCATCGAGGAGTTAGTTTTAGGCGAAGGTGTGGTTAGAATATTAGGCGACATTCGAGAAAGGTTCAAGAACGTCGTTTCGATCGATCTCTCCAACGCGCAGTTGACAGAGTTGCCGGTGGAAATCACCCAGTTCTTCCCTCGCTTGGAAGTGTTGAAGCTGAACGAAAATAAACTGATCGATTTACCGAGTCTAGTAAACTTGAAAAGTCTGAGAGAGTTGCACTGCGACAACAACCAACTGACGAAAATACGAACGGATTTAAGAGAGAACAAAATGCTCCGAGTGATTTCTTTAAAAGGAAACAAACTGACGAAACCGGTGATGGATATGAAAGCGTTGTCGAAAGTGCACACGTTTCATTTATACGGCAATCCAGTTGAGTATTTACCGGAAATGCATCACTGTAAATCTTTGAGGTGTTTGTCCTTAGTAAACGTCGTTGTAAGCGCGAACGACGACTTAACCGACGTGGACGTGCAAATCGGAGACACGACGTCGAGTTACATTCCCCAGGCGATTTCGGGGAAAGCTGCGCAGAAAGGCAAAGCGTTTTCGGCTTTTTTTACTCTCGTGTTCAGACACTCGAGTTGTCAACATTTGCTTATCGCCACCGCTTTGGCGAAGATTGCGCAAGAAGATCCCTCGAACTGTGTCGAAATTGGCGCCACGGAAGGCGCTCTGCAGCAAATGCTCACGATGCTCTTGACTTCGGACGTGAACGTCATTCGCGAAGCGACGCACATCATCGCCGCTACAAGTCAACTTCCCGATATCGCGCAAAAACTCATCGATTCAAAAGTATCGCAAAGAATACAAAGTTTGATGGCGGTAAGTCGTGGTTTCTTCTCTTCATTGCTCCTCATCGTTTCCTCTCCTTTTCACCTTCACTTTTGAGGAAAAGTACTACTTTTATTGAAGGAACAAAAATTAACTTTTAATTCTTTCTTTCCCTATTCACATCAACAGGATTCTAATTCTGCCGTTCAAATATGCGGTTGTAATATTCTGGCATCCCTAGCATTTTCTTCGGGAAAATTGTCAAAGGTGTGCATTTTTTATTCATTTTTTAAATTTTTGTTTTTAATTAATTACTTTGTGAACGTATATTCTAACCAAATCTATCTTTTCCCCACCAAAAAAACAGAGTATTTACGATGAAACATTAATTAATTTACTTATCGATATAATTAAGGTACAGTTCTTCTATAAATATGACTTCCCCGAAAATAATTTGAAATTTTATTTATTTTTTTAGAGCGATAATTCCGAATTAAAATCTTCTGGACTACTAGCCCTGGGAAATTTGGGCTTTGAATCAATTAATAGACGCGCAATGTTAAAGATGAGAGGCATACGGAGTTTGCTTGCAGAATTAGCCCTGAGCTTCCCAGAAAATGAAAATACAGAATTAATTAAAAAATATGCAACTCGAGCTTTGGCTATTTTCGGTGAGAATGAAATCGTCAGACAAGCTATCAATCGGCGTCCGATTGTTTGTAAAGGCGTGAGAATCTTGTGTATGGATGGAGGAGGCATGCGCGGTATTTCAACGGTGCAAATGTTACAACGTATCGAGGTACGAATAATTTTTCTTTATCATCATCACGTTTTCGGTCAAAGCACCGCTGTATGAAACCATTCTGACAATTTTGCAATCGGTCTCAGGAGGGCACGGGTAAACCAATTCATGAGCTATTTGACTTGATCTGCGGTACGAGTACGGGAGGTATACTGGTAAGTGATGCTAAATTAGGCAAAATATCGCGCGTACACGCGCGTTTGATGAAAATAATTTTTTTTCTTGGTTTTCTATTTTTGTATTTTTCTTCCTTTTCGTCCGTTCCTGTTCTGTTCTTTTCACCGACGAGTCCTTTTTGGAAAACTGTGACTAACTTTTCTTCTGAAACACAAGGCATGCGCTGTGGGAGTTCGGAAACACGACTTAAAACGATGCGATGAAATCTACACAGAATTAGGAACCAGAATATTCTCAAAGCCGAAAGATAGACAAGATGGAGAGACTTCGTGGAAAGACCGGTTCGATAACTTATATCGGGACGGGCAGCAGAAATGGAGAGTCGCGGTGCACGGTTCGAAGCACGACGCGAACGTGTTCGAAAGTTTACTCCAACAAGAATCTGAAATGGACGGTAAACAAGAGTCATTCATCGAATCGTCTTTAAGAGGCGGTCCAAAAGTTTTCGTTGTCGGTACCATCGTGTCTAAATATCCTTCGTCTCCATACATCTTCCGAAACTACCAGTACCCGGAAACCGCCGAGGATGAAAACCATGGGAGATATGCGATGCCAGGTTCCTGCAAACACTTGATGTGGCACTGTTTGAGGGCTTCGAGCGCTGCCCCGTATTATTTAGCCGATTTTTCGTTAGGTGATGAGAAATGGCAAGACGGCGCCGTCACCTGTAACAACCCAGCGATGATGGGCATCATGGAGGCGAGACGCTTGTGGCCAGACCGACAGATTGAGTGCGTGGTTTCCGTCGGAACTGGAGAGGTTCCGCGGGTTAAACGAAAAGATGCTTCATCTTTCCACAGACTAATCGACGCTTCTGAAGTTATGCTCGAATCCTCTTGTAATGTAGAGAGAGTAGATGAGGCGTTGGGAACGCTTTTACCTTTGATTCCAGAGACGAAATACTTCCGTTTCAACCCTGTCGATTCGAGGTGTGATATAGATTTAGACGAAATCGATAAGCAAGCGCTGAAGCGACTGAGAGAAGCAACGGATGAGTACGTGAAATCTGAAAACGAGCGATTCGGGGAACTGTGTCAGTTGTTGCAGCCGGACGCTTTGGACGAAGAAATAGCAGCTGTGATCGCTACTGGACTCGGCTCTAAGAAAGGAGTTTTAGTCATCGAGGCGCAGAGATACGAGAACGAATTCGCTGCGAAAACTGATATCGTGGAAGAGTTTTGCGCTTTGCGGTCCATTCCATTCGCTCGTATTGATACATCTTCGAGTTACAATCCTGATAATACCGGATTCTCTTTTGGGAAAAACGGAGCCACGAGTAAGAAAAGTAACAACAACGATAACAGTCACGCCCACGCGGAGGACAATAATACTATTAGAAGCAGAAACGGTAGTAGCGGTAGTAACAGAAACAAGACGGGAGGAGAGGAAGAACTTTTGGACGATACCAACGTAGCAATTGAGAATCTCAACGCGCAGTTTAGAAGGATTGGCGCAAACGCAGGTGTCATTCACTTGAACTGCGTTTCAGATTTGGAGGGCATCGTGTTGCGTTGGCAACACGATATTACGGCCATAGCAGAGCCTTCAGCTGTGGCAAATTTGTTCATAGAGTGTGCGAAATATCCATCAAAGCAATCGCAAAAGTTCACCTCTCTGTATGAAATGTGTTCCTCTGTACCTTCAGTCGAGGTGGAAGGTGTTTTGCACACGTTCATAGGAAAGCACTTGCAGGCAGATTCCAACGACGGGCAACTTGGCGCGTATCTCTTCAAAAGAACTATTCCTCTGGAGTATTTGTCAGATTACACGGCGAGTAAACTTATTGGCATGTGGAAGGATAAAATTATCGTCAGTCAAGCTTCTATTGGCGCAGACTTGCTGGAAGCTTTGTTAGATGCCGGAGCGAAAGCAATCGTGGCTCCTTCAAACGAAGATCCAGACAACTTCATATCGGCCGGCGCAGACGGGGACGATATCCTTCAGTTCTTCGCGGCGTTTTATCATGCATTGTACGTTGTTGGCGCGGATGCACCCGCGGCAAGTTCTGCAGCGTGTATGATTCAACCTTCTTGTAGTTACTTTCGATGTCACGTGCGTGTGCGAGGGAGTACGGTCGAGTTGAAACCAGGCGAAGAAGTAAGAAAAGTGGCCACGCCGAAGAAAGCTGCGCAAGAACAACAAAATTAGATTTGTAATAGAAAATAAGCTGATGACACGGTTTATAAATAATAATTGTATAACAATATCCTCTCTCCCTCTAATTCTACTATGCATGATGAATAAATATGGTAATATATGAATTGTCCATCCATTCTTTCCCTTATAGCGCGCCGAGAACTGCATCTCTCCCTCTCTTCAAAGCCTTCTCATCAATCACCTTGACGGACTCAACCCATCCAATAGATTGCAACACCTTGTATGTCACAACCTTAGCGGCATCTTGAATAAATGCCCACATGATTACGTACAACCAACAGTACACGGCTAAATCCCACTCGATGCCTTGCATCCCATTTCCGAATGGCCAATAGACGGCCAAAAACGTAGAACACGTAGTAGCGAGAATAAACGCGCCAACTAAAACGATCGACGGCATTCTCGACCACATCCAACCTTTCGTTCTCGAGTTGAACACGGAGAAGTAATCCGAAAGCGAGATTTTCAAGTACATGAGCGTTTGGATCTCTCCGTATGTCATGACTGGTAATCCCATGGATCGCCACAGGCCATCCGGCGATTGCGAATCCAATGATAACTCCAACAATACGATCGAACCAATCAAAGCAACCATGCCAATAGCGGAAGAGACAATATATAAAATATTCAGATCCCACTTCTCTGGCTTTATGGAAGCATCGACGTGATCGTACGCGACCGAAATAATGGTGCCGTCATTCAAGATGGTGATGGTAACCAAAGCGATAACTGGGATCGCAAAGTACGACGGCCAATCCGCGTTGTACTCGTTCGGATGATAGAAGATGCACGAGATGAAAAAGAAGAACAACAGCTGTTCAGTACACGCGACGCGGTAAATCACAAAGTTCTTCATTCTCTGGAAGATCTTCCTTGAGGTCACGATGGCGGTGACGATAGTGCTCAAACCCGGTTGCGTCAAGACAATATCGGCGGCAGCTTGCGCTGCAGAAGTCGCCCCTTGAACGGCGATACCGACATCAGACCGTTTTAACGCCGGCGCATCGTTCACACCATCACCAGTCATGCCAACCAAGTAACCTTGTTGACGTAACGCCTCAACGATGAGATATTTGTGCTCCGGGAAGACTTGGGCGAAACCATCTGCTTGGCGGCACATCTCCCCGTAGTCTCTGCCCAACGTCGTCGACGCCTCGAGATCCTGAGCCGTAAGCAAAGGAAGCTTCTCAGCACCTAAAACATTCGTTCCCATACCTAACGTGCGGCACGTCTCAACCGCAATCGCACGGTGATCTCCAGTGATCATTTTCACCGTGACACCAAAGTCATTCGCGCAATCGATGGTATGTTTGGTATCCGGACGAGGCGGGTCCAAAAAGGTAAGAATACCGATGAATTCAAATTTCCGTTCAGTGATGTCGCCATTTTTCGTTCTTGCAACGGCCAAGGATCGAATACCTCTGTGCGCGAGCTCTAATACTTTTTCTTCAACTTCTTTACCGATTTTATCTTTGTTTACACTCATCTCCAAAAGCACGTGAGGAGCACCTTTAGTGACGACAAACTTCTCACCGGTGGTTTCATTCTTCACAGTCGCTTCGGTTCTCTTGATGATTGGATCAAACGGAACGTAATCGGTGTGCTCGTACGGGTCCAACTCGACGCGATCGACCGAGTTCAACACCAAAGTATCCAACGCATCCTTCGCCGGCTCCCACCATTTCGCCGCCAAAGCGGCCAATTTCAACACTTCTTCTCTCGTAACATCCGGCACGAACGTTGGCAAATACTCTTGCAGCATCATCTTGTTCAACGTCAAAGTTCCAGTCTTGTCCGAGCACAAGATGGTCATACCCGCGAGTTCTTCCACGGAGGAAAGGCGAGCTACGATTGCCTTCTCCGCGGCTAGTTCATGGCATCCCAACGCCAACGTCGTCGTACAGACTACTCTCAACGCGATTGGAATCGAAGCGACTAAAAGAACGACGTTGAACGCGAGCGTTTGCCAGAAATCGACACCGATCATGTTCAAGTAAATAAACACCAACGCGCAAATAAACACGCCCAACGCAACCAAGATGTACATGATTTCTCTCAACACTTTTTCAAAGTGCCCGAGCTCGTCTACACCTTGGACTAAATCCGCAGTTTTACCGAAGAACGTTTGCGACCCGGTCGCGGTAACCGTAGCTTCGATTTCACCGCGCGTGACCGTTGACCCCATCTTCGCTTCGGAGCCTTCAAACATAGCCACCGGTAAACTTTCCCCGGTCAAAGCGGCTTGGTCGACTTGAATCGGTTTACCTTCTCGTAATTTGCAGTCAGCTGGAATAGCTCCACCGGCACCTAACGCGATCACATCCCCCGGGACTAACAAAGTCGCGTTGATGGTGTATATTTTATTTTCTCTCTTAACGATCGCTTCTGGTTTCAACGAATCTCTCAGAGCTGCGATGGAATCACCAGCCTTTAACTCCTCGATAAAGCCGACCAAAACGTTCAGTAACTGCAAAACAACCAGCACAAGGACGTCGACCACGTCGTCGGGCGAACTGTGCACGTACGCTTCTAAACTTTCGATAAGAATCGCGGCCCAAATCATCAACGGCATCGGCTGGACAAATTCCAAAGCCAGTTTCACCCAGACGTTTTCTTCTTTCCTGGAGAGTTCGTTCAAACCGAACAACTGCAAGCGTCTCTCCGCTTCGAGTTCGGTTAAACCGTCCTCGGGAGTGTTGAACAGAGTCTCTCTGTCCACACCCATGTAATACTGATCGTTCGTCGTCATACTACTCATATTGTTATTATTCTCCTCGCCAGAATCGCTTCCGGTGTCCGACTTATTGGTGCCGTATTGCGACTCTGGACCTGATTTTCCCGCGGTTAACAACGGTTTCGTTCCATCACCAGAGCTGCCGGACTCGATGTCGTTGTACGGCTTCTTCGTCGGCGACATGTTTGTTCTCCTTTTCTTCTTCTTCTTTTAAAGTATTACTCTCGATCGGAAAGAAAGAAAGAAAGAAATTCTCGAAGAGTCGGGGAAACACCCACACGCGGCCTTTTGAGGATGATGATTACGCCCCAAAGACGGAGAGAAAGAAGAGAGAAGAGAGTCGTAGACACGCGTTTCGAGCGAGATCAATTCTCTGTACTATCGGTGGTATGAGACGTGCGCAATTCGAATAATACTATATATTATATAATACGTTACGCGAAAAGGCAGCACGCGCAATAAATATAATGTGTGATATAGTCGCGTGGCCAACTAATGCAGATTGTTCGTGTGTTTAAGCCACAAACGGAAAGAAAGAATTTTTTTGGTGTTGGTTGGTGTTCGAAATTCAGGTCACAGACAGAGCGGCTCCTCAAAAAATTTTGAAAGAGAAGAGGCAAGGAAGCACGAAAACAGAGAAAGGACTCCTCCTGTCCTCAGTAGTACTAGTTCAAGTCGTTTTGTATACGAAGAAGCATGGGAGGAGGACTTCGACGAACACTCTCAGCAATAACATCATCATCATCATCATCGAGTAGTCACATCATCACAGACTCGTTGTTCATTCGATCGCTCGTTTCTGCTGTCCCTTTCGATGGTGGTGGTCGCACGACGAGTTCTTCTTCTTCTTCTTCTTTCGGAGGAGGAGGAGGCGAAGGAGGAGGAGACCAAATGCGGCGTCGTCTTTTCTCATCATCATCAATAAACGAAGAAGTGGTGAGAGAAGAGGTAAGCAGACGATATCAACACCAACGACAGAGAATAGTACAACGACGACAACACAACAACAGTAGCTTTAATAACAAAAACAGATTTATGAATAGAAGTGGCAGCACGAGAACATCCTCCTCCTTGTTGACGAGTCAAGTGCGTGGATATGCGTTTTGGAGTAACAACAAGAACGAAAGTCCTTCTTCTTCTTCTTCGGCAACGAATGAGCTCGAAGACGGCACGAGTAGTAATAGTAGTGGCGATGAAGGAGGAGACTCTGTGTCATCAATAGTAACAGATCTTAGCAGCAATACTACTCTTCCTCCAGGAACAGAACTTGTCGGCGAAGTCGCGCAAATAGCGGGGGAGTCGTGGTACACCACCGCCGGTTTGATGTACGTCATGGAATACTTTCATCTCGTGAGTGGATTAGAGTGGTACCAAGCGATTGCCGCTGCGACTGTAGTTATGAGAACATTAACACTACCATTTACCGTGATGCAAATGCGAAATACGGCGCGGATGCAGTTGGCGCGACCGGAAATGGAGCGACTTCAAGAACGCGCGAAGCAAACGCAAGCGCAAAACGACCCCGAGGCGGCGCAGAGACATTTGAGCGAGGTGACGGCTATATGGAAAAAATACGAGTGTCATCCGGTGAAATCGTTAGCACCTTTGTTAGTTTCAGCACCGTTGTTCGTGTCCTTCTACTTTGCCATCTCGAGAATGGCGGACGGGATTGGATCCTTCAAAGACGGGGGTGCGTTTTGGTTCACCGATTTATCCGCCGCGGATCCAACCATGATGATGCCTCTGTTGACGTCCGCTTTATTTTTAGCCTCGGTCGAGTTAGGTGCCGTAGAAGGTATGAACAACAATCAACAAGGCCTGACCATGAAGTGGGCACTCCGAGGATTAGCCTTAGCTTTAGTGCCGATGACGTGGAACTTTACTCAAGGCGTGTTTTGTTACTGGATCACGAGCAACTCGTATTCGCTCTTCCAGGCGACTTTGTTCAAGTCTACGATGATGAAAAGATTAGCCGGCATTCCAGATACCTCTCACTTGGCGAACCTAGATTCCAACTTGTTGAACCAAAAAGTCAACTTGGATAAAATTCACGAAAAGTGGGGCGAGAAGCCGACGTTACATTCGCAGCGACCGCCGAAAAAGATTAAAGCGGGGAAGCGAACATATTCATCCTCGGGACAACAAGAACGACACGAAGAACACGTCGCGGTAAAATACTTACCGTCAAATGCACTTTTTAAGGAGAGAGGAGATATGTTTTGAATAAAGTAGTAGTTGTCATGATTAGGACGAGAGAAAGAAAAACTTATTATTTTCCCTTTCGTGGGCTCGTTTTCCGCTCGGGTGTCCATCAAAATAAGTACTTTTACGTTTGAATCTTCCCTCATAAAATCCAAATGTCAGCCTTTACAGCGTTGTTAAACGCTCACGCGCTTCGCATGCGATCGTCGTCGTTCTCCGAATCCTCCTCGTGCTCCTCTTCGTTGAGAGGAGGAGGACGAGGAGCAACGACGAGGACGCGCGTGTTCTCCACCAGACGTGATGATACTACTAGTACTAAAATCTTTCGTCGTCGTTGCGTATCTCTCTCCTCCTTCTCCCGTTCAAAGAGAGAAAGTGGACGACGACAACAACAACAACAACAACAACAACAACTGGTAGAAGCGTTGCAGCAACAACATCAAAGGAGAAATAATAATACTACTACGAAGAGCAGAGGATCAGGGGTCATCGTTGGCGTCCGCAACGATAATAGTAGCAGCAGTAGTCTTAATTATTATTCGTTGAACAGTAGTAACGAGAACGATCAAACGTCCAGCAACAGAGAAGAAAGAAAGAAGACAGCAGCACAAAGGTACGGCAAGAAGAACTGGTGGGGCACCGGGTCCTACACGAATTCCGTGTTTAGCAAGAAAGTTGTCACGAGAGCGACGACGAATAACTTCTCCGCGTACGCAGCTTCGGACGAGAACAACAACAACAACAACAACGACATTTTTAAAGGGAATGCAGCTTTCAATCTCTTCCTCGGACCGCCGATGAAGATTTTTGGGGCTTTATGGAACAGATTGGCAAAGCCGTTGCAAGATTTTGGCTTTGGTAGAACGCGAATTATGGAAGGTGGTGTAGGTTTGTTCATCGTTGGAGGGGCACTGTTGGGTGCTTTGATCGCCGGATGGATTGTCGGCATCTTTAACAACGCCAGGAAGAACTCTTACCAAGCCTTTATTGAATTCCCACTCGCGTGTGGGATTCAATGCGGGACGAACGTAAGAATCAGAGGCGTGAAAGCGGGAACGGTGTTATCTGTGCAACCAGCTTTGGATAAAGTGACGGTTTTGGTGGAAATGGACGATAAGAAAGTGCCGATTCCAAGAAATTCGACGATTGATGCGAATCAGTCAGGATTAATCGCAGAGACTATTATTGATATTACCCCGAAATTACCCATCCCGCAAGCGCAATGGGGTCCGTTAGATGCCGGGTGTGAAGGGGAAGGTGTTATCGTGTGCGATCGAGGACGAATTGAAGGGAGACCGGGGGTTTCTATGGATGATTTAGTTGGCATTTGCACGCGCTTAGCGAAAGAGATGGAACAACAGGATGGAATTCGAAAGATGTTTCAAGTCACGGATGGGGCTCAAGATTTGATGCAGGTTTTAGAACCGTTATTAACCGAAGCTGCTTTGATTGCCAGAGAGCTTCGACCGATGATGCAAGGTGTCAAAGACCAGGGTACATTGGAAACGATCGAGCTATTAGCGGGACATGCGTCGGCTACGGTGCAAGATATTCGAGAGTTGCGACAAACGATTTTAACCGAGGAAAATCAAGACATGTTGAGACAATCTATCTCGACTTTGACAAAGACTTTGCAACACGTAGAAAAAGTATCCGGAGACATTTCGAGCGTCTCTGGTGACCCGAGCACTCGAGCTAACTTGCGACACTTGATACAGTCGCTTTCGCGTTTGGTAGACGCTTAGACAAGTTTTTATACCATCGACTCTGATGACAAACGTGTTGTACAAACAAGTGCTATTCTATATTCTAATTCTAAAGCTTTACATTTTCTTCCTCTAGCAATCGCTTCTTCAGCGTCTCTAGAGCTTCACGCGTTAACATTGGATGCACCTCCACATTTTCTTCTTCGTCGTCCTCGCTTTTCGTCCTGTGTGCGAATAGTAACCTTCTCGCTTCTGTGCTGGACAATCCAACTATCCCGTGCTTTGATATTAACGAATCATCATCTTTCGTCGTTTTTCCACTGTTGAATATCTTTAGCGATCTTATTGCGCCTCTGACTCGTCCAAACTCGAACCCTTCTTTGAAACCAGTTTTATATCCTTCGTTGAATCCTTTTTGCACCGTGGCGGTTCTCCCGACGTCTAAACCGTCTCGATAACCGGCGTTGAAAAACCTCTCTCGTCGAGTCTCTGACTCTTGCTGGAGAAGATTGAACTTATTGTTCGCTTTCTCTTCTTCTCCAATATTATTATCGTCGTCGTCGTTGTCGTCGTCGTCGCCCCAGACGTCTGCCGTTCCGCCTCCCGCGATGGGCATAATAACAACGGGAGGACGAATTATTGAAGAAAATTTTTCCTGCATTTACGTTTTTTGCATGGCACATAATATCATTCAGTTTCGTTTACAAATCATTTACACTAAATACGGACTATCTAAAACGGCGTAGCCAGCCGCAACGCCACCTTCGTCGCTCGAAGCCGCTTTCGTTCTCAACAAGCTCCCGCCATGTTCGTTCATGACTCGTGCGGTATTACTATTCACGTCGCCTTTGCGCAAATACGAACCGTAAATTCCCAACTCGCTCAAGCTTTCGATTTCGTGCGCTAAACCTTTCCTCAACATGGTCACTTGATGACTGGGAGGAAATATTCTTTGCATCAAGATGTACGCCGGTAAATCTTTCGTATCGTTCTCTAATTTTTCTTTCAGTTCTTTTCCGTACAAGTTGTTCCCGCCACCTTCGCGTTGTGGCTTTAACACGTAATCCGCCGGGTTAGATAATCCTAGTTGGATTGTTTTTTGCATGTTTTTTTCGCCTTCGAAAGAGTACAAACCGGCAAACACTTTTCGCATCTCGGTCGCATCGTTTGGCATAAACTTTTCGAGCACGCCTTCTTCCGCTAAAGCTTGTTGAATCTTCTTCGAACCGGCCAGGTGCATGGCCACCGAAGGCGACTTCAAAGAGCTCGATTTCTCCAACAACATCTTCGCTTCCCATTGCGCTTCACTTGGAAAATCGCTCGGTGAGTAGCCAGCGCGAAAGTATATGACGCTACATAACTGACCATCGATGGAGAAGAGGTTTGTTTTCAGATCTAATCTACCGCTTTCGTTGATTTCCCGAAGCGTCTTACGAATCGTCTTCACCCCGATTGTTTCGAATACTTTCTGAGATATCAATCTTTGATCGAATATGTTCGTTTCCCCTTCCTGAACAACCATTAAAATACTAGCGTTCTCGCATTCCATGCACTTCCAACCTTCGCAAAGGGTTTTCGCCGCTTGATTGAGCGAGTCGTTCGTCGGCATGTTTTCTTTCTTCAACTTCATATCGTCATCGATGTTCCCTTTCGTATACTCCGCTAAATGCTGATGCAACAGCGTCACTTTCGAGCCTAACCCCATAAAAGACGTGCTCACTGTGTTCACTTCGACTTGTAAAGGCATTCCCGATCGCGTGTCGAGCATATAATCCGTCCGTAAAATACCTAGCTCTTTATCTAATCTCCCGTTCCCGCGTTTCCCGCACGCCTCGTAAATTTTCCAGAGTCTCCCGGTAAACTCCGGGTCGCTCAGCGCGGCTTCTCTCAAAGTCTCTCGCATGAATGCGTCGTCCTCGGAGACTTTATCGTACAACTCCGCAAATTTTGGCGTTATTTCTTTCGCAAACTCAAACACATCTTTCGGAAACGGAGTCGGATACAGCGCGACTGGCGCGTGAAACACTTGTCCAGCCGTCTCCTTCCCAGAGGCGACGACTAAACCGTGTTGAAACGCCCACGAGATGGCTTCTTCAGCGGTTGGGCGGATGGTCGGATCGTCCACATCATCGTTCACGAGCATACTGCTGTTGGTGCTACTGCTACTACTACTGTCGTTTTGACTCCCTCGCCTCGTTTTATTGCTCCGTCGAAAACGAAAAGAAGAAGACAAAGAAGAGGAGGAGGAGGCGTTGGTTGCCGCCGTTTGCGATGGTCGTCTGCGATAACGATGATGATGTCCTCTTCCTCGGAGAAAAGCAGCACAAACGACGAGCGCACAAGAACACTGGTGATACGTACGAGATGACGACGATGACTTTGAAGAAGAAGAAGAGGAGGAGGAGGCGAGAGAGGGAAGGAGCGTCGTCTTCATTTAGGATAATGAGACATTTAACACGAGTTTCTTTTCTTCTGTTTTTTCGCCTTGCCGGTTCCACCCGTTTTTTTTGAAATCAATTTATTTTTCGATTCTTCAAAAGAGATTCAACAGAAACATCAAGCCTCCTTCCTCTCGTTTTGGTGAAGGCAAAGAGGACAAAGAGAG
>Ga0213868_10003825_pt1 | contig 13937 bp, 10 predicted proteins | sample PICome_9_FD_160087 | JGI IMG/M metagenome (GOLD analysis project Ga0213868, IMG submission 160087) | Coastal seawater microbial communities near Pivers Island, North Carolina, United States - PICO127 | ecosystem: Environmental > Aquatic > Marine > Coastal | place: USA: North Carolina...
AAGGCGCGAGGACCTAAGGAAGCTGAACACGGTGCGACTGCTGGCAGGCATGCCTGCTGAGGTCATGCTGCTCGACGACGAGCAGACTTTCCTTAACTATCTAATCAGCCCGTTCGCACAGTCACTGAACAGAAGTTTCCGGGAAAACTAGGGGCTGTTGACGTTTAGGATTCCCAAATCACGTGAGTTCTGATTCAAGGTTGCAAACAGAGGAGAGCAGCCTTGACCCGACGTGTTTTGACCGATGCACACCATCGAATGCCCCAAGCATAACGGCCAGTTTGATTATCGCACTGGCGCAGCAATGCGCGCTCCGGTCTGCGTCAATCTCGGGACTTATCCCACCAAGGTCGAAGGCTACCGCGTCCTGATCGAAATTTGATATGACGGGGATCGTTATTTTAGGCGCCGGTGAGTGTGGGGTACGGGCCGCCTGTTAATTGTCACTGAGAGCTGACCCCGCTGCGGCCAAAATTGTCATTGAGAATTGACCCATGTGCAACCTTGCCCCTAGCGGAACTTTCCGGGGGGCTTCGGAGTGATCGACATGGGACTTTTGAGGGTTATTCGACTTTGGGCATTGCGCAAGAAAATGCCAATTCGTGAGATTGCACGGCGGACGGGGCTGTCTCGCAATACGATCAAGAAATATCTGCGGGCGGGGATTGTTGAGCCGCAATTTCAGTCGCCGAACCGGCCAAGCAAGCTGGATCCGTTTGCAGAAAAGCTGTCAGGTTGGTTGGTGACGGAACAGCGCAAGTCGCGCAAAGAGCGGCGCACGGCCAAACAGATGCACGCTGATCTTGTGCAGCTTGGCTTTGATGGGTCCTACGAGCGCGTTGCAGCCTTTGTTCGGGAATGGAAAGGGGAACGGCAGCGCGCGACCCAGACCACCGGTCGGGGAACATTTGTGCCGCTGGTGTTCCAACCGGGCGAGGCGTTCCAGTTCGATTGGAGCGAGGACTGGGCTTATGTCGGTGGGGAACGCATCAAGTTGCAGGTCGCCCACATAAAGCTGTCTCACAGCCGTGCGTTTCTGGTCAGAGCCTATCTGCAGAGGTGGTCGCGGAATTTCGGACCAGTTGTTAAGGTGGATCGCATGATGAGAGAAGTGATCCAGAATGAAGAAACGAAAGAACCATTCGCCTGAGTTCAAGGCCAAAGTAGCGCTTGAAGCGATCCGTGAGGAGCTGACGCTGGCGGAACTGTCCAAGAAGTACGATGTTCATCCAACGCAAATAGGCACTTGGAAGCGCGTGGCGATAGAGAACATGGCGACAGCTTTTGCGCGCCGCGGGACAGCCCCGGAGCAGGTAAGCGCGGCTGAAGTCGATAAGCTGCATTCCAAGATTGGCCAGCTGGTGGTGGAACGGGATTTTTTGGCCAATGCCTCGCACCAGTTGCTCGGGACGCGAGGCAAAAAATGGTAAGCAAGGATCACAAGCTGAGCGTCCGTCGCCAGTGCGTGCTGCTGACATTGGCGCGGTCAAATCTGTACTATGAGCCGAAGGGCGAGAGCGTCGAGAACCTGCGGTTCATGGAAATCATCGACAAGCAGTTCCTGGAAACCCCGTGGTACGGATCGCGTCAAATGGCACGTCATATGAAGCGCAACAACCACGCATGCGGGCGGCATCGTGTCCGCCGTTTGATGCGCCTCATGCGGTTGGTGCCGATCTACCAAGAGCCGAATACCAGCAAGAAACACCCGCAGCATAAGATCTGGCCATATTTGCTACGGAACGTGGTGATTGACCGTCCAAACCAGGTCTGGTGCGCAGATATTACATATATTCCGATGCGGCGTGGCTTTCTGTATCTCGTGGCGATCATGGATTGGTACAGCCGCAAGGTTTTGGCATGGCGGCTCTCCAACAGCATGGACACGGCGTTCTGCATCGAAGCCCTGAAAGAGGCGCTGGCAAAACACGGCGCGCCAGAGATATTCAACACCGATCAGGGCAGCCAGTTTACCAGTGGTGATTGGATCGACGTGCTGAATGATGCGAAGGTAAAGATCAGCATGGATGGCAAAGGGCGGTGGATTGATAACCGAATGATTGAGCGGCTATGGAGGTCCCTCAAGTACGAATGTGTCTATTTGCACGGGTTTGAGACCGGGTCACAGGCCCGCGCCGGTATCGGAAAATGGCTGGCCTATTACAACGCCAGACGACCGCACTCGACCCACGGCATCTTGACCCCAGATGAGGCCTATGCGAGCAAAACAGAACCCATGAGAATGGCAGCCTGACGCGAAACCCTGATCCACCTTAACTGGGCTGCAAAGTGGTCGAAGAACAAGGACCACCTCTGTAATCTGACTTTTGAAACCCTTTATAACCTTACAACTACTGGTGATTTTCTGTCTTCTCACCACTGAAAATGTTCTTGTTCTGAACCGTAAGCTGGGAGGAGTCGATCTGAACGGCGGGCAGGGCTTTGCGTTTGAAGTCGGTGTCGAGACCGGTATCCTCGGCAACCCGTTCTTGCGCAACCTTGGTACCGCAGGCGTGGTAGCACTCTTGTTTCCGGATGAGGATGAAACTGAAAAGGAAGGCGACGTCGTGATATTGCCGTTAATCTTGGCGCACGAATATTAGATTGGGACGCACTCAAATAGAGAGGGTCGGGCCTTGTCATTTGTGCCCGACCTGTTGACGCGATGCATATGGCCGCTGGCCTTGATGAAGTCCGCATGCCGGATCCCAAATCAGACGATTGGCAAGTTCTTGTGCCGGATATTTGCGACGCCAGCTGGTTTCCCTGATACCCGCATTGTTTTCCCCGTTAGCAGGGAAATTGTCCAGCAAAGCAGGGTACAGTCAGGACCTTAGGCTCAAGTTTCAAGTGCAACACTCACGGCCCATAGGGCATAGGATGTTGCGATGGACAGACGAAGCAAGCACCTCAGCAGCGAGGAACGTGGCGTGATTTTCACCGAGCATAGCAGGGGCAGCAGCCAGCGGTCAATTGGGGGCCTTCTGGGTCGTCCGGCAAGTACGATTTGCCGGGAACTGGCGCGCGGGCGGCAGGAAGACGGCCGGTATTGTCCGCAAGGCGGTCGGTTGGTTTATGGCGTGCGCCGGGAGCGCTGCCGTCGCCAGCGCAAGCTGACGCAGGGCAGCGCTGCTTATCGGTTTGTGCATGATCACCTGATTTATCATCGCTGGTCACCAGAGCAGATTGCGCACAAACTACGGCTTATGAAACCTGATAATCCCATTGCTCGTGTGAGCCATGAGACCATCTATGCCGCGATTTACGCGCAGCCTCGCGGTGGGTTGAAGGCGGCTATGATCGAGGCGCTGCGGCAGGCCAAGCCTGCACGCGGGCTCAAGCGCACCACGCTGGCGGGCAGCGCCATGGTGCCGGAATCGTTGCGTATTATCCATCGCCCTGAGGAGATAGAGGCCCGCCTCGTCCCCGGCCACTGGGAAGGTGATCTGATCAAGGGTGCCTTCAACCGTTCCTCAGTCGGCACGCTGGTCGAGCGCAAGACCCGCTTCGTGGTTCTGTGCAAAATGGACGGCAATGGCGCAGCGGCGGTGCTCGACAGCTTCACCCGGCAGATGAAGCGCCTGCCCTTGGCGCTGCGAAAAAGCATGACCTATGATCGCGGTTCCGAAATGGCCTGCCACCCAGAACTGTCGCGGCGACTGAAAATCGACATCTGGTTTTGTGATCCTCACGCACCCTGGCAGCGCGGCAGCAACGAAAACACGAACGGTCTCTTGCGTCAGTTCATGCCAAAGGGAACCGACCTCAGCGATGCCAGTCAAACATGGCTCAATGACGTCGCAGCCTTGATGAACAACCGACCCAGAAAAACACTGGGCTGGAGAACGCCCGCAGAAGCAATGGCCGAAGAAATCGCGGCCTTCAAATCAAACGTTGCACTTGCAATTTGAATCCGCCGACTGCGACCACCACCATTCTTTTCGCAAGAAAAGGATGACCAGAATAAGGGGCCGGCAGAGTGATCTGTCAGCCCCTTTTTCATTGTTTTTGTGCGAATTGGCTCGAATGTCCGCGTGCGAACATTATTGCAAGCTACTGATAATTAAATATAAGACGATTTTTGTTAACCAAATTTTAATGCGGACGCATCTGCGGTTGGCTCTGGCTTTGGTGCGATTGAAAACCCACCCTAAGTCTTGCGGTCGGCCCTTGGGCTGTGCAAGATGCGCGCAAATATAAAACTAGCCAAATGCCCAAGGAGATCTGACCCATGATGCGCACCCGTGCCGCAGTTGCCGTTGCCCCCGGAAAACCGCTTGAGATTATGGAGGTCAATCTAGAAGGCCCCAAGGCGGGGGAGGTTTTGGTGGAGATCAAGGCTACCGGCCTTTGCCATACGGATGAATTTACCCGGTCGGGCGATGATCCCGAAGGGATTTTCCCGGCCATTCTGGGCCATGAGGGCGCGGGCATCGTGCTGGCGATTGGCGAAGGCGTCACCACGTTGGAGGTGGGTGACCATGTGATCCCGCTTTATACGCCGGAGTGCCGCGAGTGTGAGTATTGCCTGTCGGGCAAAACCAACCTGTGTCAGAAAATCCGCCTGACCCAAGGGCGCGGGCAGATGCCCGATGGCACGACACGGTTTTCGATGCTGGATGGTACGCCTATTCACCACTACATGGGCTGCTCTACTTTCGCCAACCACACGGTTATTCCCGAAATTGCGCTGGCCAAAGTGCGCAAGGACGCGCCGTTTGATAAAATCTGCTATATCGGCTGTGGCGTGACCACGGGTATCGGAGCGGTTATCAACACGGCCAAGGTGGAAATTGGCGCGCGCTGCATTGTGTTTGGGCTGGGCGGAATCGGGCTGAACGTGATCCAAGGGCTGCGGATGGCAGGCGCGGACCAAGTGGTTGGCGTGGACCTGAACGATAGCAAAGAAGAAATCGCGCGCTATTTTGGCCTGACCGATTTTGTGAACCCCAGCAAGGTTGAGGGTGATTTGGTCCAGCATTTGGTCGAATTGACCAAGGGCGGTGCGGATTACACCTTTGACGCTACGGGCAATACGAAAGTGATGCGCACTGCCCTTGAGGCCGCGCACAAAGGATGGGGCGAAAGCATTATCATTGGGGTTGCGCCTGCGGGGGCCGAGATTTCCACGCGGCCGTTCCAACTGGTGACCGGGCGGGTGTGGCGCGGGACGGCCTTTGGCGGGGCCAAGGGGCGCACGGATGTGCCGAAATTTGTCGATTGGTACATGAACGGCAAGATCGAAATTGACCCGATGATCACCCACAAGCTGACGCTTGACCAGATCAACGAAGGGTTCGAGTTGATGCACCGTGGCGAGTCCATTCGGGCCGTGGTGGAATTTTAAGCCAAGCCTGCGGGTTTGATGCGTTTAGCGGCCGGATGCAGATGTATCCGGCCGCTTCTTTTTGCGCTTTGCCATGGTCTTGCCATATCAAACGGCTATTGAGTGCGCTGTGCAAAGGTGGGCGCTCCATATTTGATCTGCGCGCGGCCTTACGATGACCAAGTTTTGAGGCGTTTTAACGATGACCAGCGAGCCAATGATCACTGACACCCCTAAAATCGGGATTTGGGCGCGCGCGGCACGAGGGTCAGTCTGGACCGCCATGTCGTTCTTTGCAGCCCAAGCGTTTCGGCTAGGGGCGAACCTGATTTTGACGCGGTTGCTGTTTCCCGAAGCCTTTGGAATCATGGCCTTGGTCACGGTATTGCTGGTCGGGTTGACGCTGTTTTCGGATATGGGCACTGGCCCTGCCATCATGCAAAGCAAGCGCGGCGATGATCCGGATTTTCTGAACACAGCTTGGACCTTGCAGATCTTGCGCGGGGCCATGTTGTGGCTGACGGCCTGTGTTTTGGCCTATCCGGCAGCGCTTTTTTATGACCAGCCGTTGATTGCGTTTCTGTTGCCTGTGGCCAGCCTTTCCTTGCTATTTGCAGGGTTCGAGCCGACGCGGGTGGATACGGCAAACCGGCATTTGTTGCTGGGGCGGCTGACGGTGTTGGATCTGGTCGCGACCGTGATTGGTATCGTGGTGACGGTCATCATGGCCTATCTGATGCAGTCGGTTTGGGCGCTGGCCTTGGGCGGTGTGATTGGCGGTGCACTACGTTTGGCGTTGTTGTCGTGGTTTTTGCCGGGGCAAGGCAATCGCTTGGCTTGGGAAAAGGCGGCGGGGCGAGAGCTGATTCATTTTGGGTTTTGGATCTTTTTATCATCGGTTTGCGGGTTTTTGGTGTCGCAAGGTGACCGCGCGATTTTGGGCAAGTTTTTGTCGATTGAAGGTTTGGGCGTTTACAATATCGGTGCGTTTTTGGCGATGTTTCCGATTATGCTGGGGTCTACGGTCACCGCGCGCGTGCTGATCCCGATTTACCGAGAGCATCCGGGCGATGACCCCGTAGCGCACGCGCGGTTAGAACGGATCCGGTTTTTCGTGACCGGAGGGTTGATGGCGGTGCTGGCGTTTTTGGCGCTGACGGGGCCATGGATTGTGAATTTCCTCTATGACGATCGCTACCTTGCAGCCGGGGGCGTGATGGTCGCGATTTGCGCGGTGCAGATGATTGTAGTGGTGTTTTTGACCTATGATCAGGCGGCCTTGGCGCAAGGCGACAGCAGGGGGTTTTTCATGGTCAGCGCGGCCAAGGCGGCCTTGCAGACTGCGGGGTTTTTGGTCGGCGCGCTGTATATGGGCCTTGCCGGAGCGATGATTGGCCAAGCCGTGGGGATGTTGCTGTATCTGCCGGTGATTGCGCGGCTTGCGGCGCGCCACAAGGTTTGGGATGCACGCCATGACGGGGTGTTTTTGGTGCTGGCGCTGTTGCTTGGAGCCTTGGCGCTTTGGACCAACTGGGCGGATGTGCTGTTGTTGGTGCCTGGATCGGGGGGGGGATTTTATGGGGGTGGCGCGATCACTGAAAGCGGCATCGGATGAGCCGACCTTTATCAGAGCGCGGGTATAGACTGACGCCGCTACAGACCGGGATGGTCTATGAAACCCATGCGCACGGGATGGGCGTGAATGTGGAGCAGGTGGTGATCCATCTGCAAGGCGAGGTAAATCTGGCCCGGATGGCGCAGGCGTGGGAGGCGGCGATCGTGCGGCATCCGGCGTTGCGCTTGGCTGTGTGGCAAGGGGCGGATGGGCAGTTTGTGCAAGGGATAGGGCCTGCGTTTGCGGCACCCTTGGTCGAGGAGGATCTGCGCGGGACGTTGGCCGATTGGTTGCGGCAAGACCGGGCGCGCGGTGTGGATGTTTCGCGGGCTGACGGGTGGCGGTTGGCGGTTTTGACGGGCGGTGCGGGTCCGGTTTTGGTGTGGACCTTCTCGCATGTGGCGTTGGATGGGCGCAGTTTTGTGGCTGTGTTGGCCGAGGTGTTTGCCGAGTATGACGGTGAGGCGCAGGATTTGCCTGCGCGGCCGTCATTTGTGGACATGTGCGATGGGTTGGCGGCAAAAGATACGGCGGCGTCTTGCCAGATGTTTGCCGCATATTTGCAAGGTTTCGATGCGCCGACGCCTGTGGGGTTTGAAGCGGCTTCATCGGAGCAAAGCGGGACAGTGAGCCTGCGCGCGGCCTTGACACCTGCGCAATCGGCCAAGTTGGCCGCGCGTGCAAAGACGGCAGGAGCGAGTTTCGCCACGATGGTGCAGGCGGCTTGGGGGCTGGTTTTGGCGCGGGTGTCGGGGCAAGGGGATGTGGTGTTTGGCATCACACGCTCGGGCCGGTATGTGGCGCCGGAGGCGCGGGATATGGTGGGGTGTTTGATCACCACCGAACCTTTGCGCATCCGAGTGACGCCTGCCACCACGCTGGACGCCTTGCTGGCCAGTATACGCGCGGACCTTATCGCGCAGCGGCCGCATGAAGGGGTGGGATTGCCCGCCATTGCAGCGGTCAGCGATATTCCAAAAGGGTCGCCGCTTTTTGACAGCCTTGTGATGGTGGAACGCCAAAGCCTGAATGCGGCATTGCAGGGTCGTGGCGGGGTGTGGGCCAAGCGGCGGGTAGAGTTGCATGAGCAAGGGGCTGCGCCTTTGACGCTGGCGGCGTATGGCGATGCGGCGCTGGAATTGCAGTTGGAATATAAGCCAAGCTTGATTTCGGCCACTGATGCGGATCGGTATTTGCGCTATGTCAGTCGCTTGTTGGATACGATGGCCGATGCGCCGGCCGAGGCCTTGCTGTCAGATTTGTCGATGCTGGCGCCAGACGAAACCGCAGCACTGAAGGCACTTTCGCAGCCTTTGACCCCGCCGCCCGCCCAAATGCCTGCCACAATTGCCACTGGTTTTGAAGCGGCGGTTGCGCGTGCGCCTTTTGCCCCGGCGCTGGGCATGATGGGGCTGGCGGGCGGCTTTGACTATGCGCAGCTGGACCAACGCATCAACCAACTGGCCCATAGCTTGTTGCACGCAGGCCTTCATGCAGACGCAATCATTGGCCTGTGCTTACCGCGCGGCCCTGAGTTTGTGGCACTGATGCTGGCTGCGGCCAAGCTGGGGGCGGTATTCGTGCCGATGGACCCTGGTTATCCTGCGGAGGCTTTGGCCCATATGGCCAAAGACAGCGCTGTTGGGATAATTTTCGCACAGGTGATTGCCCCTTGGATGGCGGAGTTTCCCGTCACTCTGGTGACAGAGGGGTTGGGGCAGACGGTATCCACAACCGCCCCAACCAGCCCCTCCCAAAGCCCCAAAGACCGCGCCGAGCGTACCGCCTATGTGATCTATACTTCGGGGACCACGGGCAAGCCCAAGGGGGTCGCGGTGGCGCAGCGCAGCCTTGTGGCCCATGCACAAGCGGCGATTGCGGCGTACGGCCTGACCGCGCAAGACCGGGTGTTGCAATTCAGCGCGCTGAGTTTTGATGTGGCGTTGGAGGAGATTGTGCCCACGCTGTTGGCCGGGGCAAAACTGGTGCTACGCGATGACGCGGCAATGGCGTCACCCCAAGCCTTTGTGGACGGGGTGGCGGCAGAAAAGATCACGGTGTTGAACCTGCCAACCGGGTTTTGGCAAGTGTTGCTGGCGGCATTGGAAGCGGGCACGGCCAAGCTGCCGCCCGAGGTGCGCCTTGTAATTGTGGGCGGAGAGCGGATGCCGCCCGATGCTTGGGCGCGGTGGCACGCTTTGACAGGCCAAGCGGTTATGGGTCTGCCGCGATTGATGAACGCTTACGGGCCGACCGAGGCCACGATTACTTGTACCGTGTATGAACAAATCGGGGCCACTGCCAAAGTTGGGATGCCCAAAAGCTGGGGTGGGCAAGTTCCGGTTGGCCGCAGCTTTGGCCATGCTTTGACCTATTTGCGCGCCCCCGATGGCAGCCTTGCACCAATGGGGGCGCGGGCCGAGTTGTGGGTCGGCGGCGATGCGGTGGCGCTGGGCTATTTGAACCAACCGCAGCTAACAGCGGAGCGCTTTGTCGCCAACCCCTATGGGCCGGGGCGGATGTACCGCAGTGGCGATGTGGCGCATTGGGCTGATGGCAGTGATGCGGGCGGCAGTGATGCGGGGCCGCAACTGGTGATCGCGGGGCGGTCGGATCGGCAAATCAAGCTGCGCGGGTTTCGGATCGAGCCTGCCGAGGTTGAGGGGGTTTTGGAACGCATGCCGGGCGTGGCGCAGGCCCATGTGGGGGTGGCGGATCAGCGCTTGATCGGCTGGTTGCGGCCCTCAGATGCTGGGGCCGTGCCAGATGTGGCGGCGGTCGAGGCCCATTTGGCGCAAGCTTTGCCCAAGTCGCACCGCCCAGAGGTACTGTTTGTAACGGATTGGCCGCAAACGCCATCGGGCAAGACCGATGAGCGCAGGTTGCCCGCCCCTGTGTGCGCTGTTGTGCAGGAGGCTGATGCAGGCAAGGTTGATCCGCAAGCGACCAAGATTGCAGAGCTTTTTGCGACTGTTTTGGGTGGGGGCGTGCCGCCTGTGGGGGCATCCTTCTTTGATCTGGGGGGGCATTCATTGCAATTGCTAACCTTGATCGGGCAGATCGAAACAACCTTTGGTGTGCGTTTGGCCGTCGCACAGGTACATCGCGCACCAACGCCTTTGGGCCTTTCCGCATTGATCGCCGCGCAAGAGGGTCGCGCGGTCCCTGCGTTGAATTTGGCCGCTTGTGTGATGCCTATTCAGCCGCTAGGCGCTGGCATCCCGATTTATGGCGTGCATGTTTTGGGCATAAATGGAAGCTTTTTAAGACCCTTGGCCGATGCGATGGGTCCGGACCAGCCTATTTTTGGCCTGACGGTGGGGTTGCTGAGTGCCGCCACGCCGACCAGTGTTGAGGAAACCGCGGCCCTGTATTTCCGCGCGATCCAAGCCCATAGGCCCAACGGTCCGTTGGGTTTGGTGGCCGTGTCCTTGGGCAGTTTCATGGCGTTGGAACTGGCGCAGCAATTGCGCGCTGCCGGGCGCGAGGTGCGCCTGTTGGCGATGATGGATGCCGAAGGGCCGGGGGGGCGCGAGAATATTCATGGGTTTGCCTGGCTTGCGGTGCATATAGCCTTGCTGCGCAAGGGCGGAATGGGGCATTTGCGAGAGTTGATTTGCGGCAAGGTGGAAAGCCTGCGTCATAGGATGGCAAAGCTGCGGTTGTGGGTTGAAGCGGGGGTTTTGCGCGATACGCGGGTGGTCACCTCGGTTGACGGGTTTGTGGCGGCCAATGCGGTGGCAATCCAAAGCTATGACCCGCGCCCCTATGCTGGGCGGATGACGATTATTCGTGCCAAGGGCAGCCTGTTTGACAGTGATCGGGCGTTGCAAACCGGGCTGGGCTGGCGCTGCGTGGCGCAAGGCGGCTTTGTGGTGGTTGATGTGGCGGGCGACCATCTGTCGATTTTGCAAGAGCCGGGGGTGGTGGATGTGGCGGCGGTTTTGGCCACTGAATTAAAGCGGGTTGGGCCAAAGCAGGCTTGAGATATGATCATAAATGCCGCATGATCCGAGGGTCCGGATTTTGGGGATAAATGATGAAAAAGTTGCCTGCCCATGAGATCGTCTATCGGCAGTTGCGCGATCAGGTGCTATTTGGCGAATTGGCCCCCGGTCAGGCGGTGACCATCCAAGGCTTGAATGACGCGTTGGGCAGCGGGATTACCCCGATCCGAGAAGCTATTCGACGATTGACGGCCGAAGGGGCGCTTGCGTTCAAAGGCAATCGCCGGGTCTGCGTGCCAGTGCTTTCGCACACGGATTTGGCCGAGCTGGCCTTTGCCCGTGCCGCCCTAGAACCGCATTTGGCTGAAATGGCGGCGGGGCGGGTGCAAGCTGCTGATATTGATGTGCTAGAGGCGATGGATGCGCAGGTGAATGCGGCGATCCAGCAGGGGGATGTCCGCGCCTATCTGGAGCAGAATTATCGATTTCACACAGCGCTTTATGCCCATTCGGGCGCGGATATTCTATGTGCCATGGTGCAAGGTTTGTGGCTGCGGGTCGGGCCGTCTTTGCGCATTGTGTGTGGACGCTATGGGACGCTGAACCTGCCGGATAAACATGCCGAGGCGATTGCCGCCTTACGTGCGGGGCGGGCGGCGGATGTGGCTGCTGCCATTCGGGATGATATTGAGCAGGGGCAGGACCAGATTGCGGCGGCTTTGGCAGAGGCGGCAGCGGCGTCTACCTGATTGACTTTGTATAATTTGATCATATTATTGCGGTGTCTCTGGCGTTCGGCCATTCAGACCCCACTGCTATAAGGATAGTCCCATGAATGTCATCACCAATCATATGCCGACCAAAGAGCTTCAGGCGTTGGATGCAGCCCATCACATGCACCCGTTTACCGATGCCAATGAACTGGAGGCGGTGGGCGCGCGGATTATTGTGCGTGCCAATGGGGTGACAATCACCGACAGCGAAGGCAACGACATTTTGGATGGCATGTCGGGGCTGTGGTGTGTGGGCATCGGCTATGGCCGCAAGGAATTGGTGGATGCGGCGGCGCGTCAGATGCAGGAACTGCCGTTTTACAACACGTTTTTCATGACCAGCCATGTGCCCGCGATTGCGCTGAGCGCCAAACTGGCGGAATTGGCACCCGGTACATTGAACCATGTGTTTTACTCCTGCTCGGGGTCCGAGGCGAATGATACCAATATCCGCCTTGTGCGGCATTATTGGGCAGCCAAGGGCAAGCCCACAAAGACAACGCTCATCAGCCGCAAGAATGGTTATCACGGGTCGACGCTGGGCGGCGGTAGCTTGGGCGGCATGACCTATATGCAAAACCAAGGTTGCCCGGTTATTCCCGGAATTCACCATATCGACCAACCGCATTGGTGGGCCGAAGGCGGCGATATGAGCCCTGAAGAGTTCGGGTTGGAGCGCGCACGCCAGTTGGAAACGGCCATTCTGGAGATTGGCGAGGACAACGTTGCCGCCTTTATCGGGGAGCCTGTTCAAGGCGCGGGCGGGGTCATCATTCCGCCCAGCACCTATTGGCCGGAAATTCAGCGCATCTGCGACAAATATGAAATTTTGCTGATCGCGGATGAGGTGATTACCGGCTTTGGCCGCACGGGCAATTGGTTCGGGTCGCAAACCATGGGCATCCGCCCCGATATTATGACGATCGCGAAAACCCTTACCTCGGGCTATATTCCGATGGGCGGATCGTTGGTCAGCGATGAGATTGCGCAGACGATTGCTGCGGCAGGCGATTTCAACCACGGCTATACCTATTCGGGGCATCCGGTGGCGGCTGCTGTTGCCTTGGAAAACCTGCGGATCATCGAAGAAGAAGGGCTGGTTGAGCGGGTGCGCGATGATACCGGCCCCTATTTGGCGGCCAAGTGGAAGACGCTGGAGGACCATCCATTGGTCGGCGAGGCCAATTCCGTGGGTTTGATGGGCACGCTTGGGCTGACGCCTGACAAGGTAAAACGCACGAAGTTCAAAGGCAAAGAAGGGGCAGTCGGTCTGCGCTGCCGTACGCATTGCTTTGCAAACGGCTTGGTTATGCGCTGCGTGGGCGACCGGATGATTATTGCGCCGCCCTTGGTCATTACCCGCGACGAGATTGACACGTTGGTCGAACGCGCGCGCAAATCGCTGGATCAGACCTATGCCGGGTTGGTGCGTGACGGATTGTTCGTTTCCGCCTGAGCGGGGTTTGACATTTGGAAAAAGGCCCGGTGATATGCCGGGCCTTTTTGCATTAGTCCAACTGGCTTTGTTGGTGCGTGGCGCGGGCCAGCCAATCAGGGTTGATATCAACCCCCCAACCGGGGCCTTGCGGAATTTGCAGATGGCCATCGCTGACGGCAAAGGGATTGCCCAGAAACAGGCCTTCTTGCCATGGGTAATAGTCTGGCCCTTCGATGGAAAACTCCAGGTATTTGCCAGCATTGGGGATCGCGCCAAGTAGGTGCATGGTGCAGATGGTGACCAGCGACAGGTTTGCGGAATGGGGCGTGCAGGGCAGGCCTGCGGCGGCTGACATTTCAGCCACCAGCAAAGTGCGGGCCATGCCGCCCATATACATGACATCCGGTTGCACGATATCAACGGCGTGCATGTCGATCATGCGTTTCCATGTCGACAAATCCCAATCTTGTTCGCCGCCGGTGACGTCGATATCCAACGCCTGCGTGACCTGCCGCGTTTGGTCCAGATCCCAGTAGGGTGTGGGTTCTTCAAAGTGGCTGATGCCATTGGCTTCTAGCATCCGGCCTACCTCGATCGCCCGTTTTGGGGAAAAGCCGGAGTTACCATCGACCAGTTTCGCCACGCCGTCACCCAAGGCGCGGGAGACAACGGGGATCACCTCTTCGGTGCGGCCCGGCCATTCATCAATATCGCGGCCACATTCGGCACCGACCCGCCATTTGAAAGCATCATAGCCGTAGGTATCGCGCAGTTTGACAAAACGGGCGGCCTCATCTTGTGGGGTGATGTCGCGCTTCATGGAGCTGGCATAGGCGCG
>Ga0213868_10003828_pt1 | contig 13933 bp, 25 predicted proteins | sample PICome_9_FD_160087 | JGI IMG/M metagenome (GOLD analysis project Ga0213868, IMG submission 160087) | Coastal seawater microbial communities near Pivers Island, North Carolina, United States - PICO127 | ecosystem: Environmental > Aquatic > Marine > Coastal | place: USA: North Carolina...
ATGGCGTAACAGAAGTCGTCGCACGTGAGGCCCTGCGCCTTGCTGCGATGAAGCTGCCGATCAAGACACGGACAGTCGTGCGGGAAGACTGGTGATTTTCGCATAGCGAAATTCACCACGTGCGGTGTAGCGAATTTGCAAAGCAAAATCGCGCGCCGCACATTGTAAAGATAAAGAAGCCCCCGCTGAGTGATCAGCGGGGGCCTTTTATTTTGGGGGCAGCTATCGTGGTAGAAGTTGAGATTTCTCTCGATGCGCTGCAAGTTGTTGCGCCACCTCTGCAATCATGTCGCTCTCGGGCGTGCCATGCTGTATTTCAAAGTGCCGTATGCCAGCTGCAAAAAGAATTGCACGTTTCACCCCATCGCGTGCGAAAGTGTCATCCCGCTGATTGTGTCCGCTTCCCTGATACTCGATTGCTATGGCGGGGTTGCCCATCGGGTCGATGATCAGAAAGTCTATGCGTTTGCTACCATATGCACTGTAAAGAAAATTTCGCTTACGTTGGCTGAAGCCTTTTCCAGCCGCTTGAATAAAGCTTCCCATTCCGACTTCTGCGAAAAGTCTGAATCCAGGGAGCTGATCTTGCAGGTGTTTTTCAATGGGATGAAAGACTTGCTTGAATGCTTCTTTGTTGATCGGTTTAGCGCTCCGAAACGTATTCTCACGAATAACCCTGAGCTGGTTTTCTGGAACGCGCATATCGTTTGGCCTTGTAGCCTTTTGGGAAGTGCTATCTGGCGCGGCGTCTTGGTCTAATCCCGCTTTCCCTAATACGCGTGCTGGACGCTTCTTCTTTTTTAGCGCCGAAATGATGATCAAAAGCGCCGCGACAACAACGACAATAAGTATGATTTCCACTGAATTTGCCCGTCTGTTATGAAAGCATCATCAATGTTTATCAACCATAGGTGGTCGAGCGCTACCCCCAAGAATAATTAAAACTCACCGATATCCGCTCTTCTTCGCTCATATTCATCGGCACCTCGTGCCGCAGCCAGCTTTCCCATAGCAGCACGTCGCTGACTTCCGGCTTCGCATAAAAGAACGTGCGCAACTCATCGCGTGCGTCTTTCACCCGTGTAGGGGCGGCCATCATCATTGCCAGTCGCGGGTCTTCGAATTTGATCGCACTCGCCCCGTCGGGCATCGCCACGTAGGTCGTGCCGCTGATGACGGAATGCGGGTGAATGTGGCTGGTGTGAATGCCGCCTTCGGGCAAGATATTGATCCAGATGTCCTCGAGTTTCAGTTTCTTGTCGCCCAGATCAAATGCCACGTCTTTGGCAAATGCCGCGACATGCGCGTCGAGCACTTTCACCAGATCTTTGAAGATCGGGAACCGCCAAGGCAGATCGCTTAGCGAAGCGTAGGACGTATAACCGGCATAGCCGTTTTCCTCGCACCAGTTCTGGCCGGCTTCGTCATCGTCTGCGATGACAAGGCACGATTGCTCCAGTTCGGATGCATCAATGGATTTCCCTAGCTCTGACAGCTTGGCGTGATAAAGGCGGGTCGCGAAGAGCGATTTTATATCTGACATGGCATCCTCATATCTGGCAGGTGTATAAAGGTATAGCGTCGAGATTTGGACATGGTCCAAAACAACCGCGGGCCTTTGCGCCACAAGGGGTTGCGCTGTTGGTATATCCCTCATATACGGCCCACTTCTACCCCCACTCCATCGGGAATCGGGTGACGTTTCGTACGGCCCACCGGTGATGTTGAAAAAGGAATATGGCATGAACGCCAATGAACTGCGGGCTAAAACGCCCGATCAGCTCCGTGAAGAGCTGGTCAACCTGAAAAAAGAATCATTCAATCTGCGTTTTCAGCAGGCCACTGGTCAGCTTGAAAACACATCTGGTATTCGTGCGGCCCGCCGCAACGCTGCCAAAGTTAAAACAATTCTGAACGAAAAAGCAGCGTCCGCTGCTTCGGAGGCTTAACCTATGCCTAAGCGTATCCTAGCCGGGGTTGTCACAAGCAACCAAAACGAACAGACCGTCACTGTGTCGGTTGAGCGTCGTTATAAGCACCCGCTGCTTCAGAAAACTATTCGTAAGTCCAAGAAATACCGGGCCCACGATGAGCAGAACGCATTCAATGTTGGCGATCAAGTCCGCATTCAAGAATGTGCACCACGTTCGAAAACGAAACGCTGGGAAGTAATTGCCTCTTAAGGTAGTCGCTCCCGAATGAAACGAAACCCTGGGCCCCCGGACGGAAATCGGGATTAGCTCATAGGTCGGAAAAGGAAACCAAATGATCCAGATGCAGACCAATCTGGATGTTGCTGACAATAGCGGCGCTCGCCGTGTTCAGTGCATCAAGGTTCTGGGTGGTTCTCACCGTCGTTACGCCAGTGTTGGAGACATCATTGTCGTTTCGGTCAAAGAGGCCATTCCACGCGGTCGCGTAAAGAAGGGTGACGTCCGTAAGGCCGTCGTCGTACGCACCGCCAAAGAAGTACGCCGCGAAGATGGCACAGCCATCCGTTTTGACAGCAATGCTGCTGTTATCCTCAACAACAACAACGAGCCAATGGGTACACGTATCTTTGGACCAGTTGTTCGCGAGTTGCGCGCAAAGAACTTCATGAAAATCATCTCGCTTGCTCCGGAGGTGCTGTAATTATGGCTGCTAAACTCCGCAAAGGTGACAGTGTCGTCGTTCTGACTGGCAAGGATAAGGGTAAGACTGGTTCTATCACCAGCATCGACCCGAAATCCGGCAAAGCCATCGTGGACGGTATCAACATTGCGATCCGTCACACAAAGCAATCTCAGGCAACAGAAGGTGGCCGCACGCCAAAGGCGATGCCGATCCAACTGTCCAACCTGGCAATCACTGACAGCAACGGCAAAGCAACCCGCGTCGGCTTCCGTATGGATGGCGACAACAAGGTGCGTTTCGCCAAGACAACAGGGGATGCAATCTAATGCTTGATACTGCAAACTATACCCCGCGTCTTAAGACCCTTTTCGCAACGACCGTTCGCGCGTCGATGAAAGAAGAGTTCGGTTATACAAACGACATGCAGATCCCACGTTTGGACAAGATTGTTCTTAACATTGGCTGTGGTGCCGAGGCTGTCCGTGACAGCAAGAAAGCAAAAACCGCACAAGAAGATCTGACAACAATCGCTGGCCAGAAGGCCATGACGACACGCGCCAAGAAATCAATCGCTGGTTTCCGCGTTCGTGAAGACATGCCTCTGGGTGCAAAGGTGACTTTGCGCGGCGATCGTATGTACGAATTCCTTGACCGTTTGATCACTGTTGCTATGCCACGTATCCGCGACTTTCGCGGCGTATCCGGCAAATCCTTCGACGGCCGCGGCAACTATGCCACGGGTATCAAAGAGCACCTGATCTTCCCAGAAATCAACTTCGACAAGATCGATGAGAACTGGGGCATGGACATCGTGATCTGCACAACAGCGAACACTGACGCTGAAGCAAAGGCACTGTTGAAAGCTTTCAACATGCCGTTCAACAGCTGAGGGGATATTAGATATGGCTAAGAAATCCATGATCGCACGCGAAGTGAAGCGTGAAAAGCTGGTCAAGCAGTATGCTGCAAAGCGCGCTGCCTTGAAGGCAATCATCAACGACAAAGAAAAGCCCGTGGAAGATCGGTTCAAGGCAACTCTTGAACTTGCAAAACTGCCACGGAACTCTTCTGCAACTCGTTTGCATAACCGTTGCCAGCTCACCGGGCGTCCACACGCCTATTACCGCAAACTCAAGATCAGCCGGATCGCGCTGCGGGACCTTGGTTCCAATGGCGAAATTCCCGGTATGGTCAAGTCTAGCTGGTAAGGAACACATATTATGAACGATCCTATCGGTGATATGCTCACACGTATCCGTAACGGCCAAATGCGCGGCAAAGCAGTGGTGGAAACACCTGCTTCTAAACTGCGCGGTTGGGTTCTGGATGTGCTTTCCGACGAAGGCTACATCCGCGGTTACGAAAAGAAGGACGGCAAAGACGGCCATCCTGCTTTCAACATCGAGCTGAAGTACTACGAGGGTACTCCGGTTATTCGCGAAGTGAAGCGGGTTTCAAAGCCTGGCCGCCGCGTTTACCTGGGTTCCAATGACATCCCAACAGTCCGTCAGGGCTTGGGTGTGTCGATTGTCTCCACCTCACAAGGTGTGATGTCGGATGCAAAAGCACGGGCGGCCAATATTGGCGGCGAAGTGCTCTGCACTGTATTCTAAGGGGATATCATGTCTCGTATTGGTAAAAAACCAGTTGAGCTGCCATCGGGCGTTACTGCCTCTGTGTCGGGTCAAACTGTTGAAGTGAAAGGCCCTAAAGGGACCCGTAGCTTTAAAGCAACTGATGATGTCACGCTGTCTGTCGAAGGCAACGTTGTCACTGTCACACCACGCGGCAAATCCAAGCGTGCGCGCCAGCAGTGGGGCATGAGCCGCACAATGGTTGCGAACTTGGCAACTGGCGTATCCGAAGGCTTCAAGAAGGAACTTGAGCTGTCGGGCGTTGGTTACCGTGCACAGATGCAGGGCAACATCCTGAAGCTGGCACTTGGTTACAGCCACGATGTGAATTTTGAAGTGCCAGAGGGTGTCACAGTGACATCTGCAAAGCCAACCGAAATTCTTGTAGAAGGTATCGACGAGCAACTTGTTGGTCAGGTCGCGGCAAATATCCGCGCTTGGCGTAAACCAGAGCCCTATAAGGGCAAAGGCATCAAGTACAAAGGCGAATATATCTTCCGCAAAGAAGGCAAGAAGAAGTAAGGAACGCACAGATGGCAAACAGCAAAAGAACTCTGTTTCTGAAGCGCCGCATGCGCGTTCGGAACAAACTGCGGGGCGTAACAGCCAACCAAGGACGTGCGCGTCTTTCGGTACACCGCTCAAACAAGAACATCAGCGCCCAGCTGATCGACGACGTAAACGGCGTGACAATCGCGTCCGCTTCGTCACTCGAAAAAGACCTGGGTGTGGTTGGCAAGAACAACATCGAAGCCGCTTCGAAAGTGGGCGCTGCAATTGCAGAGCGCGCAAAGAAGGCCGGCGTTGAGGTTGCTTTCTTCGACCGTGGTGGTTTCCTTTTTCACGGTAAAGTTAAGGCTCTGGCCGAAGCTGCGCGTGAAGGTGGTTTGAAAATCTAAAAAGCGTAGGCCGGGGCATGTCCCCGGCTTCGATGATCCGGCGTATTTGGCGACCGCGATTGGATAGCGCCCGCAAGGGCAAAGATATAAAGGACGCCATCAATGGCAGAACGTGATAACAACCGGGGTGGCCGCGGCCGCCGTGAAGAGCAAACTCCAGAGTTTGCAGACCGTCTGGTCGCAATCAACCGCGTTTCGAAAACAGTAAAAGGCGGTAAGCGCTTTGGTTTCGCAGCGCTTGTTGTTGTTGGCGACCAAAAAGGCCGTGTCGGCTTTGGTAAGGGTAAGGCCAAGGAAGTTCCTGAGGCGATCCGCAAAGCAACAGAGCAAGCCAAGCGTCAGATGATCCGCGTTGCATTGCGCGATGGTCGTACGCTGCACCACGACATCGAGGGCCGTCATGGCGCTGGTAAAGTTGTGATGCGCACCGCACCGGCTGGTACTGGTATCATCGCGGGTGGCCCAATGCGTGCCGTTTTCGAAATGCTGGGTGTTCAGGACGTCGTATCAAAATCTATCGGTTCACAGAACCCTTACAACATGATCCGCGCCACCATGGACGGCCTCACCAAAGAGCAATCACCACGCAACGTCGCACAGCGCCGTGGCAAAAAGGTTGCTGACATTCTGCCAAAGCGCGACGAGGCACCTGTTGCCGAAGCCGCCGCTGAAGCTGACGCGTAAGGAGATCTGACAGATGGGTAAAACAATCGTCGTCAAGCAGGTCGGTTCACCGATCCGCCGTCCCGCCAAGCAGCGTGCAACGCTGATCGGCTTGGGACTGAACAAAATGAACCGCACCAAAGAGCTGGAAGACACACCTTCCGTACGCGGCATGGTCAATTCGATCAGCCACATGGTCGAGATCATCGAAGAAAAAGGTTAAGCCGAAGTCGGGGGAAAGCCTGAACTACGGATTGCTAGATAGAACGCCTCGCAGGTAACTGCGGGGCGTTTTTTGTTCGTGCATTGGGGGCATCGGTTTTGTGAACGATTATTCTCGCATCTTCATATGAAAAGGAGCCGAAGATGATTTTGAATGAATGTGGCCGAGTGTTTCGGTCTGAAATAGGGCACCACCGCACAGGCACACAGGTCGTGATAGAAATTGTAATTATTGAGGAAAATGAAGGAGAGAGTTACTCGATCGACTATTCCCATTTGTGCAGGGAGACCCAACTGTCGCGGATTTGGGCATCCAATGGATACACTACTGCGCATAGCTTCGAAGATGCACTTCAAACTGCTGAAGGGTGGCTGCAAGTACTCTCGGGCTCATTTGAATTAGTCTCTACAATCTAGTGAGTATCTCGCCCGGCATCGCCGGGCAGCCCCCGACCCTCCCCACGGGAGGGGGCTTCACCCCCACCCAGGGTCAGGGGCTACCCTTGTGTTGTGACAAGCAACATCCCATTCTTGACCCCACTCCACACCCCGTCTATACGCCGCTAGTCGGTAGGCATCCGCCCCGACTCAGATGTAACGCCGTGTTTGGCCGCTCCCGTCGCTGGGGGCCAATTCCGGCAATAGGAGAAGCGACATGAAACTGAATGAACTTTCCGATAATGCTGGCGCAACCAAAGAACGCAAACGCGTTGGTCGTGGTGCTGGTTCCGGCATGGGTAAGACCGGTGGCCGCGGTATCAAAGGTCAAAAATCACGTTCCGGTGTAGCCATCAAAGGCTACGAGGGCGGCCAGATGCCACTCTACCAGCGTCTGCCAAAGCGCGGCTTTAACAAGCCGAACCGCAAAGCATATTCCGTCATCAACCTTGGTCTGATCCAGAAATTCATCGACGAAGGCAAGATCGACATCAAAGCAGACATCACCGAAGATGCACTGATTGAATCCGGTCTGGTCCGTCGTAAAAAGGACGGTATCCGCGTTCTTGCTAAGGGTGTATTCACGTCCAAAGCAACGATCGCAGTCACTGGTGCCTCTAAGGGTGCAGTCGAGGCCGTAGTCAAAGCTGGCGGTTCACTGACTGTCACAACAGCGGCAGCGGCAGAGTAAGACCTTGTGAGCGACGCACGCGTCGCTTACATATCTTTCAAGTTTTCCCAAACGCCGCTGATCGGGGGACCCCGCAGCGGCGTTTACGCATGAAAAGAGACCCATATGGCTTCTGCAGCAGAGCAAATGGCAGCCAACGTCAGTTGGAGCGCCTTCGGCAAAGCAACTGAACTGCGCCAGCGCATTATGTTCACGGTCGGCTTGCTGATCATCTACCGTCTTGGAACGTTTATTCCTGTCCCCGGCATCGACTCGATTGCTTTGCAGCAATTCATGGACGAAGCCCAGTCAGGAATTGGCGGCATCTTGTCGATGTTCACAGGTGGCGCGCTGTCGCGGATGGCGATCTTTACCCTTGGTATTATGCCTTACATCTCTGCATCGATCGTGATGCAGTTGTTGGGTTCCATGTGGGAGCCGCTGAAGAACCTCAAAAAAGAGGGGGAAGCAGGCCGTCGCAAGCTAAACCAATACACACGCTATGGTACTGTCGTACTGGCCACTGCGCAGGCTTACGGTCTTGCTGTTAGCCTCGAAGCGGGCGGTTTAGCCGCTGATCCGGGTCTATTCTTCCAGGCGTCCACAGTGATTACCATCGTTGGCGGCACTATGTTCCTGATGTGGCTGGGCGAGCAGATCACCGCACGCGGCATCGGCAACGGTATCTCGCTGATCATTTTCGTGGGTATTATCGCGGAAATCCCGGCTGCCATGGCACAGTTCCTGTCCCAAGGTCGTTCCGGTGCGATTAGCCCGTTGGTTGTCATTGGTATTATTGTCATGCTCGCAGTCGTGCTGACCTTTGTGGTCTTCATGGAGCGCTCACTGCGCAAGATCCATATCCAGTATCCCCGCCAACAGCGCGGTATGAAGGTTTATGACGGGTCCACCAGCCACCTGCCGATCAAGGTAAACCCCGCTGGTGTTATCCCGGCGATCTTTGCCTCAGCGCTTTTGTTGCTGCCGACGACGATCAGCACGTTTAGCGGTGGTACATCCGGCCCAGTGATGTCGACGATTCTAGCGCTCTTTGGCCCTGGCCAGCCGCTTTACCTGTTGTTCTTTGGGGGCATGATTGTCTTCTTCACCTACTTTTATACCCGTGAAGTTGCATTCAAGACCGAGGACGTCGCAGAGAACCTGAAAAACCAGAACGGTTTCGTTCCGGGTATCCGCCCCGGTAAAAAGACCCAAGAATATCTTGATTATGTGGTGACACGTATTCTGGTTCTGGGTTCCGGATACCTCGCATTGGTCGCATTGCTGCCAGAGATCATCCGTGCGGAGCTCGCGATTCCGTTTTACTTTGGCGGCACATCAATCTTGATTATCGTGTCCGTTGGTATGGACACCATCCAGCAAATTCAGTCACACTTGGTTGCACACCAGTACGAAGGCCTGATTGAGAAGTCTCAGTTGCGTGGCAAGCGTAGTGCAAAACGTAAAGGGCCGTCTCGCAAATGAACATTATTCTACTGGGACCGCCTGGCGCGGGCAAAGGCACACAAGCACGTAAACTTGTGGACGAACGTAACATGGTGCAGCTTAGCACTGGTGATATGCTGCGTGCCGCGCGGACCAGTGGAACTGAAATGGGCAAGACGGTTGCGGGTGTGATGGACCGTGGCGAGTTGGTCACCGACGAGATTGTTATCGGCTTGATCCGCGAGCAGCTTGAAAGCGACAATGCAGGCGGGGGCTATATCTTTGATGGCTTCCCACGCACGTTGGCACAAGCTGATGCATTGGGTCGTTTGCTGGTTGATATGGGTGAAAACCTTGATTGCGTGATCGAGATGCAAGTCGATGATGACGCACTTGTTGACCGGATTACCGCCCGTTCGACCTGTGGTGCTTGTGGTGAGGTGTACAACGACAACACCAAACCGATCCCTGCGAATGAAAAATGCACCAACTGTGGTGCATCCGATTTCCAGCGCCGCGCTGACGATAACGAAGAAAGCCTGCGTACGCGTTTGATGGCGTATTATAAGCAGACAAGCCCGTTGGTAGGGTATTACTACGCCAAGGGCGATCTACGTTCAGTGGACGGTCTTGCAAGCATGGATGATGTGGCAACCAGCATCGCTTCGGCGCTGCGCCAAAGCGAATAGGTCCATAAAAACATCCGATGGACCGGGGATTTAGCGAATAATTCTTCGGTCTCTCTTGGGCGTCTTGACCACAAGGCAAATGCCTCCTAAACAGCGCCATCCCTAGCGGGAATCAACTTGTGGTTAAGGGTCGCCCCCGAAAATCACAAACACCTCGATATGACGCAGCCCGGCGCCTTGATGGTCCGGGCTTCCGTTGTGAAAAAAGGGTCTGGAATGACGGACCCGCAACGAAAAGGAATTGCACACGTGGCACGTATTGCCGGCGTAAACATCCCGACTGCAAAGCGGGTTCCAATCGCCCTTACTTACATCACCGGTATTGGTTCTACCAAAGCCGAAGAAATCTGTGCAGCGGTCGATATCGACCGTGCGCGTCGCGTCAACCAGCTCTCTGATGCTGAGGTTCTGTCGATCCGTGAATACATCGACGCCAACCTTGCTGTTGAAGGTGACCTGCGTCGCGAAACACAGATGAACATCAAGCGCCTGATGGACCTTGGTTGCTACCGTGGCCTGCGTCACCGTCGTAACCTGCCTGTCCGTGGTCAGCGCACATCAACAAACGCACGTACACGCAAGGGCCCTGCAAAGGCCATTGCTGGTAAGAAGAAATAAGGGAGGCTTGATCAATGGCACGTGATACAAAACGCACCAAGAAGAAGGTCTCCAAGAACATCGCCGCTGGCGTTGCTCATGTGAACTCTTCTTTCAACAACACAAAAATCCTGATCTCTGATGTACAGGGCAATGCGATCGCATGGTCGTCCGCTGGTACAATGGGTTTCAAGGGTTCGCGTAAATCGACACCTTATGCGGCTCAAATGGCTGCAGAAGATGCGGGCAAGAAAGCACAAGATCACGGCGTGAAAACGCTTGAAGTCGAAGTGCAGGGTCCTGGTTCCGGTCGCGAGTCTGCGCTGCGCGCGTTGGCTGCTGCTGGTTTCAACATCACATCTATCCGTGACGTGACCCCAATGGCCCACAACGGCTGCCGCCCACCAAAGCGTCGCCGCGTCTAATTACACCCAAACGCCTTGGGGTCGTGCAATGGCAGCAAACTTGTTTGCTGCGGCACGGCCCCAATCCGTCATTTTAACCTCGGGCGTTTGCCTTATTGGACATGAAGGCAGACAAGTATGGAGGGACATATGATCCACAAGAACTGGGCTGAGTTGATTAAGCCAACTCAATTAGAAGTAAAACCAGGTAACGATCCTGCGCGTCAGGCCACCGTCATTGCAGAACCGCTTGAGCGTGGTTTTGGTCTGACATTGGGCAACGCACTGCGCCGCATTTTGATGTCATCCCTTCAGGGTGCTGCCATCACGGCTGTTCAGATCGACAACGTCCTGCACGAGTTTTCAAGCGTGTCTGGTGTACGTGAAGACGTCACAGACATCGTTCTGAACCTCAAAGGCGTCGCGATCCGTATGGAAGTCGAAGGTCCAAAGCGTTTGTCCGTTCAGGCCAAAGGCCCGGGCGTTGTGACGGCTGCTGATATTTCGGAAACTGCTGGCATCGAGATCCTGAACAAAGATCACGTGATCTGCCACCTCGACGAGGGTGCTGATCTGTACATGGAACTGACCGTAAACACCGGTAAGGGCTATGTCGCTGCGGACAAGAACAAGCCAGAAGACGCACCTATCGGCATGATGGCCGTTGATGCGATCTACTCGCCTGTGAAAAAAGTCAGCTACGATGTTCAGCCGACCCGCGAAGGTCAGGTTTTGGATTATGACAAACTGACAATGAAAGTCGAAACTGACGGGTCGCTGACCCCTGACGATGCTGTCGCTTACGCGGCCCGCATTCTGCAGGACCAGCTGTCGATCTTCGTCAACTTCGACGAGCCTGAATCAGCAACTGCTGGCGCGGACGATGACGGTCTTGAGTTCAACCCGCTTCTTCTCAAGAAAGTGGACGAGCTAGAACTGTCTGTACGTTCGGCAAACTGCCTCAAGAACGACAACATCGTTTATATCGGCGACCTGATCCAGAAAACCGAAGCAGAAATGCTGCGCACACCGAACTTTGGCCGCAAATCTTTGAACGAGATCAAAGAAGTGCTGTCAGGCATGGGTCTGCACCTTGGCATGGACGTCGAGGACTGGCCACCGGACAACATCGAAGATCTGGCTAAGAAGTTCGAAGACCAGTTCTAAGTATTTGGGTGGGCCTTCGGGCTCATCCGCAAATGCCCGCAATGGCGGGGAACAACTGGGCAATTCTGCCCCAATAATACGGCTGGCACGCATCAGACCGTTGGACAAAGTATAAATCTGAAGGAGACTATCACATGCGTCACGCACGGGGTTACCGCCGCCTGAACCGCACACACGAGCACCGCAAGGCGCTTTTCGCGAACATGGCCGGCTCGCTCATCGAACATGAGCAGATCAAAACAACATTGCCAAAGGCGAAAGAACTGCGCCGCATCGCTGAAAAGCTTGTCACACTTGGCAAGCGCGGCGATCTGCACGCACGTCGTCAGGCAAATGCACAGCTGAAGCAGGAAATGCACACTGCCAAGTTGTTCGAAGTTATCGGCCCACGCTATGCAGAGCGTCAGGGTGGTTACATCCGTATCATCAAAGCGGGTTTCCGCTACGGTGACATGGCGCCAATGGCGATCATCGAGTTCGTTGACCGCGATGTGGATGCCAAAGGTTCTGCCGACCGCGCACGTCTGGCCGAGTTCGAAGCACTCGAGGATTAAGGTCTAACGCCTTTCCAAAGAATTTGACCCTTCGCTGTTCATCAGCGGAGGGTTTTTTTATGCGCGCATGCCTTGCGCGACATAATGCGAAAGCGTTTGATCGTGATGGAATGAAGAAGGACCGCCGCTATGTCGATATTGGACAGCCTGCCTCAGCGAATTGAAGATGCGTCTGCTTGGGTTGGCCCTGATATGGCTGCAAATCCAGACCGGTGGTTGATGAAGCTGGAGCTAAAAGAGATCGCGGAGTTGCATCAAGCAGCTGATCATTTTCTAGGTCTTGGAAAAGATATAGGCGAGATCACTGCAGGTGATTTTCCGTTGGACAAGCTCGCCATGCATTTTACAGAGCTGCGTCAAAAGCTGATCCACGGCTATGGGGTTGAGGTTCTGCGTGGCTTGGATGTTACCAATATGCCGCGCGCAAAGGCTGCCGCGATTTTTTGTGGGATTGGTGCGCATTTAGGTGCGGCACGGTCACAGAATGCGGAGGGTCATATACTGGGACATGTCCGCGATACGGGTGCAAATGCATCCGACACCAAGACAAGGATTTACCAAACATCCCAGCGTCAGACCTTTCATACTGATAGCGCAGATGTTGTTGGTTTGCTGTGTCTGCAAGATGCCCAAGAAGGAGGGCTTTCTTTGCTCGTCAGTGCCACGTCGATCTATAACCGCATGCGCGTCGAACGACCTGATTTGGTCTTGTCACGGTTATGTTCCGGTCTCTGAACTCATTTATGCGGCCTTTCGCTCAAATGCCAAGGGGCTTTTGCCGCCCAGCGATGAATGGCGGCGGCGCGGATTGTAGAACCCATTGATGTACTGGAAGATCGCGCCCTCGGCCTGACGGCGCGTGTCCCAACGATTACGCCAGATCAGCTCAGCCTTGATGGATTTGAAGAACGTTTCAACCATCGAATTGTCATAACAATTGCCCTTGCCACTCATCGAGACCTTGAAGCCGTGCTTTTTCAGGCGCCGTTGATACTCGTTGGAACAGTATTGCGACCCGCGATCCGTATGGTGAATGCAGCCTTCGGGCGGTTGCCGTAGAGCAACAGCCATGTCCAGCGCCCGGATCGCTAGATCCCGCTTCATGCGGTTGCTGACAGCCCAACCGATGACACGACGAGAATACAGATCAAGAATAACGGCCAAGTACAGCCAGCCCTCACTGGTCCAGATGTAGCTTATATCACCGGCCCATTTCTGGTTCGGGCCATCCGCAGTGAAGTCCTGATCCAGCAGGTTGGGCGCGATGTTGAACGTGTGATCGCTGTCCGTCGTAGCCTTGTATTTATGAGTTCTGACAGTCTTGATGCCATTCTCTCGCATCAAGCGGCCCACGCGCCGGTGCCCGACCCGCAGCCCCAATTCCTGCAACTCTTCGGTCATTCGTGGCCGCCCATAGCTTTCCAGGCTGAGGCGGTGCTGCTCACGGATATGGGCTAAAAGCACCATATCATCACGTTGGCGCTGGCTCATCGGCCGCTTCCGCCAAGCGCGAAACCCACGCGATGTGACCTGCATAATCCGGCAAAGAAACTCTACCGGCCAATCTTCTTTCCAGGCGTCGATGAAGGCGAACCTCACCGACTTTGGCCTGCAAAGAAGATTGCCGCTTTTTTTAACACTTCCCTCTCCTCACGCACCAACCGAAGCTCTTTGCGCAGACGAGTGTTCTCCTTCTCAACGTCTTCATGCGGACCAGACATCAAATCATCGTGCTGATGTTGCTGAACCCACTTGTTCAGCGTCGAAAGCCCCACACCCAAATCTGATGAAAGTTGAGGCCGTGTTAAACCGCTCGTCGTCGCCATACGCACCGCATCACGCCGAAACTCGTCTGTGTATCTCTTTGCCATTCTCTATCTCCTTCATTGCAAACATTGCTCGAAAGAGACCGGAACTAAACCGTGACAAGACCA
>Ga0213868_10003829_pt1 | contig 13932 bp, 16 predicted proteins | sample PICome_9_FD_160087 | JGI IMG/M metagenome (GOLD analysis project Ga0213868, IMG submission 160087) | Coastal seawater microbial communities near Pivers Island, North Carolina, United States - PICO127 | ecosystem: Environmental > Aquatic > Marine > Coastal | place: USA: North Carolina...
CACAGGGAAACTCATGGTGGGCGCGTGGAATCCATAGTCAATGAGGCGTTTAGCCACGTCGTCGACCGACACTCCAGTCAACGCGCTGATGGGACGAAGATCGATGATGCACTCATGAGCAACCAGGCCATTGGACCCTGAATACAAAACTGGATAGTGGGCGCTGAGCCTACTGGCGATGTAGTTGGCACTTAGGATCGCAACCTTCGTTGCATGCAGCAAACCTTCTGCACCCATGAGTCGGATGTAACTCCAGGGAATGGGAAGAATTCCCGCGCTCCCCCATGGGGCTCCACTCACAGGACCGACTCCACCGTCGTCGAATCCCATTCCCGTTGGTCCACATTCAGGTCGCAGAGGATGCGACGGCAGAAATGGCGCGAGATGTGATCGCACACCCACTGGACCAACGCCCGGGCCACCTCCACCGTGGGGAATACAAAACGTTTTATGCAGGTTCAAATGTGAAACATCCGCACCAAAGCGACCTGGCTGAGCCAAACCGACCAGCGCATTGAGGTTGGCGCCATCCACGTACACCTGTCCCCCAGCATCATGGACCATCGCACATATATCGGAGACAGCCGTTTCAAAAACTCCATGAGTTGATGGGTAAGTGATCATCAATCCAGCGAGCTGATCTCCGTAAGTGTCAATTTTCGTTTTCAAATCTGCAACATCCACGTTACCTTCAACGTCACAACCCACGACAACCACTTTCATTCCCGCCATGACCGCGCTCGCGGCGTTGGTCCCGTGTGCGCTACTCGGGATGAGACAGATCTCGCGTTGAACATCCCCTCTCGACTCGTGATACGACTTGATGGCAAGCAGCCCAGCAAATTCACCTTGTGATCCAGCATTAGGTTGCAGCGAAACGGCGTCATAACCCGTTATTGCGACTAGATCGGATTCAAGCTCTCGAATCATTGTCAGGTAACCCTTGGCTTGATCCAGTGGCGCAAATGGATGGATCCCTGCGAACTCGTTCCAAGTGATCGGTTCCATCTCCGTTGTCGCATTCAATTTCATGGTGCAACTACCCAACGGAATCATCGATCGATCAAGCGCTATGTCCTTATCTGCCAAATTTCGCATATACCGCAAAAGGGCCGTCTCACTGTGATGCGAATTGAACACTGGATGTTGAAGGAATGGGCTCGTGCGACTGAGTTCACAAGGAATGCCTTCTACCCCATTCACTACCTCATCCTTTGAGGTACCAGGTGCCACCGCTGCGAGTAAACGTTTGATATCCAGGTCAGTCGTTGTTTCGTCAACTGTGATACTCACTCTGCTAGGCGAAGTCTGGCGAATATTAATGCCATGTGCCAGAGCGTTCTCCACCAAAACTTGTGCATCCACATTTACCAAGGTGACCGTGTCGAAAAATGACTCTGACAAAAATTGAAATCCGGCAACTGAGAGATTTTGGGCGAGTTTTTTAGCCCGGATGTTGACGGATTGGGCTATTCCTCGCAGACCGTCCGGTCCGTGATAGACAGCGTACATTCCAGCAATCACGGCAAGAAGTACTTGTGCCGTGCAGATATTGCTTGTGGCCTTTTCTCGACGAATATGCTGCTCACGCGTTTGAAGCGCCAAGCGATATGCAGGATTTCCCTCAACATCGACACTGACCCCAACTAGGCGTCCTGGCAAACTACGCTCGAGGCCAGCTCGAACAGCCATGAAGCCGGCATGAGGACCACCAAAACCATATGGGACACCGAATCTTTGCGCGGAGCCGACAACACAATCGGCGCCCATCTCCCCTGGTGGCACGAGCATCGTGAGCGCGAGGAGATCCGAGGACACGATCGCAAGGGCACCCCGTTCCTTCACCTGAGCGATTGTTGAACGGATGTCTCGAACCTCACCCTCTGATCCAGGGTAGGCGAGAATCAGTCCGGCGAAATCCTCACTGGGTAGTGGCTCACCAAAATTCCATGTTGTGACGCTTACTCCAAGCGGCTTTGCCCGCGTTTTCAGGACCGCTAGAACTTGTGGGTGAACATCGACATCGATCAGGATGCTCTGAGCCCCCTTCTTCCCATGACGCAAGGCCAAAGTCATGGCTTCTGCCACAGCTGTTGGTTCATCCAATAATGATGCGCCGGCAACCGGCAATGCCGTCAGATCCTCTATGACGGTTTGGAAATTTAACAGTGCTTCAAGTCGCCCCTGTGAGATTTCAGGCTGATATGGCGTGTAGGCCGTGTACCAAGCCGGATTTTCCAAAATATTTCTCTTGATCACGGAGGGCGTGTGCGTGCCGTAGTAACCCAAGCCGATCATTGATGTCACAATTCTGTTGCCCGATGCAATTTCAGACATGCGCGCAATGCTTTCTGGCTCCGTGAGTGCAGGCGGCAATTCCAACCGTTCTTGCAGCCTGATTACATTCGGCACCACCGAATCGATAAATGCGTCAAGATTTGAATATCCAAGTTGGTCGAGCATTAGGTCGATTTCGCGCGGGCTAGGACCAATATGGCGACGGCTGAAATCAGTTACATCAACAGGGTTAGGCATTGGCTCTCCAGTCAGTAGCGGCGCGAACAAACACGCCCCCACTGTCATCCGGGATAACCCGACCTGAGAGCTTCACCGTGCTCGGGGAAAAGCACGATTTTCACCTTCGGTGCAGTCACGACTGCTTTCCAGAGTTGCCTTTTCAGTACGGTCCGGGTGCCTGAGAGTTTGCTGGGGCGTTGCTCCTTCGGCTCCACAGGAAGTTTCTCCCGCGGTATCTCCCGCACTGAATTAGTCAGCGCCCCAATCCTAGCCCAGTTCTGCGCAAATGCTGAATTACACGGCAGCGCGGGCGGCGCGTCTTTGGGAAAGTTCATCCATCGCATTAAGGGTGACCATTCCGCTCTCAGGCTGTTCACCCGGCAAGCTGGCCAAATTGCCCTCAACTTCTTTCCAAACGCTGCCTATGGCAATTCCAAATACTCCTTGGCCACCGCGTACAAGGTCAATGACTTCATCTTCGCTGGTGCACTCATAGATGCTGGCGCCATCGCTCATGATTGTCAGTGATGACAGGAATCGCGCCTCCCGAGTGCCCAAGTGCTCAATGGCAATTCGGATGTTGTTCAGCGAAACTCCAGTGTCAATGAGTCGTTTGACAATGCGTAGTAACAAAATATCGCGAAAACCGTAGAGGCGATGTGAGCCTGATCCGTGGGCACCCTTGACGGTTGGCGTTACGAGGCCGGTGCGAGCCCAGTAGTCCAATTGGCGGTAGGTGATGCCGGCCGCAGCGCACGCAGTCGGTCCTCGGTACCCCAGGTCTGATGGCATGTGGGGTACTTCCTGTTCGCCAAAAAGCGAATCCTGCTCGCTGAACACCGCGCCTCCTTGTAGCCCTTTTGGGTAGGCTCCGAACCTACGAAAGGCTACCGCGGGATGCCAACCGACACGCCAAAGAGTGTTACACCGAAGTCTCAACCTCTAGATGACGCTGATGCCACGGTGGTTTAAGACAACTCCTCAAAATCCTCGGGTGAAACTCCCTCAAGAAACTCCCGAAAAGCCTCCACTTGGTCCTCGGGCGCACCCTCGTCGTCTTCAGGGAGTTCAACGCCTGCGGCGTCAAAAACGGCTTCGGTTGCCAGTATCGGGACGCCGACCCTGAGGGCAATCGCTAGGGCGTCCGACGGACGAGCAGAAATGCTGTGAGCACTTCCATCAGCTCCCGTCAAGTCGATTACAGAATAAAACACACCGTCATTGAGGTCGGTGATTCGCACCGACGTCACAGTAGCTCCAATTTCGGCTAACGTGGCAACGTATAAATCGTGGGTCATGGGCCGAGGAGGTTCTACCCCCTGTTGAGCATAGGCAATTGATGTGGCTTCAACTGCCCCAATCCATATGGGAAGGTAGCGAAGGCCTTGAACCTCCTGCAGCAAAACAATGGGCGTATTCGATGGCATTTCCATGCGGACTCCAGCGACGGTTACCTCAATCATGGTCCCAGTTTACCTCTGGTACCGATGTTAGCCGCTTCCCGAGCGGATCAATTCTGCTCTCAGCAGAGCAGCATGCAGTTGCACGAACAGGGAGGCCAATTCTCGGACTGTTTGTTGCGCCCGTGCTTTAGCATCGCGATCACGTGGATGCGAATACGGAGTCGCTATTTGCTCAACCAGCCCCGATTCTCTGTTGGCAACAACTCGGAAGGACCTCAAATGCCGTGGCTCCACGCCAAATTGGGAAAGTTTTGCCGTGATCTCGCAGATTTGCACCGAGTCCTCATCAAAGTGCCCTGCCGCGTTGGCCCACACGAGACCGTCTTTCTCTAGGGCAATGATGATTTCTTCGGGCAATCCAGTTTCTGCGGCCAATTCGGAACGGGTGAGTCTGATGCGGCCCGCACCTGGGCGAAAATCGTCAGGTCGAACTCCTCCAGCGGAAGCAACGGGAGCACTGATACCGGCCTGATCAGCATCCGACGCCAATTGGTCCTTAATAACTTTCAACGGCAGGTACTGGTCTCGCTGCATGGTGAGGACCACTCGCAAACGTGCTACATCGTGGGTGTCAAATCTGCGGTACCCCGAGGCCGAACGGGCCGGAGTTACAAGTCCTTCTGTTTCCAAGAATCTAATCTTGCTGATTGAGACGTCAGGGAATTCTTTTTTCAACATGGAGAGAACTTCTCCGATACTCAGAGTGTTCTCAGCGGCGGACGACATTAGTTATCGACACCGACCAGGAAAATAAACCGAAATTTCCCGATCTGTACTTCATCACCACCGCGCAATTGCTGGTCGTCGACACGAACACGGTTCACATACGTGCCATTGAGTGAACCTACGTCGCGCACGCTCCATCCGGATGCTCCATGCCGAAACTCTGCGTGATGGCGACTGACGGTTACATCGTCAAGAAAAACATCTGCTTCTTGAGCTCGCCCAACCACTATGACGCCGTCGCTTTTGTTCAAAGGGTATTCAGCGCCCTCGCCGGGGCCTCGGTGCACGATGAGCATGGCCGAGCCACTCGGCAGGTCTCGGTGGACACCTGACCCGAGCCCTACCGGTCCAGTACCTGTCGTGGCAATGATCGACGTGATAACTCCTGTGTGCTCCAAAGATTCCCGGGCACCGTCACCCATCGAGATCGGCGCCCCACAAGAGGAACAAAACCGGGCTCCATCATCAACAACAGTCGAGCACACATCGCATTTCATGTTTCGAGCCTAAGCCTTCTCGATCAGAGCCAGGTATTCACCCGAACTCAAAAGTGAATCGATCTGAACTGGATTAGCCAATTCAACCTCCACCAACCAGCCGTCCGTATAGGGAGCAGAATTAACTATTTCAGGTGTCGAATCCAATGTCGGGTTGACCGCGACGACTTCACCGTCGACCGGGGCAAAAATATCGCTCACACTCTTGGTTGACTCAATCTCGCCACACGCCTGCCCAGCAGTAATCGATTCGCCAACAGCGGGTAGGGAGACGTAGACAATATCCCCCAAAGCCTCTTGAGCGTAATGGGTTATCCCGAACAGAGCGTTGCCAGATTCAGTCAGACGTACCCATTCATGATCTGAGGTGTAAGACAGTTCGTCAGGAGTCATGTCTTAAGCCTACCGACCTTGCTCCTCAACACGCAGCAGCATTCTCGCCGTGGCGAAATAGCGAATCCCAGCCCACCAGTAGAGGTACGTACCCCACATTGAAAAGGCCCACGCGAGAGCCGTTACAACAGTGCCCCAGAGCCCACCAGAGGTGCCTAGTAGGAAAAGTGGGAAACCCCACAGCAGGGCAAAAGTTCCACTCTTGCCAACATACGTCACTGGCAAGGCCTTTATCTGAAGCCTTTTAAGCATCGGGATTATGGCGAGAAGTAAGACATCTCGGACTGCAATGAGGACAACGAGCCACCAGGGAATGACATCGCGGATAGCCAAACCAATTATGGTTGCCGCAATATAAAGACGATCTGCCAATGGGTCTAGCAACTCACCCAAACGACTTTGCTGGTTCAAGCGCCGTGCCAAATATCCATCAATCCAGTCTGTGGCTCCAGCAATTACCAACACAAAGAAGGCCGCTGTGTCATTTCTTTGACTCAGCAGGAGCCACAAAAACAGTGGGATACCCAGCAGCCGCAGAATACTAATTGCATTTGGGAGTGTCCAGATCCGCCACTTCTGCTCAGAATGATCACTTTGGTTCATGGATTGCGCCTTCGCTTGTATCGCGTGCCCTTGGCTTCTTGCGGGTGACAATCCACGTCAGCACGGACCCTAGGAGGAAAAACACTGCTACAACCGCACTGACCTGCAAGATCAATTGGGAATTTGGGTAGACAATCAAACCTTCAAGTGACAATGCTGAGGAACCTTCGGGCAGCGCAGGCAGCTCAATGAAAATGCTTACACCTTGAGATTGCGGCAATGAAATCGCAGTCAATACACCCGTCATTGTTTGGATTGTGCTTGTCAGATCCCCTTGCTTCAGGGACGGCAAATCAGGTGAGATTGGATTCAGGGTCACACCCTCATTAACTTGGACGGTGCAGGTGCTACGGCCTAGCAGCACCTCGTCTACTGATGATGTCTCGACAAGGGAACTGGTAAATGTGTTCCCAGAACTCAATGCCACTGTGAGATATGCCTCGGGCTCCCCCACAATTTCGGTCAAAGGCGCAGACTCAATCGATAGTGAATTGACGTCAATGAGCAGGCTGCCACAGTTTTCCAAATCAGTTGAAGGGATCTGGAATCCATCCGCTGACAGCGAGTTGGAGAAGCCAAAAGTTGCATAAATCGCGATAGATACTGCGGCGAATGCCCCAGCCAGGATGAGCAAAATCGAACCGACGATCCATCTGAGCGCAAGCCTCATGTCACTCCTTCCCTGAGATTCCCTAGGGTTACACCATGGGAAACAAGACCTTGCTCGTCACGATCAATGGTGCTGATCGCCCGGGGGTTACACGGTCATTATTTGAATCGTTTTCTCGGTACCCGGTTCATGTTATCGACATGGAGCAGTTAGTTGTGCGAGGTCGATTAATCCTCGTGTTTCTCATTGCCGTCAATGAAGACTCAAATCTTTCTACCGAGCAAGCAGATGATGTCCTCCATGAAGCTCGCACGGCCGTTCGCATGATCGCAAGCCAGATGGATCTCGAAGTTTCAACGGTTCCGGGGGTGGCGGAGTCACTCATTAGCGCATCAGACAGGTTCCAGGTGATCCTGATGGGCTCGCCATTAAGCCCCGAGGCGGTGACCCAGGTCAGCGCCACGATTGCAAAGGTTGGGGGCAATATTGACCGGATACATCGCATCGCCGCTTATCCGGTCACGGCGATCCGTCTCGAGGGTTCAGGCGCGCACCCTGACGCCATGAGGCGATCCCTTGCCCAGGTCTCCGTCGACTGTGGCGTTGACATCTCTGTGCAAGATGTTGACCTCGAGGCACGTGGCCAGTACCTGGTTGTCATGGACGTGGATTCCACTCTCATCGAGGACGAAGTAGTTGACTTGCTGGCCAACAACGCTGGAGTGGGCCCAGAAGTGGCAGCAATCACGGAGCGTGCCATGGCCGGTGAAATAGATTTTGCGCAATCGCTCGTGGCGCGAGTAGAACTACTAGCGGGCCTAGATGAAGATGTCCTTACTTCAGTACGTGAGGCAATTCGTTTAACTCCAGGAGCAAGAACTTTATGTCGAACGCTTAACCGACTTGGTTATCGAATTGTCCTTGTTTCAGGTGGGTTTATTAATGTAATCGCGCCGTTAGCAGATCAACTAGGTGTCAGCGAGGTGAGAGCCAATACTCTTGAGATCCGGAATGGAAAACTCACTGGAAAACTGATCGGGCCCCTGATTGACGGGAAGGGCAAGAGACTGGCGCTCGAAGAAATCGCCAAACGTCACGCGATACCGAGGCGCCGCATCATCGCGATCGGGGATGGCGCAAACGACATCGACATGCTTGAGGCGGCCGGGCTGGGTGTGGCCTTCAATGCCAAGAAGGTACTCAAAGATCACGCTGACACCTCGGTCAATGTCCCTTATTTGGACTCTGTTTTATACCTACTCGGAATCACCAGAGACGAAATTGAAGCATCGGATGCTCGGCACGGGATGCACGAATCAAAGGCATAAAAAAAATTGCTTACGCTCCTTGGGAATGCATTCCGCCGTCAACGTGAATAATCGATCCTGAAGTAGCAGGGAACCAATCTGACATCAAAGCCACACATGCCTTGGCCGCAGGAGTCGGATCGGTGACATCCCAACCCAAAGGTGCCCGCTGAGCCCATAGATTTTCAAATTCCTCAAAACCCGGGATGCTCTTTGCCGCCATTGTTCGGATTGGGCCTGCTGCAATCAGATTGACTCGAATTCCTTGTGCTCCAAGATCGCGGGCAAGGTATCGGGATGTGCTCTCCAGAGCAGCCTTGGCAACACCCATCCAATCGTAGGTTGGCCACGCAACAGTGGCATCAAAATCCAGTCCCACTAAGGAGCCCCCCGGGCGCATAAGTGGTGCGGTCGCAACCGCCAGCGATTTAAGCGAGAATGTTGAGATCTCGAGAGCCATTGCGACGTCAACCCACTCAGTCTTGAGAAAGTTTCCGCCTAAAGCGCTTTCTGGAGCGAAACCGATGGAGTGCAACACACCGTCTAGTTGAGATGTATGTTCCTGCACTCTTGAACTGAGTAGTTCTAGATCTTCAGGCGAGGTCACGTCGAGCTGCACAATTGGAGGTTCGATTGGGAGACGGGATGCCGTGCGCTTTGTAAGCGACATGGTGCGTCCAAAGGACGTCAGGATTACCTGAGCGCCTTGCTCCTGTGCCAGTTTGGCAACGTGAAATGCGATGGACTGATCCGTGAGAACCCCTGTTATGAGTATTGACTTTCCACTAAGCAATGTCATGGGAGTGCCTTTCCAGTAAGCGATCGGTTGCCAAGAATTTCCTGTATGCGCATTTGCCTAATGTCCCATTCCAAGCCCACCGTCAACCGGGATAACTGCACCGGAAATATACGACGCCCCGTCGGAGGCCAGAAAAACCACCGTTTCGGCTACCTCTTGAACACTTCCGTAGCGACCTGTTGGAATGGACGCGAGGATTCCGGCCTTCGTCTCGTCTGCGAGGCCTGCCGTCATATCGGTGTCAATAAACCCAGGTGCAACCACATTAACGGTGATGCCCCTAGAACCCACTTCACGGGTCAAGGACCGAGCTGCACCAACGAGCCCAGCTTTGGAAGCTGAGTAATTCACTTGACCAGCACTTCCAAGAAGCCCAACAACCGAAGACATGAAGATGATTCGACCGCCCTTGGCCTTCAACATCCCTCGCAACACCCTGCGCGCTAGTCGGATAGATCCAGTGAGATTCGTTGAAATCGTTGCCTCGATGTCCTCGTCAGACATGCGCATGAGCAAAGTGTCGCGTGTGATGCCGGCATTTGCCACCAGGACGTTGACCGGCCCCCATGATTGCTCGATCTCTGAGATTGCCTGATCGATTGACTCAGAGTCACTCACATCCACTCGGACACTGTGAATACCATCAGGCAAGCCCGCAGATTCTTCAACTGACCCGCTGCGAGATCCGATCACGACCGTGTGTCCAGCCGCCGACAGGGCCTTGGCGGTTTCCAATCCAATACCCCTGTTGCCACCTGTCACGAATGCAATTGATGTGCCGTCCACTGGTTATTTATCCTCTAACCGATATCCAACACGTACGGTCACCTGAAAATGGTCAACATTGTTATCGCGTACATAACCACGAACTTGATCTACTTCAAACCAGTCAACGTGCTTATGCAGCTCGCCTGCACGAGCCACTGCGTTCTTAATTGCTTGGTCCACCGATTCCTCGGATGTGCCAACAATTTGAGCCATGCCATAAGCACGATCAGTCACAACAACACCTCACAGTAGTTCTTTCTGTCAATGGGCAGGAATGCCCATCAAGGCGTAGGCTATCGGCATGGCGCCTGAGGTTTACACCATCACACAAACCAACCGCGCCTTGAGCAATGAGCAGGTCGGCCGCACCAAGAAATATCTCATCTCCATGGGAATCAGAACCGGTTGCGTATTGGCGGCCATAGTCGTCCCCGGCTGGCCCAAATGGCTTTTTATTGCAGGGGCGGTCATTCTGCCTTATCTCGCCGTAGTCATGGCAAACGCGGGACGAGAAAACGATGAACCTGGCAGCATGGGGGTCACTGCTGTTTCGCTTCCCTCCCAGGCTCAAGCGCAAGCGCAAACCCGTGCTGGCCATCAAACACCCGGTCCGTCACAGAATGACATCATTGTCATGCCCCGCGAGATTGGCTCTCGACAAACGCCTTAGAGCAGTCATTTAGAGTTGAATCATGCTGGCCCTCCTACGTACTCCCCGTTGGATCGGCTTCACGTGTCTGGTCATCGTGTCCATCATCGGTTTTGGACTTTTGAGTCGCTGGCAATGGGCACGTGCCGAAGAGCATCGAATCGAACGAATCTCCATTGAACAGGGCTACGTGGTCCCCGGTTCAACAAGCTATGTAACCGGTCTCGACGAGTTCTCACGAGTGTCCATGAATGGCAATTTTATCCCCGAATCGACTCAGTTGATTCGGCAACGGCCGCTGGACGGAGGTAATGGGTACTGGGTGATGTCAGCATTCCAGCCTCAAGAAGCTCCGCCATCCAATCTCGTCTGGGTTCTACGAGGTTGGTTAGGCGCATCAACTCAGGCCAATACAGCACCCGAAATTCCAGCCATCCCAACGGGAACCATTCAATTAGAAGGCGTTATCAGGCTATTCGAGGTCGCAAAGGATTCGGGCGAGGGACTTCCTTCAAATGTGATCTCAGCAATGTCTACTTTAGATCTCGAGCGAAGTACACAAATCCCCGGTTCGACTTTTCAGGACCGTGTTGTTCAAATTACCGCCTCTGATCCCACCGAGGAACTCACAGTTGTCCCCGTTCCTTCGGTCGATGAAGGGCAAAATATTTCCTATGCAGTGCAGTGGATTCTTTTTGCACTCGTTGCAATTATCGGATGGTTTATCTTCTTGCGGCGCGAAGCTGCAGACGAAGCGGCGCGAGAAGATCAGTCCAGCGTTTCATTCTGACTCAGCAAATTGTGTGCGATACAACTCTGAGTACGTTGATCCACGATCCATCAGTTCATCATGCGTACCTCGCTCGAGGATCTGCCCCGCAACAACGACGAGAATCTGATTGGCACTTCTGATCGTGGAGAGCCTGTGGGCAATGACAACTGATGTGCGACCTTCCAGAGCATTATCAAGGGCTTGGTGAACCGCACGTTCGCTCTCACTATCCAGATGCGCGGTAGCTTCATCGAGAATCACGACTCTCGGTGACTTAAGCAAAAGCCTAGCGAGGGCAATTCGCTGTTTCTCGCCACCAGACAACCGGTAGCCACGGTCACCAACAACTGTGTCAAGGCCGTTGGGCAGCGCTTGAATCATTGGGAGTATTTGAGCGTCGGCACAGGCAGCATTGATGTCAGTGTCACTAGCATCCGGTCGAGCATAGAGAAGGTTAGCCCTTATCGTGTCGTGGAAAAGGTGCGCATCTTGTGTGACCACTCCCATGGAGTCACGCAAATCCTGGGAGCTAACGTCACGGATATCAACGCCTCCAACCAGAATCTTGCCCGATGTTGGATCGTAGAGCCGTGCAAGCAGTGCGGTGATTGTGGTTTTGCCCGCCCCGGATGGACCCACCAAGGCGGTCAATGTTCCGGATGGGACTTCGAAGGAGACATCCGACAGGACGGGCTCCTCGGCATCTTCCACTTCTGCTTCCGGTGACGAAGACAGTGAACTGAGGCTTACATCACTGGCACGTGGGTAGGTGAAACTGACACCAGAGAAATTGATGTCGAGGGGGCCCGAAGGAATTTCCCTTGCATTTTCAGGCTCTTTGACCAATGGTTGGAGATCAAGAACCTCAAACACTCTGTCGAAGGAAACCAGTGCCGTCATGACGTCAACTCGGACATTCGATAGCGCTGTTAAGGGACCATAAAGTTGAGCGAGAAGCCCCACCAGAGCCAGCAGAGTTCCCAGTGATATCGCACCCTGAATGACTAAATTGCCACCTAATCCGTAGGTAATAGCGGTCGCCAAAGCGGCAACCAAAGTTAGTGCGGTGAAGAACCATCTGTTAGCCATGGCGATGCGGACTCCAACGTCACGAACTACGGCTGCTTTAGAACCGAAGGACTCAGATTCTTGCTGTGGGCGGCCAAAAAGTTTCACCAGAAGGGCGCCAGCGACATTGAACCTTTCGGTCATCTGAGTACTCATATCAGCATTGACGGTCATCGCCTCACGGGTCATCGCCTGGAGCCTCCGACCCATGAACCGGGCAGGGAAAAGAAACAATGGCACCAAAACTAGAGACACCAATGTTATTTGCCACGACAGTACGAACATGGTGACAAGAACGATGACGAGTGAAATTAGGTTGCCTAACACACCACCGAGCGTTGAGGTGAAAGCTTGTTGCGCACCGATCACATCATTATTGAGGCGAGAAATTAAGGCACCCGTCTGCGCTCGGGTAAAAAATGCAACACTTTGAGCCTGTACATGGTCATAAACCTGTGTTCGAAGATCAAAAATGAGTCCCTCACCTATTCGTGCAGAAAAATATCGACTGACTAGACCTAGACCCGCATCGGCGACCGCTAGAACCGCAATCAATATTGCCGTCCATGTAACGAGGGATGCGTTCCCCGGCGTAATCCCTTGATCAACAATTCGACGAAAAAGTAGAGGCTGCGCCACGCTCAATAGCGAGGCAAAGACAAGTGATATTAGGAAAAACGTAATGAGAATTTTATATGGCCTGGCGTAAGTCAAAATACGCTTGACCAATGCGCGAGAAATTTTATTCTCTTTGACAGAACTGTCCCTAGTAAGGGATCTGTACATCTGCCATGCATTTTCCATGGACACGGAATTATGACCCTTGCGATTGCATGAAGACTGACCTGAGATCCTTGAGCCTGCGCGTCTGTGCACGTCGCTCAGCAAGCCATGGTTCTTCTCCATATGCGATATTTCTCAGAACTTGCTTTGTCTCAACAACTGCATTAGGCGCCGCGGCGCGCATTGGTTCGAGGATGCTGTCGAGACCGGCTTCGAGATCCGCAGTACATGAGACTGCAACTCCAAGTGCATGCGCTTCGACGCCTGACATGAATCTCCCAGTTGCACAGAATTCAAGTGCCCGTGAATAACCCAGCAGCCGGTAAATGTGCCCCGATCCGCCAAGATCTGGTATCAAGCCTAGGGAAGTCTCCTTCAACGCAAATTGTGCATCCGGCTCTGTGACAATCATGTCGCATGCCAATGCCAATTGAAATCCCGCGCCGATTGCATACCCCTGAACAAGGGCAAAACTCAGTTGAGGTAGATCCCTCAACGTTCGAAATGCTTCTTGATAATGCGAAATGATGCCGTCGATTTCGTCCTCTGGGAGTGCTGCGAGGTCAAGAAAAGATGGTTGCCCCTCAATACCCTGTGGGGTGAACATTTCGCGATCTAACCCAGCCGAGAATGCTTTTCCATTTCCCCTCAGGATAATAAACCGGGCAGCGGTCGGTACCGCGTGAAATATCTCGGTCAGTTGCTCCCACATCCCGGGTGACTGAGCATTGAGGTTCTTGGGGCTATCGAGAGTGATGTTGAAGGCGTCTCCCGATAGTTGCGTAACGATATTCATTGCTGCACTCCCCTTGTCGTTGTATCCCTTAAACTTATATCGATTATTGGTTCAAGCAAGTTCCACTAATTCTGCATAGCTATCACTCCAGAGATCTTCATCACCGTCGGGCAAAATCAACACCCTCTCCGGATTCAGTGCGAACACAGCCCCTGGATCATGCGTCACCAAGATTACCGCC
>Ga0213868_10003834_pt1 | contig 13914 bp, 15 predicted proteins | sample PICome_9_FD_160087 | JGI IMG/M metagenome (GOLD analysis project Ga0213868, IMG submission 160087) | Coastal seawater microbial communities near Pivers Island, North Carolina, United States - PICO127 | ecosystem: Environmental > Aquatic > Marine > Coastal | place: USA: North Carolina...
CTTCCTCAATTTGAGAAAGCTCAATAGCTTCTTTTTCTTCAGCAGATAACTCAGCTGGTACATCAGCCTCATTATAATCAGATTTGTCTTCCATCATTGCTTTAATCATAGATAACAATTCTTGTTTAACTTGAGATAACTCCTCTTGAGTAGCAAAGTTCATTTGAACTGGTGCTTGTTCTACTGGAGCAGTTTCTTTTTTAGACTCTTCTTCAGCTAATTCAACTGTTCCCTCAACTACCTCTTCCTTAACCTCTTCTGTAGATAATTCTACTTCCTCGATTTTCTCTTCGATAACCTCGTTAACAACTTCTTCTGAAGATAAAGTTACTTCTTCATTTACCTCAATTTCGTTAGCCTCTTCTTTTTTAGATAAGCCAACCAATTCTTTGATACTTGTAAGAATTTCTTTACTGTTCATAATTGCTTGTTTTAATATATTAATATAACGTATTTTTATTTAGACTGTTTTATTTTTACTTGTAACTAATTAATAACTAGAATTTTACCTCTCCTCCACGATCCATTGAGATGTGCTTTCTAGGACTACATCTCCAGTCCCACTAACGTTTGCTACTTGCCATACCAGTATATCGTTTTTATTCATCTTGACATTAAATGTTCCGTTAAAGTAGGCTACATCTCTAGCTCCTTGAAGGTTATTTATAACTCTAACTTGAGTATATTCTAATGAAGGATTTACTCCGTCATCCTTAACCATCTCTATAGCGATTACATCCCCTTGAACTCCGTCAATAACTAAATCAAAAGTTACCCTAAAATCCTTTGGGTCAGAGCCTATGTGTCTTAATTCGTTTGGAGCTGGACTATCAAAATGCTGTAAATCAGAAGGTGTCCAAGTACCAGCCATATCGACACCTATGCCTTGTACAGCTATAGTAGTTGTAGCTTCTGAGGTAACTGTCAACGAACCTCCTACAAATGTATTGTTCATACCTACGTTATTATCCCAATCACAACAAATACCAGACGCTACTAGGTTTGGTGTTATATTAGCGTCATTACTGTTAGCTACCCCACCCCTAGTCATTATAACTCCCTTGAATTGTATTGTTGATTCGTTAGGAAAAGCTCCGCTAGTAAAGTCTGTAAAGGGTTGCAAAGCACCTAAGTCGCAATTTATATCAGTTAAAAACCTACTATTCATTTGAAAAGCAGTACCCTCTCTGAATAGAGGGATTGTTGTGGTATCTGACATAGACCTAACAATACTTGTTGTAATTCTGTATCCACCCACCCATAGTCCGTGTAAAGTTAATGAAGGAGAACCTCCAAACCTACCAGTTCCACTCTCTAAACCTTGTCTATAATTAAATATATCTCCTAACGAAGTACAGTCTATGTAGTTTATTCTTTGAAACTCAAATGCGTTAAAACCAGTAGCATCGTAAATCTCATAAACTTTAGAGCCAGTACCAGTTACCGATATAAAATAATCTATCCCCAATAAGTTCCCACTACCTATACCTATAGATTCAGATATAAACATAGTATAGTTGTCTTCGCTTGAAGTAAGTCCACTAACGTCAAAAGAAAATCCTCTTATGGTAATTCCAGTAGGAGGTACTGTTATTTGAGTAGTTCCTAAATCTATAATACCATCTATAAAATACTCTTTAGTAGAATCTATAGTTCCACCTAGTGTAGTAGCTACATTTAGTTGGTTTACTATAACTCTATTGTCTAACACATCATCAATAGGAGTACTTCCTTCTGGGAATATCTTCCATTCAACACCGTTCCAATACCTATTAACATTAGAGTCTGTGTCAAATACAACAACCCCTTCTTCTGGGTTTAACTTATTAATTTCAGACAAAGTGTGTTTATCTGGTCTTACATTGTAGCTAGTGTTTTTAATCATCTTATTTAGTTTATTATTGTTCTTGTTGTATCTATATTATTAACACTACCCTCTTGAGATGCTGGTTTTACTGTAGATGTATGAGTTAACACATTTTCAGTATCTTCGTTGTTTATAAAGGATATATGATCGTCATTATGAATACTTCCAATACCTTGTTTCCAATATTCAGAAGTTTTACAAGCTCTCTTTCTACACTTATCTATAGTATAGGTATTTTTACACTTACAGTATTTCGCTCTCATCTTCTAGGTATTTCTTGATTTCTTGTAACAATAAAGCAGCCTCTTCTTCAGTCATTTCTTCCAAAGAACTCATTTCCTCCTCTTGCTTATCACTAAATATACCTTCAATACTCAAGCCTAAATACTTACCGTTCTTTACATCTTGCCATACAGCATCGTTATCTACCTTCATAACTACTGCCCAGTCTCCTTCTTTTGCGTTTAAATTATATAAAGCAGTTTTATCCTTAAAAGGGTCTTCTACTACCCAAGATTCAATTACAGATACACCAGAGGTTAATTCTTCGTGTTCTAAAGTAGTATTATTGTTTTTAAGACGTTTTAAGTATAGCTCAGACGCTTTTCTCACAGTTTCCTTAGAGAATATTATATTATACTCATAATCCCCTCTACGACGATATATGAGCTTATTTGGAACTAATGCAAGTCCTACTATAATTCTCTTCTCTTTATCTACAGTCCTAAACTCAACTTTGTGTTGATCTTTACTTAATGCAACGAAGTTTTCTTCTATTGCTGGAAATTCGACTAGAGAGATAGCTGATATACCTTCAGCCTCTACAGACTCATCTATTATTAATTCTATTGTATCCATATTGTTCATTTAATAAGTTAACGTATTTCTATTATTATCGTTTTATTTTTATCCAAAGGTTGCATTATTTACAATATCCTCTTGTAATTGTTGTTGATTTGTTATATCTCTACCTACAACGTATGCTTGTATAGGTTGGTCGAATCTGTTTTGTAATGTTTGAGCTAGTTGGTTCTCTCTAGATGCACCAGCTAAATTAAAGTTAAAACTTCTGTCATTTCCTCCGTCAGAACCACCACCTCCTAATGCACCAGCTGTTGAGGTTGCTCCAGCACTAGATTGAAACTTTTGTCTAGCAATAGAGGCAACATTCAGTAAACCAGTACTTATTGTAGCTGTAGCTGCTATCGTTTTAGATAATGGGTCTACAAATGCTGGGTTTGCAAATACTTGAGATGCAGCTAAGTATGTAGATATCAATGCTTGAGATATATTAGCAGCCTTTTGCATCTTAAACCTTTTCTTCTCTGTCTTCTCTTGTTTCTTTCTTAATTCCTCATCATTTCTAGCTATCTCTAACTGAATACTCTTTCTTTCTGACTTAGATAGGTTTTCGTTGTTTAATCTTTCTCTAAGTTCATTGTTTAAAGCGTTAGTCTTGTTCTGCTCTATAGTCATTTCTCTTTCAAACTCAGAATCCATAAATCCAGATATAGCTTGACTTGTTTCCATCATACCTTCTATTCTAGCAGTTCTTCTATCTAGTTCAAATTGCTTTATTTGCTCTGGGGATAGCCCACCTCTCTCTCCGAAAGATAAATCTGCCTCAGCTTTCTGTATATTAGCATCTTCTGCTATACCTATTACTTTAGCATAGTATTTCCTCCAAGCCTTTACTAATTCAGAGTTTGCATCGTTAGTTTCTAGCAATCTCTTAATATGGAAATCTCTTTGTATTATAAGTCTACTAGCTTTATCTTTAGTTGATAACAATGCAATCTTCTCTTCAACTTTCTGTAAAGCCCTAACATACGCTAGTGAGTCTTTTTGTAGTTGTTTAGTGTCGAATAATACAGATGCTTTATCTCTCTTGCCCTTCTTTCCTCCAGTTATTTCATCTATCTTTTCTTGTACGCTTTTTATTGCTGCCTCGTAAGTCTTCCATACTTGAGAAGAGCTAGAAACTTCCTTTTGAACATTCTGCAACTCTTTCTTCTGTCTTTCTAAAGCCTTTACAGTACCTTCTTGAGTTTTTGCAAGTTCTTTATTACCTTCATTGATCTCAAGCTGATTATCTATCATCTTTTTGAACTCAGCTTTTCTATCAGCCTCTGCTTTCTCCATTATCTCCTTCTGAGAGTTGTAAACGCTATTAGCAAGAGCTATTTGCTCCTTTGTAAGTCTTTTAGCTCCACCTAATCTCTCAACATCATTTCTAAACATTAAAGCCTTTGCGTCCTCTATAATCTTATCTAGCTTTAATATTTCTTCGTTTGATTTAGCATCCTCTTTAGCGAGTTCTCTACTTCTTAAAGTTAAGTTAATATAATCGTCAATTTTACCATTAACATCTTCTTGAATATCGTAAAGCTCCCCTAAGGTAGCAGTTAATTTCTCGGCAGATAACTTAAATTCATCTCCAGAGTCAGCAGCTTTTTTAGCGTTACCGTAAAAATAATCTAACGCAGATACAGCAGCAGTTATAGCGAATACAACACCTAGAGGACCCATAAGTTGCTTTGCCATAAGTTTTAGCGCACCTCCAAGACCTCCAGCTTTAGTAGAGGCAGTACCTAACTGAGAAACTAACTGAGTAATGTTATTCGCCATACCTCTAATACCATAAGGAGCATCCGATATAACCCTAGAAAGTTCCATTGTTGCAGAGGTAGCTGAACCAGTAGCATCTCCTAATTGTTTTACATTTTTAGTTGCATTAGGTATGCCTTTAGCTACATCTTTTTGTAGTTTTATAAAAGCCTTGTCAGCTTGTTCAAAACTCTTGGTTATACCGTCGATGTTAACTTTACCATTTGCTGTGTTTACCTCAACTCTGTATATTATATTGTTTGTATTTTCAGCCATTATTTCAATAGTTTTTTACGCTTAATACTCATTTTTAATTCTTTGAAATTTGTAGGTAATTCATATAACCCTTTAGCTATCTGAATATCTCTATCTTCTATCAGCCATTCATCTGAGGCTAGTAATTCTAATGCTTGTCTTATTATCATATCTTTTATATTGTACAACTTGTGAAACTTGGTCTTGCTAATACCCAAGCAGTAGTGTTTAAATCGAAGTTAGCGCAGCTAGTTACGTTAGGGTTTACAGTCCATCCACTTAAATCTTTATTAAATACAGACGCTCCCGAAAACATATTACCCATATCAGCAACACTACTCGTGTCCCATCCAACAATATTTCCATTAAATCCTCCGTTAAATTGAAACATATTAGCCATATTAGTAACGCTAGTCGTAACCCAGCTATTAAGGTCTTGATTAAATGCATCAGCGTTTGAAAACATACTACCCATATCTGTAACGCTACTAACATCCCAACCATTCAAGGGTTGATTAAATATAGTAGCATTAGTAAACATACTATTCATAAGTGTTACATTGCTAACATCCCAGCTATTTATACTCTGATTGAATGCACTAGCTCCAAAAAACATATTAGACATCTTGGTAACACTATTCGTAACCCACAAGTTTAAAGGATGATTAAATGAGGTACATCCTTGAAGCATATTTCTCATATCGGTTACACCACTTACATCCCAACCACCAATAGCTTGATTAAAAGCAGATGCATTAGTAAACATACTTTGTGAGTTGGTTAAACTTGTAGTAATCCACCCAGTAATATTTCCATTAAAAGCAGATGCTGATTGAAACATAGAAATCATATTATTAACGTTACTAACATCCCAGCTATTTAGAGTTTGGTTGAAAGCTACCGCATTGAAAAACATATTACTCATAGTCGTTACACTACCTACGTTCCAGCTATTTAAAGAGCTGTTAAACAATGATGCTCCAGAAAACATATTTGACATATTAGTAACATTGCTTGTATTCCACCCTCCAATACCTACATTGAAAGCTATTGCGTTTTTAAACATACCACCCATATTAGAAACATTGCTAACATTCCAGCTATTAAGGTCTTGATTAAAAGCAGTTGCTCCTTCAAACATACTACCCATATTAGAAACATTGCTTACATTCCAAGTATTGAGAGGTTTGTTAAAATCCGTACAAGCAGCAAACATATTATTCATTAATGTTACACTACTTGTATCCCAAGCCGATATATCTTGATTGAAATCACTTGCTCCTTGAAACATACTGGTCATATTTGTCACACTACTTGTGTCCCATCTACTAATGTCTCCGTTAAAAGTTGACCTACCGAAAAAAGCACTACTCATATCTGTTACTTGACTTGTATTCCAGTCTTTCATCATTCCGTAAGGTGCAACGTTGTATAGTCCAGTAATAGGCTCTTGAGCTAAACAGTCATCAACAGCTTGTTGAAAGGTTGCGTCTGTTAGAGATGGTCTTAGGAAGTTTAACGTCTTAAATATTAACGTATTACTTATTCCAGAAACGTTTCCAGCTGCGTCCTTAGCTCTAACATAAACTTCATATCTAGTAGCACCAGATAGTCCGAATATAGTTGTTGATGTAGATGTAGATGTTTGATTAAATACTCCGTCAACATAAACATCGTAACCAGTAACACCTACATTATCAGTACTAGCATCCCAAGCTACAGTAACACCTAGCTCAGTAAGAACTGTAAGTGAAAGGTTAGTAGGAACAGTAGGAGCTTCCGTATCAGTGTTTAAAGTAGTTACACTTAAAGCACTACTAAGTCCAGATTCTTGCCCTTGAGAATTATAAGCAGATATTTGTATGCTATAAGTAGTGTTAGCTATTAAGTCAGTTAATAAGTGAGCTGTTTCTAATAGTATTGTATCTACTAAAACAGAATCTACATATATCTTATAACCTTTTATCGCCTCATCTGAAGGATTCTCATTCCAGTTAAACTTTATGCTGTTTCTATTTCTAAACACTAAAGATAATCCAGTTGGAATTGTTAATGTCGCTCCTACTTCATCTAATTCAGTTTCAGTAAAGAATTTAAGTACTAATTCCAGCTTTGTTATACCAGTAGTTAGGTTTGTTCTTATGTTATTTATAATATACTCTTCATCAAGTATAGTTAATGTATCGTTTATTTCGTATTTAAGTAAGAAGGCTAAATCTGCTTTCATTTCTAGCTCTACAACTCTAGTTCCTTTGTTGAATATATTTGATATGTAGTCTTGATAATGCTTTCTAAATAAACCTCTACTTACCTCAGTAAGACTAAACTCATCGTACTCTAAGTTGAAGTTTAAACTCTTAGTGCCTTCTATTATATTCCAAATACCTCCAAAGAAGTACTCGCTAGAGTTTGAATTACTAGCTCTGTTGTATTGAGTGACTAAAGACTTACTTACAAACCCTATAGGAGTTCTTGAGCTATCTATTGACTGAACTACATTGTAAAATAATATTGGTTTAGTTAAAGCCTCGTTTTGATCTTTATCTACCAACCATCCATTACCAAACTCAGTCCTACTAAGCACGTTGTTCTCGTCAAATAACCTCTCATAGTATATCTTCTCAAAAGGTAAGTTAACGCTATAGTCTTTACCGTCAAAAACTAAGTTAGAGTCAGTACCGTCTGCTGTAGCTTGATATTCAAGGTTACCGAAATCAGTATTAGATATCTCGTTGTTGTTCAATATTCCGAAAGTTGTAGGCTCTGAGTACTTAAACTCTATGTTCTTAAACAAATCCATTCTATTTACACTAACCTCTTCGTTATTAATCTTGTTTGTTATATCTATTGACTTACCAGAGCTATAAAATTGATTAAGTGTTTTAACTTCTATAATACCTTGATTGTTAGACTTAGCAGTTAAGTTGAAAGCCTTAAATATACCAGTTAAAAACTCTAGTATACTAATCTTAGGCATATTCTTAGTTATCTCTATCTTCTTTATAAGAGTTTGAGTTCCAGCTACAGATGTAGAATATAAGCTACTCTCCTCAACTGGAATACCTCCAGCATCTATAAAGTTTTGTACGTTACAAGTATGATCTGTAGTCTGACCAATGAAAGGTATCTTATATCTAACTCTTTTAAGCTCTAAATCTAACTCAAAAGTAGCTAATTCGCTAGAGTCTGAACTTATCTTAATTCTAACATCACTCCATTCTCTTAGGTTTTCAGTACATAAAACAGATGTAACTGTATTATCTCCAGAGATGCTCTGAAATCTATCTATAGTAGTATTACCGTCAAGAACTTCTACGGTATATACAGCATCGCTACCTCCACCAGACTTAACTACGTTGCTTACATTTATAATTACGTGATATTGAAAAACTCTCTTCTGAGAATTAGATGCAGACTCCCAATAAGTAGTCATCGGTCTAGCCTCTGTAAAAGTAGGGTCTAATGAGAAGTCAGAGTCATTATTACTAGAACCTATTCTGTAAGTAACAGATACATCCTCTATACTACTAGAAGAAGGTGCTAATACTCCTTTATTATTATGTAAAAGCATATAAAGATTATCAAACTCTGGAGTACCAAAAAAGTCATCCGTAAATCTTATACTTGAATACTTCTCTTCTATAGCATTTATAATATGCTTTACTTTTATTGCTGGTTTTAATGATAACCAATTAATACCGTATGTAGAACCACCAGTATTATCGTATAAGTTTACGCTAAAGCCTTGATTGAATGAAGTAGGAGGAGTAACTGCACTACTATCGTAATACCATTTATCGTTAGCTGATATAGATGGGTATATTACGTCTCTATTTCCTCCAACACCCATAGTACTACCAGATAGCTGTAATCCTTGCGTAAAACCACTAAAAACATTGTTTATGTTGTAGTCGTGATTATAGATATCAAGTTCAGAAATGTCTGATAACATAGTATTACCAATAACATTACCTAAGTTAGTTAATCCACCAAAGAAAGTAACTCTATATGAATTAGCTTTTCCGTTTTTTACACTAGATTTAGTTAATCTTAGGTATCCTACCTTCCACAGTATTCCGTTTAGGTGTATTTCAGCCTTTTGCTTTATTCTAGCGTCGAAACCATCCTCTATACTGATATTGTAGTAGTGTCTGAATATCTTGTTATTATTTTTTGATGCTGGTATTGAGAATGTTTGTGAATAATCTGTGAATACTTTGGATATATCTCTAAAATCTTGAATACCAGAGTTTACTTCTATTGACTCAAAATCAAAGAAATCTACTCTTTCAAACTTAGCATCTCCTAAAGGATTACCACTTGTATCTACGTATAACTCTACTTGTAAATTCATTAAACTATATCGTCTATTATTTTATTACTCATTTCTAAGTCAATAGTGTAATTTATTAACTTATCATTAACACTTGTCTTCATTTTTAACTCAGAGTTACTAACTCTTACTGAGAACTTTAGATTTTCTTTAAAATCGTAAGCTAAAACCTCTTCAGATAACATAAGTTGTCTAAATGACTCATTCATTCTCTCGTCTACAAATCCACTATTTACAGTTATGGAGTCTACACCGTTTTTATTGTACTCTACTGAAGTTCTAGTTAAAAGACCAGCACTTCTAGCTTTAAATTGATTTTGTCTATACTCATCAGCGTCTACCGATATAGATTTAGTTGATTTCTTAAAGAACCATAAGTGTTCCCATACTCCAAACCTATTTCTGAAGGATATTCTGTAAGGATTGTATTTACACTCCTCTATAGTTCTAATTTCTATAATTTTTACCTTAGAACCATCGCTAGGAGCTATAGTTACCTTGTCTATGTCTACTAACTTGTGACAGTCAAAGAAGTCTGTTAAACATCCAGTCTCATAAAGAACACCTCCGTCAGCCTCAACTCTCTCTTTAAACGATGCGTATGTATCTGTTGAAAAGGTTTGGTTTATTGCAGACATATTAAAATATATGTTCTGTTGGTTTATGATCTCCCCTTTTAAGTAAGATGTTACTGTACAGTAGTTGTCAAGATTTAAGTCTTGGTAAGGGTCTGAATCAGAATTAGGGTTTATTAAGGGAAACTCTAAGTTTGAGTCGTCTAGCTTATAAAGTACATCAGAGCTACCAGCATAATATCCGTTATCCGATAAATAATCAGCTGGATTGTAATTTTGAGGCTCTGTAGAGAATGTATAACCTCTAAGAGCTGTATTTGTAAACACATCTTGAGATACTACGTCATTTATAGTACCATCTATAGTAAATTTTATAGTTAAGTTGTAGATTGAGAACTGTTCTGCAAAATAAGCACCTTCAGCAGATAAATAAGTGTATAAGTTATCTTCTACTCCGTGTATCAACTGAGATACATCTAAATGAGTTCTATTTCTGAAATTCAAGGTGTATGTCTCAAGTACCCTTAGTGATGATACGTTTGAAACATCAAACTGAACCACTCCTATCTCTAAGGTAAGACTAGCGAAAGGGTCGTAGTTTTTTTTAGATATAAAGTAAGGACTTCTCGTTAGTATTAATGCCATATTATATGTCTTTTTTCATTTTATTTAATTGCTCTATTAAATCCTTTTTATAACCTTGAGTTATTATATCCATAATCTCTCCTTGCATCTGTTTTTTAACTTCTTCTATAAATCCACTACCTCTATACTTAAATCTCTCAGATATACCTCTTCTTCTAATACCTACAGCTATAGCACTTGCCATAGACATATAAGTTATGAATCTACCAGTCTTACGATCTCTCGGAGCTATTCCTTTAGCCTTAGCCCATTCTATTATAGACTCCCTAAACGCTCTACTAGACCTACTATAAGTAGGATCAAGGTCTTTAATACCGTATGATATTGATTTAGCATACTCTTCACTAAATATATCCAACTCATTAGCTACAACATTGTATCTAAAGGATTTATCTAGCTTTTCTGTAGCTTTATGACCTTTATTAATAGCAGCTATCCGTAGCTTGGTCTTTATTAGCTTACCAGCCTCCTTTAGAGCTATATTTAGGTTTGGGTTTTCCATTAACAGATACTTACTCCGTTAGGTATTTCTATATCCACTCCTACAGTCCATCCAGCTAGTACATTTCCGAACTTCTCCTTAAATGGTTCAGCTATTGGTTCAGTATTTACTTGGTAGTTAGCTTTAAATAAGCTGCCTCTCATTAATTTCATCAATAAAGAGTTAATAACCTCAAACTGAGTATTCATAACGTCGTGAAGGTTATCATTTCCGTAAAACTCATCAAATTCGTTAGGAGATTGATTGTAGTCAACTATATCAGCACATAGTATCTTTATTCTGAAGTTAACGGTTCTTTCTTTATAAGAAACATTCTCTATTAATAAGTGTGATAAAGGAAACATTGTCGTTTTATCTAAATCTAGGTCTGTAATATCTCCGTATGTTACTGTATTTACAGATGGATGACTCCTTAATTCATCTCTTAATACATCCAGTATGTCGTAAACGTGCTTCATTATCTTGTGCTTTGTTTTATTAGCTTATTTTCTAGTTCATTCCTTTCTTTAACATACTCTAGGTACATTAAACATTGATGTGCTGGTAGTTTTGTAACTTCGTTAATTCTGCTAACATCTCCTTTTGCAAGTTCAAATATTCCTTGATAGCCACCCCACTTTCTTCCAAATCCTCTAGTGAGTCCATCAGCTCTTCCGTCTGATATTGTTTCAGAATAGAGTCCAGAGTATATTGTCCTAATTTTTTCACTAAACGATAAAAAAAAACCTTAGCTCCTAATGCTATGTCTATTGGAGTATCCTTCATAACCTCTGCGTAGAAGTCAGTACCTTGATATTCGTGTATTCTGTACTTACCTCCTATTTGCCATACTAAAGGTCTGTATAATACAGCCATTGCTCTGTGCATACTCTTGTTATCCCAAATATAATTCTCCAAGTCTTGCCATTCTCCGTAAGACATCTTATCTAAATTAGGTATAAAACCAAATTCAACCTCTGCACCATCAATTCCTTTCATTTTAAATGTATTAACTAATGGAGTTTTAGAATTTAGGGTCTTGTATAGGTGTTCTATTACTGTTGAGAAACTAGATACTGGTATTTTATGTAATGACTTCAATCCTACACCACAAAATATCTCTATCATCTTCTTATTTAAGAACTCATCTGATTCATTGTCCTTATTCTTTTCATAAATGTCAATAAACTTAACCCAATCCTTCAATTTTATACCTCTTAACGTCTTAGGTACATTTAACTCAAAATTGTAATTCATATATCTTCTTTGTATTAATAAGATAACGTATTTTTAAATTTAGTGTGTTAAAACTTGTGTATGTCATTTATTTGTTGTATGTTTGCGTATGGAATTACTAGATTCAGATAAATCAATAAAATTCAAGAAGTTTAAGTGTCTGAGAACTAATCAGATATACGAGGTAGTGCAAACAGAATGTACTGGTAGATATATTATTAACTCTATAGACACACTTGTTCGTAGTGATGGATTGAGAAAGTCTTTCGCTAGAATGGAGCTAAAAGCTAGGTTTGCTAACATAGAAGAAATATCAGAAAAAGATTATTTAACTAAAAAGAAGAAAAAACGATGACACAACTAGAAATTATTGAGTTCGTGAAAGGAATACATCCAGAGGTAGACCACGAAGGAGTAGATATAGTGTACGATGATGGAGAATATGATGTAGATGTAAGGTATACCTCTTGGGATTGCTTATTTACTATAGAAATATACTCTAAAGCAAATGAAACACCATTACCTATACAGTCTAAAGCTATGACCGAATTATTTGATTATGTGGTAGAATTACATACAGTCTATATGAGAGATTCACTAGAAATACAAGAAACACAAGATTATTTAGATTATTATGACAGATAATTTGCGTATGTCAATTAATTATTGTATTATTGCAACCTAATAAAAACTAAATTATGCAAATAGAAGACGTTACAAGTTACGAGAATAGTAAAAGTAAGATTACTATTTTTATGGAAAAAGACTTAAAGGATAAAAGCATCCACTTTCTTAAACACATACAAGAAAAGGGTACAGATAATGAACATCTTATAAGATATTCTTTAGAGATGTTTATGGCAGAGCACTATAAGACGCTAGAATTTATAAAAAGTAACCTAGCTAAAGATAGAGATTTTTTTAAACAAGTAATCAAACTTAAAACCGATAAAGATGAATAGTATTGAATTAAGAAAAACCAAGAAAGACCATTACAGACTACTACTAAATGGAGTAGATGTAACTGGCGAACAAGAAAGAAGTGTATTTAGACACATTGTACAAGTAATAGATAATAACATAACAACTGGATCATAATGGAGGTATTTAAAGAAACAATTAGTTATTTAAAGTCAGTATTAACGTCTCAGTTGCTTTTAGAGGCTAACGAAGAGCTAGTATTAACAAATAGATACAAAGGTAGCTTAAAACAGCAGATAAATAGGGTTAACAGTATGTTAGAGCCTATAGTGAGAGAAGAGTTTGACTCAGTATATCAAGCAGACCCAGAAATGACTACTAATATACTAAATAAGATAGATTCTGTAATAAGTACTATATCTAAGCTAGATTTAGATGAATTAGTTATTGTAGAAGGTCTTTTAAGTGATTACGAGACTAATAAAGAAGAGTATCTAAAGAATGCTCAAGCTCAAATAGATGAAATATAATATGCAACAAAGGATATGCGACTGCCAGCTTAGGGTTGGTGGTTGCTATTGTAAACTAGAAGAATATGACAAAGGAACAATACGAAATAGCGAAGGAGACAATAACTCAAGTAAACAACTACTTCGAGACAGATTGCAGAATAAAGAGTAGAAAGACTAATATAGTTAGACCTAGAATGTATGCTTGTAAGATTATAAGAGAGCTTACTGGTATGACATTGCAAGATATCGGAGATTTATTTGGTCAGAAGCACGATAACGTAATACACTCTATAAAAACAGTGAATAACGACTTAGAAGTAACACCTAAGTATAAAATGTACTACTTAGAACTAAGAGCTATAGTAGAATCATCAGATGTCTACAAAAATAGTGGCATAGCTAAGAAAAGTATTATAAGTGATATAAGACAAGAAGTGTACAATGCTCTTATGGGTAAAGATGCAACAGAACTACAACAAATA
>Ga0213868_10003835_pt1 | contig 13909 bp, 6 predicted proteins | sample PICome_9_FD_160087 | JGI IMG/M metagenome (GOLD analysis project Ga0213868, IMG submission 160087) | Coastal seawater microbial communities near Pivers Island, North Carolina, United States - PICO127 | ecosystem: Environmental > Aquatic > Marine > Coastal | place: USA: North Carolina | collected...
CGTGCTAACTATCTCTCTTCGCTTCACGGGAGATGGCGGGGCTATTGGGGGGGTTGAATAAAACACGAATGAAAAAGTGAACGCAAAAAATAGTTCAATGAATTTTGTTGATACGTATTATTCAATGTTGACTGAAATATTTGTCCGTCACTTCATGCATTCCATTTACTACTGTAGCCGCTAAGTTCTCAAAAATTAGATTACGGCGGGTCTTCGTTTAATATAGAAAATGTCGTACTCCAACCTTGATTTCGGCCCGACTTCTCCATTGAAAGATACAGCATCCGTACCAAGTGATGATGAGTATGAGCAGGGTCCCCACGTGACTTACGATTCTTTCAGAAATACTGAAGTTGGAGAGGTTGGAATTGCTCGTGACGAAGCGTTCCATCCGTATCCGCATCAAGAATATACTGATCAGCAACGCAATGAAATGAACATGTTTTCTGCAAACGCTAACTTTACAGATGATGAAGACCTACTAACGGATAGTCAAACTGAAAAGATATCAGATGAGGATGCACAGCGTCATGAAATCAATATGTTTGCAGCATATGCTAACGAGGACTTTGGAGAAGGCATGATCCTGGACGATATCGACTTCCGTAAAGATGCACAAGATAACGAGGCGGACAATATGCACACTGACGTAAGAGGCAGCAATGCAATTGAAACGGAGGAAGACGCAGATAGACAACGACGCGAGATGACTGCATTTGCAGCGTTAGCAAATAGTGATTTAGACGATGAGATATCAATACAGCAGGATAGAATTGAGGAGGAAGAGAGACGGAATCGTGAGATGAGCATGTTTTCTGTTTATGCCAATGCAGACGTTGGCGAAAATGATACTTGGAATACTTTCTCGCCATCAAGGGCAGATACGGACCCATCATCGACGATATCCACCTCTAAAATTAACTCAGGTACATTTGTGTTGGGATCGCAGAGTTCAACTGCTCAAGATGGGGTCCACACTTCATCTGATTCTAGCAACAAGAACCTTAGCGCCGCACTAGCATCATTGACCTGTGATGCCGATTCGATTGATACAAAAGATCAATCCGACAGTTCGAAAACAAATTCTATGTATTCATTCCCAACACATCAAAGAAAACCAAAACACACAGACCCGTACACCGCGTGTGTTCTTGCACAAAAGCCATTATTTTTTGGAAATCTTATTCCTGAATCTGTGCAAAAAGTGCTTGAAAAAGAATCATGTTCCACTGATGAGCCATCAAAAGGGTACAAATTGCTAAGGAGCGCCGTTGAAACATACGGGAACTTATCTCTTGGTCCTTTTCATGATTTCAGCATGGAAAGAGATGAAAAGTCATCATATGTGAAACTTTTCGAGCCAGTTTGGGGCAACGAATCACGCCTCAAGAGAGAAGACCGTATCACGAAGGCATACAAAGAGAACATATCAAACGATGAGGCTTCCTCTACTACAATCGAGAACAATGTATCAGATAGACAAGACACAGTGGTAGATCTGAACAAAGATGCCGTTTCTAACCATCCTGAAACCATGACATCCAAAGAACTATCAATTGGAAATTATGATAAAATGGTCGCTCCTAATAGTACAGGGGAAGCAAATGTACATCAGAATAATCGAGAAAGAGAATTACTTGATCTCAATTCTAATCTTTTCTTAAAATATGCACGTGGTGAGGCCACTGGAGGCACTCTGATATCAGTCCCTGAAACTAGAGTGTTAAATTCAGACCCTAATGGTTCATTTGAAGGAAACGAATTAAAAAAAGAAGTTGGTTTGAATGATAACTTGACAAAAGCACTTGAATCATTATCGGCGTTTGATTCAATGCCATCGACCAATATGTCATTGAGTGCCATGGAGGCGGGCGAAGCAGCCGCCGCAGCTATAGAGAGTCTGAAAGCATCCGCTAATGACGGAAGACCCTTGTCAAACTACGAGATTACCCAAGGAAAAGTGCCTTTGTATGCGTGTGATGATGAGCCTTTACCCTCACTATCTGATCTTGGTAAATTTGAAACTAGAGAAGACCAACATCGTTTCAATAAAAAGTGTGAGTCTCAAGAAATTATTGCGTCTCAAACAGTCCCAAATATTTTTGGTAGTTTAATTTGTCCCAGTCCAGCACTCGGACCCCAAGATAGTCAAAGCTGGTTGATACGAAACGATGATGATGATGAACTGATCCACAATTCAGCAAACGAATCGGAATTTCTTCCTTTTTTTCACCAAAGCGGCTCTCGACGACAATCGTTGTCATTAGATACACGGACTATGCAACTATCAAAGAAAACAGGTAGCATCCCCTCTCCCCTTCCTCCACCTCCAATAAAAATGCTACAACCTAGGCATCAGACATTACCTTTACCAACTCGATATGATAATGAATCTACAAGTTCTTCTTTAAAAATGGAAAAAGATGATTTCCCTAATAGAGACACACCCGCCGTACGAAATGGTTGGTGGAATTTCTCAACAGCCAAAATGAAGACTTCTAAACGTAGAAAAAACAAGTTGAATCGCCATTCAAATGCAGATAGTTTTTTACAAAGGCCTTGGCGAGAGTCAAAACGACCAGATGATTACAGCTCCATAATATGCCCGCAGTCTGAATCGTTAATAGAGCTTAATCGTTCTTTATCGGAGCTCAATCCTGCTGTTGAATCCATCAAACATTTACCGTTGCTTTCTGACCGTTGTCCCAGCACTCGTTTTGTTCAGATCGATACGCAGGTGGTTGGTTTCCCATCTATAGGCGAAATAGAGCCATTGTTTTGCTCGATGTCTCTTTGGCATGTTCAATCAAACGACGACAAAGATTTCGGACAGAATAGTGACACCTATTGTAAATGTGGAAAGATCACTGAGTCTTTAAAATTTGATATGGTGAATGAGGCAGAAATCGAAGACATCTACAAAGCACCACTTTATTCTCCATCCCAATCCGAAGAGAATCACTTATCTGACCTTCGAACCACAAGCTGTGGAATATTTCCAATCCCTGCAATTTACGAAATATCTCAAATTCATGCTGTATTGATTGTTCATAAAGTTCTTGGCGATGAGACAGATTTAGACGTCTATTGGAATCTTGATAGCACTTCTTCGTCTGACCAAAGACATCTAGAGGCTTCCAGAGTCAGAGAACGAGCGTCGAAACGACCGTGGCACTTTCTTACACCTTTTGCATTCGGGGTTGTTCCTTTGGTACAAATAATTAACTCAGACGCTCCAACATCTCCTACTAGTCGAGCATGTCAAATTCCACTGTTTAAGTACAAGGCAGGAGAGGATCCAAATCAAGTAATAGATCACATTCTTGCAATGAGCTACACATCCAACCACAAAAAACCGGCCGATCTAACGAACGGCGGCAAAGCTATGCTGGTAATCCGCGATTTTGGCTACATGGGTCCTCATGCATCACTTTCATCGAAAAGTAAATTCGCCCGGGACCGCTTAGTCGATTTCACGGGAGAGGTACAGGTTCGAAAAAGGGGGCATGATGAAATGGTCACTAAAATTGACTCAGAAGGTGGTAAGATTGAGGTAATGAATGGATGGCACGACGAGTTTTGTATTGAGCCTGCTCAGAATGGTGGTCGCAACCACATTTCTCATCAAAACCAAACTGAGTTGTTTGACTATTGTCAAGAGTTAGCGCCACTTCCAATTCACGTTAATAATGAAACGATTCCGAAAAGTTTAAGATCGGCAATTGGGTTCTATACCTCGTTTTCAAATGAGCTTATATTGATACCTATCTCGCTAGAAAAGTGCTCTCGCAGAAACATTACTATCAAGATTGAAGTCATGCGAGTTAAGAGCAGTGAACATGGGAATGGATATATCGCGACGCCTTTGGTACCTTGTATTCACAATTCAAGAAGAGGACCATTTCTGGTTAATCAAACTTATACGAATGCAGCATACCACAAAGAGAACCCTTTGTTTTTGGATGAAATCAAAATAAAGTTACCTTTGGAACCATTGACTGGAGATGTAGATGGTCAAGTCGTCATACTGTTCACTTTATTTCATGTTGCTGTTAATTCAAAAAAAAAGTGGTCTCTAAATGGTGGTAATACTGAAGGACAGCCATCTTTCATGTCTCAAATTGGATGTGGGTATTTTCCACTGTCTACAGAAACTGAAATATCATCGCTCCGTCCGAATGGAATGTACCCAGTTGAGATCAAATATAGATCGGTTTCTTGCCAAGATTCGAAAACAGGTACTGTTTTCCTTGAACCACTCTTCGTTACTACCACTAGATCCCAAGATCGTTTAATGGAAAGAATGAATTTTGATGAACATTTCGATAAAAACGTGGAAATAAATCAGCAACCCTCGACCGATACTAGCAGTTCCTTTGACTATTCAACTTTAGAATCATTTGATGCAGAAGGTCGCGTTTTTGATCACCTCATGGTTAAATCAGGACTATTCAAAGATTTCAAGTCCAAAACGCATAGACCTCATCCCGCCGTTTTGAACGTGAGACTAGTTTCCCTCTCTTCTGTACATCCACAAAACATAGCTTTATCCAAGTTTTTTAGTGAAATGCCTTCAGCTTCACATCTTTTCAGAGTTTCGGACTTTGAAGCAGAATGGAAAGCTTCAAAAGCCGGTCTTCTCGAAGAAATAAACTGCATCCGACATGATAAGAAACCTGAGCAATGCGAACAAGAAATTCGGCTCCAAAACATATTAGTGGAACTTTCGAAACCAAGCTTTTGCCCACATACCGAGCTTACTAAACATTTTCTCAGAATATTACCTGAACTTTGGCGCCTTGTAGTCGCTGGGACTGGAAAGCCTTCTATTTCCCTTGCTAATCCAGCCAACATTGACGCACTACGTCTTAGTGCTTTTTCTACCTTGCTTTATGTCATAAACTCAGTCTCTATGTATCTGTATAAAAACGAAAAACTGGAGGCGGATGGTGTCACCAGATGGAATATGTCAACGATGAGCAAGATTGTGGGGATGCTATTCGACGAGGATAATCTTTTTTTGCGTAACGAAGAACCTATGGAAGATGAAGGATCTTTTACGAACGATCTAGATAGGAGTGAACATTCCTCTTCGTCGAATCCTTCTGAACCATCACCTGCATTTCCAAATATAAATGAAAGTTTCTCTAAAGTGGGCACTAGTCCTGAAAAATGTGCATCCTCAACGTGCTTGAATACTCGAGATGATCTAGTTCTTTTAAATTCGTCAGAAAGACCCGCTTCGCTTCGCATCCGTTCGTTTTCTGCTCCTCAAGTCAAACCATTTAAAATCGACACAAAGACAGATTTCCAACAAGCACTGAATGCTGCGAATTCGCCATTGTCTTCATTTGCTTCTTTGGGTTCAGTTTCAATAGGACCCGCTGCTACTCGCAGAAAATGGCTGGGAGGACCATCATCTTCTTTGGCTACTATAGCAGAAAACAGCGACAACCTTGAAAGCGCCGATGAGAAAAAGATTCCGAAACTAACTGCTCATGAAATGATTTTTGACTCTTTGGATTCTGAGCTTGTTATTCGTAATGACGTTGATCCATCAAAATTAAAGCAAATGCGGGTTCCTCAAAGGGTCGCTGATATAGAGAATATCGACCTAAATGATGAAGATGCAAATAGCATAGAAAGCATGCAATCATCAGTAAAAACTGTCCCGAATATGGACGAAATTGAGGCTGCTGGGGAAGCATTTTTGGATGTTGTTGGGAAAACTTTGGGTATTAGGTACGTGAGATTAAATCAATGTACCTTTTTCAATAATGTATGAGATTCTAATATTTATTGCACTGTATCAGTCCGCCGCAACGGGAGAAAAATGGCGAAGATAGGCGTGTCGGAGTTTCTCATCACAGAAAAACAAAAAGTAGATGCAGCATCGACTGGACTCTCCCCCCAACGGATCAATTTCTAGAAAACCACCAACAACTCGAAGTCGTGAATCATGTCTCGTCTGATTTATCCAAATCCAATGCCTCTTCATTTGAGTCCACTGTAGATGTAGATGTAGCTAAGTCAGAAGATAGTCAGAACGCTTTCAAGGAAAATGCGAATGAGGTCCATTTAATCAATCCGAAACAAAAGTCCTTGTATCTACCATCCTACGTAGAACGAATGAGATATCATAAGTCTTCAAAACAGGGAAGATGGTTCCCCTATACGTATGAAGTAATTGTGTTCCAGTGGACTGCAATTCTTTCTGAGCAAAGGCGAAGGGGCTTGAAATCTTCCAAAGACGGCAACGCCTCTCAGAATTCCCATGACCCACTACTGGAAGCGTCTCAAAAAACATTCGGATTCACTGTTAGTTGTGCTCCTGTACTTTTTTCAGTTGTAAAGAAGAGTCTCGCTTCCCGCATACATTCGCTTTTACGCAGCCAGGAGTGCTCCACCAAAACTCAAAACCAGAAAACTTTTGCGTGCGCACATTCGTTGCTTAGTTTAGACAATGCGCTGATGGGTTCATTGGAGGAATTGGTGACGATGCTAACCGATGCATGTATTGATAGCAGAAATTTTGACTCGTGGTCTTTCAGAAACACGTCTATATTAGTGAACGACGCTATCATTTACTTTCTTCTGGATTTATTTGCGCTTATCAATCATAAAATGGTCAACAGACTTGTTTTGACGTACTTTTCACGCTTTATTTGCAAGGACGGAAAGCAATGGCAAGATAGAGATTCAAAAATTGGTCTTCGGTGTTCTTGGGAGGTTACAAAATTGCGTCTCAATGCCGTGACGGCGTTTGTTCGCTTCGCAGATTTTTTGCATGTGAATAAGCCTGTAGTGGAGAAATGGGGAAGCTGGGCATTTCGGCCACCCTCTTCCGAAAATAGACATCTATATCTTCAAGCTATAGACGAACTGGATGACTTCAATATGTCTGATTTTGCTATCTCTGCTGCATCTCGAAAAAGTTATTTGGTAATTCCTGATTTGAAACCTCATTGGCTTGTAGAGCTAGTCATGGATATATGTCTTGATGCGTCCGGGCATGTGGAGCAAAGCATTCAACTTCGGGCAGCATCTTTGCTTTACGAACTTGTCTGGTCATCGAATATAGTTGGTAGAGTTGATGGTTGTCTAACTGCTGCAGCCAGTCTATATATCTCATTTGTTTCTAAAATTTTAGGGCAGATTGAATACATCTCAACTCTACCAGCAAAATGTCATTTGCGAGCATATTTGCTCCCTTGTGTTGTTTTTGTCTTACAAAGTGCACCGTTCGGGATTTTGAGGGCTCTTTACGGCAAGCTGTGCAAAGAAGTTGACGGCAGAAAATATATCGGAGGATTTGATGCTAAATTCGATGAAAATGAAGAGAACCCATCCATACTAGATCTGCTCAGTCTTCTCAATTTAATTTTGGCGACTCTTGAGTATGATGGTGACGAGTATAATGCTCGCTTTGTGAAAGAAGGTTCAGCGAAACGTTGGAGGAGTGAATATTTACTTGGACCTGAACATGCCTTTTCAACCATGACTAAATTGGACCCAAAGCATTCCACAGAAATGAGTCTAACATCGACATCGAGTCGAAAATGGTTATCTCACGATGCTTCTGTAATTGTGATCAGCACCTGTAGAAACATTATCAGAGAATATCTCAGCCTTCAAAAGCCCACTAGTTGCAATCCGCGCGACTCAGATTCTTGTTTGGATCGCGATTCTTCACTTAATCAATACGGTCCAAAATCGTACTTCATTGAGTTCACCTTAGAAGAAAAAAAAATATTTGTCAGGGCTATTTCTTCGGTGTACTTAACTTCTTTGACTCTTCGCGAAAGTGACATAGTTTTGACCAAGACCTTGGTAGCATCCGTAGAAATCGTAAAAGTGTTCGGTATAAAGCTTTTTATGCAAGCGATCGGAGAGACTTTACAGCACTGGATGCGGTTAATTCTTTTCCATTGCGGTGCTCGGCGATCAAAAGTCAGAGTCGAAGCCTTGGAATTCCTAGCATTAATTTTGAGATTGCAATGGAATACTTTTGGTACATTCACAAGGATCCGTATTCCTTTATTGGCAGTACAGACTGAAGTAATGGAGCGCATCATCGCTAAAGCAGCATACAAGTATAACCACGTCCAGAACAGCTCAAAAAGTACTCCGTATTTCTTATCTACTCATGAAGTCGAGGCTGCACTGACACCGCTATGGAGAACCCTTCACCGTCTTCATCATAGCTCTGCAAGTAACAATGCTGCGTTCAAAAGCGCACTGCAGTTACTCGCGTATAGAATGAAGACTTTATATAAGGCTTACATAGCCGCTTATACTTTAGCTAGTGCAAATAGAGGCTCAGCATCTGGTGTATTAAACGAGAAAATATTTCATACACTGAGAGTGCTCATGGAATCGGCAGAGTTCAGTAAAGAAATCACGGGAAATAATCAAACGACTTTGCGAGGGGAAACGGTCACAATTCATTATGAAGTAGTTGAGGATGCGCTCTTAGCTGCAGCCAATGTGTTTTTGCCTACTGAGTTACCTTTACATCGCGTTGCTTGGCTGAGAAAGTTGGCTGAATTCCATTCGCTTCGTAATAAGCACGCTGAAGAGGCCACATGCCGATTACAAATTTATAAAACCTTGCAAGAAGCTGCGGCGTTACATGGTAGTTTATGGAACTCAAGTCCGTTTTTGCCATGGACAAACGATCACGAAAGCCTAAATACTATCGACACTTTCAGTAATTCTTTGGCTCAAAATGAGAGACGTTTATTTTACAGATCTAAAAATAGTGTTCGTGTAGATACAGGTGATTGGGGAGTCGGTGGAAAGAAACCTCTTTTCAATGGCGTGACTTTTGCATCAGAGTATGATAGAAATAGCAGCTGGATTTCATTACGCGAAATCGAAAGCGAGATGGTTCAAGAGGCAGAGGAAGCTGGTGATCTTTTCTTGCGTGCTGGGATCATCGAAAGTAGCAGGTACTGCTGGAGTCTAGCCACGAAATACCACATGAAAGTCTTTAATTATGCACGTCTCGCAATGTGCTATAAAAAGCTTGCTCATGTCGTTGCATCACAAGTTCCAACCATCGATACAAGCAGTCAGTTTGAGCTCTCTTCACCACTTGGTCGATTTTATAGGGTAAGTTTATCGTGACAAATTAACGAAACATGTTTTTCTGGATATCTCATATATTGTAATCAATGGTAGGTATATTTTCATGGTGGTGCTAGCGGTAATCTAATGGGCAGAGAATTTGTTTATAGAGCTGATGTTTCGGTAAAACTTGAAGCTTTCTGTAAATATCTGCAAAATATATTATTGTCTATTTTACCTGAAAAAACTCCAATTGAATTGGTCTTAGACGATGGACGAGCGCAAGAGATTCAAAAGGGAAAGATCCTCCCCAAAAGACAATTTGGTGCTGTTCCTAGAGAGCAAATGATAGTCAAAATTACCCCTTTGAATCCCGTTCTTGTTCAAGACAGATGCACTATTGGTTCTTCTAAATGGTTCTATAGGCAAATTGAAGCTAAAGAATTTCAAAATCCCGGTCATCGGCAAATTGGCACAAATACCATCCCGAATAGATTTGATGGTGTCCATGCGTATTCGACACTTTCTAGTTTTAACTCAGGTGCATCAAGTTTCGGAAGACCCTTGGAGTCTTATCAATCATTGAGTCCACCTGTACAATCTGATCATGATGATGGCGCAAGTTCAGTGAAGAGATTTTCGTTTTCTCAACCAAGAGATAGGTCCAAGGGTTCTCGAGACTTGTTAAAAGGTGTAGATGGCGATGTTACCGAAAAAAGCTTGAGAGTTACTGAACTACTTTTGTCTGAAAGTATGCCGAACTGTGTCTCACGGCAACCAGTTTCAGTGGAACACCGGTCTGTCTTCAATCAGAGCCCATTAGAAGCCAGTGTTGAAGCTGTGTGCGGATGGTGCGCTGTTTTATTTAGGACTTCTGTAGCTACTAATGGCGCTTCAATTCTAGGAAATAAATTGGAACAAGGTATCGGGAAGGCGGCTGTCAAGGTAATCGCAGATTGTATACATCATAGTCGAGTCAAAGAGATTGGACTAGTGATGCTAGACACAACATTATCTGAGAATCCAAATGAAAATAATTCGGATTCAATCTATGAAAAACTATCAAGAAATGAAGTGAAAGATTATCAAATAAAGTTATCTCGTGCAATCGTCATTTTTATGGAACTATTACATGTTCTGATTGGAAAAAATCGAGATTTGCTTCTTTCCGTAAGTAAAATGAACTTAGGTGACCATCGAGGTGATCACAGTTTCGGCCGTCCACCAAGTCCTGGATGCTACTCAGATAGTTACAACGAGCAGTCTTATTTTTTCCAAGATAAAATATTTGATGATGGGAGCGGTACGTACGGAGAAAGTACAGTAGGAACAATGGGGACAATGGACCGCACGGATAAAGCGAAAGCACTACAACGCGAGCTACAAATCGCTTTTATATCAATGATAAAAACTTTACATCCCTTAATTTACTCCCAAATCCACGGTGAAACACCACAATGGATGAATTTCTGTATCCAGGACAATTATTTTTCATCAGGACTATATCGTCAAGCTCGAATAGGTAAGTTTCTTCAAAGAAATTCTATTTTTACCTTCATCAAACTGGGCATGGGACTCATATTCTGCAATATATGTAGCAATTGGCGAGGAGCTTCTTTTCTTTGAAAGTAGCCAGTCTGAATTTAAATCAGCTGCATCGTATACTGATGAAAGAAGTGGAATACCCATTTCGATTTTACCACCACGAAGTGTTTCAGATCAAGATCATGAAAGTTATTCCGAAAGAAGTGTCACTTCAAGAACACATACATCGCGTGAAAGTTTTGCAGAATTTCAACAAACTTCACAAATGTAATTTGCAAAATGCATCATATTTCGCTTAAAATTTATAATGCTGCCGACGAAGGTCAGAACTGATTTTGTATCATGACACCATTTTAAAACTTATAAGAAATTTATTCCGTTTGTTTTGGATCGCAACGAATGCCATATTTATTCAATCTATTCAATCTGCTTCACCACAACTGTTTTACGCTCGGCTACAAATTGATCCTTACCAGTCTTGTCATATTTAGCACGATTCTCTTGTTTTCGCTGCTGACTCTCTTTTTGTATTTGTGCCACATGGGTCTGTTTTTTGATGAAAGTTGGAATTTTCCGCTGTGCATGTATTTTGTGAACTTCTGGCATATGTTCAAATTTCTTCACGAGAGCCTGGCGATAATGTAAAGACTTTTCTTCGCGAGTTGAGGTTTGCCCAATTTTCTCACTCGCTCTAGCTTTCCATAGTCTTAAATTAGTATCAGCACTGCCCGAAATAATATATTTGTTATCGGTCGTATAATCGACAGTAAAGACTCGCTGCATTCGTTTGGTGTGGTAAATATCTCTCGCCTTTCCTTTGTTCCTTGGGAAAATCCTTATCGACATATCATACGACCCAGTAACAAACTCTTTACCAGTGGGAGACCACGATATGGATAATATAGCACCAACATGACCTTTATAGATCATCGTTGGTTTGTCAAGTTTTCTCATATCAAACGTATAAGCATTGTAGTCCTCGTTCCCGACTACAAAGTTCTGGGGTTCCATTGGGTTCCAAGCAAAACAGTTCGATCTCATTTTTAATACAGTTTTTTGCAAAGCTGTTCCAGAACGTGTGTCGAATAGACCAATCCCTCTGTCCATACTACATTGACCAAGTAAATTATGTTCCGCTGGATTATAACGACAAACTATTGACGTGTCGTCAGAATGCCATAAATTATTGAATGATGTCAATGGTGTATTTCTATTTGGATCCCAAATATCTACAGATGAGTCACTAGCAGTAGCAAATTGTGATTGTGTGTAATGATGGTCGATGGATTTGAAAGATCCTACATTGGCTGACCGATAGGTTGATATTGGACCATGAGGAGTTGCATATTCAGTTTCATTCTGTGGATAAACAGACCAACTTTTGACTAACCCATCATCAGAACAGCTGTAAAAATTCCTACCCTCCGTATCAAATACAAGTCCTGTGACCTGTCTACTATGTGCACCCGGTAAAGCCGTAACACGTGTTTTACTACCCAGATCCCACACCATTACCTCGCCATCGGCGGCACCACTGACGAACGGCACTAACTGACTTCTTGACAAACAAGTCGCTGTTACCCCATCTCTATGTCCTCCTTCTAGACTCCCTACAAAAGGTTTAGCAAACATTCTATCGAGCTTCGCAGACGTTACGGCACGTTGATACTCACGAGCGCGTTGTAGCGGGTGATGTGATGGGTCGAGGTTTCGATGAACCTGTCGAAGATCTCCTTGACATTCCCTTTGTGTTGTAGCCTGAGATCTTGATAATGCCTTTATTTTCATTTCTATTGCAGATGATAGTGATGATGAATCAATGGAAACTAAGTACCTTTGCAATCCCGTACCTCGTGAAAACTATCCAAGAACAAAATATGAATGGTTTTGAGGCGAGAAATATAACCCTATCCGATAAGGATTGGGTACCAACTTTGGTACTAACCTTATTTCGTTTTGAAAAAACAAATGCCGAAACAACGACACGCGAAACGCGAAACTTTTGACTCTGTGGATAGTGGATACTTCTTAAAAAATGAGAAATCAAATTTTCATCACACATGAACTCAGTGAGAGAAAGAGTTATTAGGAGAGGAAAACAATGCTTAACATCCTATAGATGCTTTCACAACGGCTTTATTAGAGGCACTCTATCTTCAGCAGCACAAACCATGAAAGTGGGTCAATATGCAGAAATTTCAAGAGTATTCAAGCCTGAAGAAGTTCATCAATATGGAATCTTGATAGGGGATATGAATCCAATACATTTGAACAGAGGGGATGGAAAAATAGTAGTACACGGTATGCTAACATCTTCTTTGTTTTCTTCCATCTTTGGAACACTCATACCTGGATCAGTGTATAGATCCCAATCCTTACTGTTTCATTCGCCTATATATTGTAATGAAGTAGTGTTGGGGAAGGTAAAGGTTACATCTGTGGTGGATAGAAAAAGATTAGGAGTATTAGTTATGTGTCAAACAACAGTAGAAAAATATACTAATGACAATACAAACAAAATATGTGTTAGTGGCACAGCTGAAGTTCTTTTACCCCGTTAACTAAAATTGGTTTGTTTCAAACAATCATATTGTATATAAGGATTCTTACGTAAGTTTTAATGCCATTTATCTATTAATATAATGCAATCATACATTAGAACGGTGGGAAATCAGGAAAAACTTTGAAATGAATAAACTTGATTCCAATATATCCAGTCGCAATAAGCGTCAAATATCTCCCTACAAACAAATCAAGAGCCTCGAGAACTTCCTTTATCACCTTGCTCGTTTCACCAACCGCCTTAACTCCACCTGCCAAAACAACAATCACCAGATCTTTGCCTTCAATACCGTCAAATTTCATTAGATCCGCCAATGTTTCTTCTGCCTTATTCTTATCGTCTTGAGGGCTGCCTGGACCAAAAATTCTAGTCTTAAAGGGCCCAAATCCAACATCAAACGTCACAGGCTTTCCTCTTGCCCTATCAAAAGTAAAGCCACCCAAAGATCTTGCGGGAAGACCAATAAATACATCTGCATATGTAGCCAATACACTCACAATCTTTGTACTTCCTACCAAAATAAAAGTTGATGCTAAAGCAAAGATCGTACCAGCTAAGAAGGTTTCCACAGTTTCATGCAACGGCAAAACCCATCTCAACCCTTCCCGTTCAATAAACGGCCCCACTGCTTCATTGAAAAAGGATTCAACGACGCACAATTCCAATCTGACTCGAAGTAAGCCACCTGCTATAAGTGGCCCATATTCCACGAAGTTATCCTTTCCAACAATA
>Ga0213868_10003837_pt1 | contig 13903 bp, 10 predicted proteins | sample PICome_9_FD_160087 | JGI IMG/M metagenome (GOLD analysis project Ga0213868, IMG submission 160087) | Coastal seawater microbial communities near Pivers Island, North Carolina, United States - PICO127 | ecosystem: Environmental > Aquatic > Marine > Coastal | place: USA: North Carolina...
GGCGATCTTGGCTACAAGGGAGGCAAGGGACGCGCGCTCTTGCGCCCGACGGACATTGAGGTGGGGCCGGACGGCGCACTTTACATCGCTGGGTGGGGATCTGCCTACGGCACAGAGTATGTGCCGAAGGATCAATGGACTGCCGAGGAGAATGCGAAGTATCAAGGGCGCGTGTTTCGCTTGCGTCACCATGACCCGCTCATCCCTAGAAGCCAATGGGATACGGCAAAGCGCAAGAAGGATTTCAAAGAGTGGACTCATGATGAACTGTTAGAGGATGTCGGGCATCAGGTTCATGTGTGGCGGGTGCGGGCACAAGATGAATTGGTGCGGCGTGGTGCGTCCGTTAGAGAGAGATTGCTCAGAGGGATTGTGGCGTCGGAACTGAATGAGACGGGTGAGACTTGGGGTTTGTGGGCTCTGGGTCACATCGACAAGCGTGCCGGAAGTGACCATGCGGATCTGAAGAAACTCGCGCTCGGTTCCTATGGGAACTTTGTTTCCCTCAACGCGCAAATTCAGGCGACCCGAATTCTCGGTGAGAACAAGGTGATGGATTCGGCGTCACTTCTGGTGGCTTTGCTAGATCATGCTGAACCCCGCCTCCGCCACGCCGCGATTCAAGCACTGGGAAACATGGGTTGGGGCGAGTATCGTGAAGCAATCTTGAGTGCTCTTGCCGACGAGACAGACCGTGTCACGGCTTACAGCGCCTGGCAGATCATGCGACGTCAACTTCCAGAGAATGAGCGGCGGCAACTACTGGAAGATCCACGTGCGGGCATTCGTCGCATGGCGGCGCTTGGTCTGATGGAAGAAGGGGATCGCGGTTTGCAAGCGCGCGCGGACGAATTCCTGCAAAGTGCGGCCTCTGGTAGCACGAGTGCGCTGCAGATGACGGCGAGCAAATCGCATTTCCGTGAGTCCACCGAGATTCGTTTCGCCGCCATCCCGAAAGGAAGTGAACTTCGCTACGCCTTAGATGGGACTGAGCCGGGTGCTGCGTCGCCCAAGACTGGTGGCACGCTTACGGTCGACCAGAGCGCTTTGGTTAGTGTGGCTGCGTTTGCCAAAGGAAAGCGTGTTTCCAGGATTTCAGAGTTGCGGGTGCACAAGATCACCGACTCCGAGTGGCAAGATAGGCTCTTTGTCGATGCCATTCGTGTGAAACGAGAGGGCGAGCCCTATCAGGCGGAGCTTGAGGGGTTGCAGCGCGGTGTGCTGGTTTACGCCGATCGCTCTGCCACCTATACAGAGATTCCTGAAGTGCTTGCGGGGGCGACTCACATCCGCACACGCAATGATGATAAGGTGAGCAAGGGATCAGACTTTCTGCGCTTTGAGATCAATCTGCCAGCGACCATCTTCATCGCGTATGATGGTCGGGTCGCGCCACCGGAAGCGTTGGTGAACGGGATGGAAGCGACCGAGATGGCGGTGAAGATCAGCAATGGCGAGACATTTCCTGTGTATCGTCGCGCGGTCGAGGCTGGTGAAATCGTCATTGGCGGCAACCGTGTCGGTGGTTCAGGCGGCGAGTCGATGTATCATGTCTTTCTCTCAAAAGCGGCGGGTTCGAAGACGACGAAGGCGGCCGCGAAAGCTGCTCTAGCCAAAGCCGATCTTAAACGGGGTGAGGAGATCTTCTTTGGACGTGGGACCTGCTTCGCCTGTCACCAGATCAAGGATCGTGGGGTTGTGGTAGGGCCGGAGTTGGTGGGTATCAGCAAACGCCGCGATGTGGACTATGTGATCGAATCGACCCTCAACCCCGATGCCTACATCGTGGAGGGATTTCAGCAGACGAGCCTCGAAATGAACGATGGTCGTAAGCTGTTTGGCATGATCCAGGAAGAGACCGCGCAGAAGATCACCCTCTTCCTGCCAACGGGCGAAGAGCTGGTTGCCGACGCGGACGAAGTGACGAAGCGAGAAGATGCGAAGCACTCCGGCATGCCCGCAAGCTTCGCTTACACACTCAGTGCGCAAGACGTTGCAGACGTGACCGCATGGATCATGTCGCTGAAGTGAGTGCGCTTACGTGAAAAGTTACTCGTAGGCGCTCCGAGATTTGCGTAGTCCTAGTCCATGAAATCCTTCCGGCCCGTAGGCGTACTAGGCGCAATCATCCTGTGGAGTTCGCTTGGTGTTACAACATGCGCTGCGGACGGGTTTATCCACCCAGGCCTCTTGCATACTAAAGAAGACCTTGCCCGCATCAAAGAAGGCGTGGCCTCAGAAACGGGCGTCATCCACGAAGGCTATCAAGTCCTCACCGAGAGCCCGTATGCCAAGAGTGACTACCGCATGCAAGGGCCGGTGATTGAGTGGGGGCGAGCGCCAAACATCAATACCGGGCAGGCTCAAGAGGATGCCAAAGCGGTCTATCAGAATGCCTTGATGTGGGTCATCACAGGCAAGCAGGAACACGCAGAGAAAGCGAAACAGATTCTGAATGCCTGGGCAGAGTGTTTGGAGAAAGTGAGTGGCATTGACGGTGTGTTAGCATCAGGCTTGCAAGGCTTTCAGTTTGCCAATGCAGCAGAAATTATTCGCTATACGGATGCCGGGTGGTCCAAGGAGGAGGCCAAGCGCTGTGAACGATCGTTCATGGAAGCTTGGCTGCCGACGATTGAGCATTACGCCTACTTTGCGAACGGCAATTGGGAAACCGCCGCCTTGCAAACCAAGATGGCGATAGCGGTCTTCTGCAATGATCGGGAGTTGTTTGAAGAGACCGTTAGGTATGCCGTGAATGGTGCGGGAAACGGGAGCATTCCTCACATGGTGGTTTATCCGACGGGACAATGTCAGGAGACGACGCGGGCTCAGCACTATGCGCAATTGGGTCTGGGCTTATTGGCAAACGCCGCTGAGGTGGCGTGGAATCAGGGAGTGGATCTGTACGGGTGGAACGATCAGCGCCTGCTCAAGGGTTTCGAGTATTCGGCGAAGTATGGCCTGGGTGAGAAGGTGCCGTTTCAGCATTACTTGGATCGCACAGGGAAGTATGGGCTCGGAGGCCGCAACAACCATTACACGGAGATATCACCCAAGAGTCGCGGTCGCTTCTCGCCGATCTTTGAACGTGTATATCATCACTATGTCCATCGCCGGGGAATACCGGCACCTTATTCAAAGCAGGTCGCGGAGAAGAAACGCCCGGAGGGATTCAATCGCGACCACCTAGGACTCGGAACCCTCACAGCCACACGATCTCGTTTTCAAGTGGAGGAACCTCTACGGGTGCCAGGCATTCCTTCGGGGTTGGTTGCGCGATCGACAAATGAGGGGATTCGTTTGACCTGGGTGCGTTCGGTGGATCCAGTCGCGGCAGTTGATGCGACGCACTATAGCGTGAGCCGTTTCAGCGAAGCGGGAGGTCCTTACGAAATGGTGGCGAGCGAGCTGACCGATCCAGCCTTTCACGATGTGAATGTTATTCAGGGAGAACTTTATTATTACGTGATTCGTTCACACAATGCGAAAGGGGAGAGTGCACCGTCACAAGAGCTAGCCGCGTGCGCGGGTTTACCAGGTGGATGGAAGACGGCGGCGATCGGAGAGGTGAGTGCACCGAGTTATACGGAATACGATGGCAAGACGTTTACCATGGAGGGGGAAGGGGACGACATTGGAGGAACGGCGGATGAGTTTCATTTCACCTATGTGACGATGACAGGAGACGGGACCGTGACAGCCCGGATCATTCGTCCCATGAGTTCCCAGTGGACGATGCCGGGGGTTATGATGCGAGAGACCTTGGAAGAGGGATCAAAGCAGGCATCGGTTCTACTTCTGCCGCATTGGAGTGGTGCCCTGGTTTCGCGCTCGCTGACGGGTGGCGAGACGGAGGTGAGGGGGATGACGCACTTGGGGGAGAAGCATATCATCAAGAAGAATCGTCTGAGTACGCCCTACTGGGTCAGACTGATCCGGTTTCGTGGGCGCTTCACGGGATTCCTTTCGCCGAATGGAATAGAATGGAAGGAAATAGGGTCGGTTGAGCTTTCGATGAGCGGAACGATGCACGTAGGATTGCCCGCCTGTTCGCAGCTCAAGGATGTGGCGACGAGGGTGACTTACGACAGTGTCTTCACGCCGCTTTGGAGAATGACGAGAGGAGATCAGGAAATGTTAGCGAGGCCGGACCCTCGCTGGCACAAGGAAGCCTGGGTGGAGCGGCATGAAGCAATGAACACTCGGGTGAAGCAAGGGAAGGTGGATTTGTTGTTCATCGGAGACTCGATCACGCACTGGTGGGACCGCGCTGGAAAGGAAGTCTGGGACAAGTACTACGCACCGCGAAACGCCGTGAACCTGGCCATCAGTGGCGATCGGACGGAACATGTGTTATGGCGATTGGAGAACGGGAACATTGACGGCATATCACCGAAATTGGCCGTGTTGATGATCGGGACGAACAATCATATGAGCAGTCCGCCCGAGGTCACAGCACGGGATATCCGTTTGATTGTGGCGAAGCTGAGAAAGCGATTGCCGTCGACGAAGGTGTTAGTTTTAGGGATCTTTCCTCGAGGTAGTGGCGATGAGGATGGTGCGCGTCAGACTAATATGAGGGTGAATGAACTGATCTCCGACATTGGAGACGGAGAAATAGTTCACTATCTGGATATGGAGGCGACGTTCTTGGATGGACGACGATTGAAACCGGGCTTGTTCCCCGATGGAACTCACCCGTCTGCCAAGGGCTACGCGGCATGGGCGGAAGCGTTAGAACCAACCACCGAGAGTCTGATGAAATAAGACCTTAATTGACGATACACGCTTTCATTGTTTCCGTCGGTTCCCATCCTGCTGCTCCATCGTTCTGACTCTGCCTTTCTGCGGTCGGTTCCACCTTTCGTAGCTAGTTGGCTTAGTGCTGCCACCGCTTCCTGCGTGCGATCAACTGCATTAGATCACGGCTAGTGTGACTATCAAAGGGCCGCTACCGCTGCCTTCATCTTCTCTAATCCAACTTTGGCCACGTCGTTCGCATCCCGTAGTGTCCAGAAATTCGATTGCGGCGTAAGTTGGGGACCTTCAATCGGTTGCGGACTCAATAGGAATGGGATTTCGAGGTGTATTTCTTCAGTTTGGGACGGCAAGTATCCGAAATGGACGTGTTCAGACTGGGAATGGTGTCTCTGGCCGGGTGGGTGAACCAGCAACAAGAGCACGTGATCGACTGCTTGCAGGAAGAGATTAGAATTCTGAAGGAGCAGCGGGGGAGTAAGCGAATGAGGTTCACCGACGAACAAAGATGCCGCCTGGCCCGCAAGGCCAAACGAGTTGGCGGAAAGCGATTGAAAGAGATCGCGGGACTGGTGACGCCGCAAACATTGCTCGCTTGGCATAGGAAGCTGATAGCTATGAAATACGACGGCAGCGGCAAGAGATCGAAAGTTGGCCGTCCGCCGACGGAGAAAGAACTACGTGACCTTGTCGTAAAGATGGCCGAGGAGAATCCGGGATGGGGCTATACAAGACTGCGAGGAGTCTTGGCGAATCTAGGCCATGAAATTGGTCGAGGAACCATAGCGGAGATTCTAAAACAGTCAGGAATGGAGCCTGCCCCAGAGAGGGACAAGAAAAGAACCTGGAGCGAGTTCCTGAGAACGCACTGGGAGGTCTTGGGAGCTCCAGATTTCTTTACGGTGGAAGTGTGGACGCTTGGAGGATTGGTGCGCTATCATGTGCTCTTCGTGATTCGGCTTTCGAGTCGGAAGGTGAACATTGCCGGGATCATCCCGGAGCCGAACGGAGAGTGGATGAAACAGGTGGCGCGAAACCTAACAGACTGTGATGGTGGGTTTCTTCTTGGGTGTCGCTATTTGATTCATGACAGAGCAACATTGTTCACGGGAGAATTTCAGATGATTCTTGAAAGAGTGGGAGTGAAATCAGTGAGGCTGCCAGCGCGATCACCGAATCTGAATGCGTTCGCGGAGCGATTTGTGCGAACGATCAAGGAAGAATGCCTGTCGAGAATGATTCTGATAGGGGAGGGATCATTGAGGCGAGCGATAGGGCAGTTCTGCGAGCATTACCATGGGGAGAGGAACCACCAAGGATTGGAGAACAGGATCATTGAACCCGAGTTCACTTCGACAAATGAAGGGACCGTTGAATGTCGAGAGCGGTTAGGCGGATTACTTCGTTACTACTACAGGGAGGCCGCATGAATATAGGGCGATTCGAGTTTCCGGACACTACGGCTTCGTAGAGAAGGTCGGGGAAGGCAAAGGGGCTCTTTACATCCCTACGGACAAGGCTCGCGAAATCTAGCGATGGTCAAGGGCAATGCTCATCAGTAACCGAGGGCAGTTCCTGTTCGACAGGCCAGCAAGATTGTCCACGGCGTGACCGGGCTTGTGAGAGCTTCTTGCTATGATCTCATCTCCAAGCTCTGAAACGAGCACTTACAACCTAGGAATGTGACGGAACTGTTAGTTCGAGGCTGCGCAGGGCGTCACTCTCTCAGGCTAGAATATGCTTGACTGAAGCTCACGCTGTTTCGTTAGAGTCAATTGGACGCCGACTGAGGTAAAGCCTCAACGGGAGAATACGAACTGTTCGGCAAGGGAACTGCCGCAAATCGTTCCCACAAAGATCATGAAAATAGCAAAAGAAGACATACCAGAAAGACTCAACGTTCCAGGTGCAATCGCCAGGCAAGAACTCAACTTTGGCAGCGCTGCCGGCTACGAAAATATTGCAGGAGAGTATTTCTCTCTTAACGAGGGAACTGACATCGCTCCCTTACTCAAAGGTTTGGAGGGAGATCTCTGCCAGTCCCCTCATTGGGGGTATATGATCGAGGGCGAAGTGACCGTTTCCTACTCGGATGAAACAGAGGAAACGGTCGTGGGTGGAGAGCTCTTTTCTTGGCCTCCCGGCCACTCGATCAGAGTCGGGGGCGATGCCGAGATAGTCCTCTTCAGCCCCCAGGCTGAACATTGCACCGTCATAGATCATCTCAAGAAGCAGTTGGCGGGCTGACCAATCACGGTTCATCCAGATGAACGGAACCTGCCGAACAAGGCCTAGCTACCAACAGGCTGCCCGCTGCGAGTAGCCCGCTGCGAGTAGGAGGCAGCATGAAAATTTCACTCTCAATCCTGAAGTCGAAGCGAGCCCTCAGGCAGCCTGTGGCAGCAATCAGACGTTCGGCAGCGAAATTCACGACGAATTCATCCCGCCTTCACATACCGTCGATACCATTCCAACAACGTGATACAATCAACCTCTACTCCAACCGACTGACTGCTAGGAAATTGCTTTTCATCTATGGGGTCGGATTCGCCGCATTGCTAGGAGTTGGGGTGCTGCTAGGACTGCTGGCAGTAATTTACTAGCAGTAGCAGTCATATGAGTGTGGAAAACAGCAGGGGATCATCGAAACTTTGACGGACGACATCGATGGCCGAGGCAAACCCCAAATAGGATTTCGAAACCCATGGCGATAACCCACGTGGATACTGGAGCCTCGAGTTTCATTGAGACCGTCATTCGACGGCGCTGGTGGGTTCTTGCTCTCTGGGCCACTGTGACTGTGGCGTCGACCTTCGTCTACCTGAGCAAGTTCCGGATCGATAACTCGGTGGCGATCTGGTTCCTGGAGGACGATCCCGAACTCGAGGCCTACCGAAACTACAACCGGGAGTTCGGCGAGAAGGAGTGGACCTATGTCTGGCTGCGCGGCGATCTGTCGGTATACACCCCCGCTTTCCTCCGCGACTTGCGCCTCCTTCGCGATGAGGTCGAATCCCTGGAGGATGTGGCGCAGGTGCTCTCGCTTACAGACGCCCGCGGGATCGGACCCGGGCCCGGGCCCGATGGTGAGCCGGTGTTCCAAGGGTTTCTCCAAGCGGGACCGAACCAGCTGCCGACCGAGGAAAAGGTAGCCTTACTGCAGGAGAGGATCCGGGGAACCCCCCGCTTCGACGGCCGGCTGGTGGCGCGCGATGACGAGCGCTTCACCATGCTCGCGATCCAGAACGCCAATCGCATCGACGTCGCCGAGCCCTATCGCCGACGCTTGATCGATGCGGTCCGGGAGGCGGTGTCGTCCGTTGATTCGATCCAGGATTTCGGGATCGTGGGCACCACGGTGGTCAACGCCGAGCTCAACCGCGCCGCCGAGCGCGATGTGCACATCTACTACGCACTGATAGCTGGCATCGTGCTTGTGGGCGGCGGACTCGCCCTGAGACGCTCCCGCGACCTCGTCGTCCTCTGTGCGGTGGTCGTCGGCACGGTCCTGCCGGTGGTGGGTGCCATCGGCGCGGTCGGCCTGCCCTTCAACCTCATGACCGTGATGCTACCAACCCTTCTGGTGACGGTCAGCGTTTCCTACCTGATCCACTTCCTCGGCGAGTTCCACGCCAAGCGTGGCGAGCAGCTCGAGTTGGGGGGGGAACCCGACACTTCTGCCGCGATCTCCGCCACCTTTCGGCAGCTCCTCCGCCCTGGACTCTGGACTTCGGTGACTACGGCGATCGGATTTGCCTCCCTCGCTATCAGCCCGGTGGAACCGATCCGGCACCTCGGGTTCTCTTCCGCCCTCGGGATCGGTCTCGGCTGGATCAATACCATCACGGTGGCGCCTGCCCTTCTGAGCCTACTCTGGGACCAACCCGAACGGATCTGCTCCGGGGGCACGTCGAGGGAGGGGGCCAGACCACCGCTCGTCTGGCTGGCGCGGCCGCATCCCTTGCTGGCGTTTCTAATCTGCGCCGGCATCCTCGCGGGTGCATCGGGAGTGTTCCGACTCGAGGCCGACACCGATTATGTGAAATTCTTCCGGCGCGGCAGCGCGGTGCGCAATGACTACACGCAGATCCAGGATCTTGGATTGCCCGGATCCTATCTCACGGTGATCGTGAAACTTCCGGGCGCCACTCCGATCGCCGACATCCGGCGGCACCGGGCGACGCGGCGTCTTGAGGAGGCGCTGCGGTCTCTTCCGGCTGTCCTTGATGTACAGGGCCTCGACCGGACGGTAGCACAAATGGCCTCGGAATTGCCCGGCACCACCCCGGTTGAACCCGACGCCGCGCTCGTCGGGCAGTTGTTGACCATGCACCTGTCGGGCCACACGCCCCTCACGGAAGATTTTCTCGCCTCCGGAGGTGGGAAGATGCTTCGACTGCGGGTGCTGACCGCGCCGATGAGCACCAGCGACATCAGCGCGTTCCGCGGGGCGTTGGAAGGCCTCAGCTGGGGGCAGCCGAAAGGCTGGGAGGTCGCACTCACCGGGACGAACGTGCTCTGGGCGAACATGGATGCCCATGTCGTGAAGACCCAACTGTTCTCCATCCTGATCGTGGCGGTGGCCCTGCTCCTTCTCCTGCCTGTGATCTTTCGTTCCATCGCCATCGGTATCCTGGGTCTACTGGTTAGCTTCGTTCCCGTCCTCTGCACCCTCGGGCTCATGGGCTGGTTCGGGCTCCCGGTCAACATTGCAACCTGTATCCTCGGTGGTGTCGTCATCGGCATAGCCGTCGATGACACCATCTACTACCTCTCGCGCGTGCAGGAGGGCCTGCGGCTCGGCCTTGAGGTCGAGGACGCGACGAGCCAGGCCTGCCAGACGACGGGCCGGGCCATGATCAAGACCTCGCTCATCCTGACCGGTGGATTCCTTACCATGGCGGCCTCCGACTTTATGCCCAGCGTCTACTTCGGCGTCTTTTTTGCCTTCAGCATGGTCGTTGCCCTGTTGGCGGACTTGCTCGTGCTGCCAGCGTTGTTGCGTGTGATGATTGTGGTTCCTGAAAATTGACAGCAGTCGGAATCATGCCGCTTTTCTCGCATAGAAATGATCTAATCCAGCCACTTTCGGAAACGCCACTACTCTTCCCTTTTCAGGTGGCGCCACAGCCCTTGACTCCGGACAGTCCTTGTCCAACGACAAGTATGTGCGGCACCGAGGATAGTAATCCAGGTAGGACTTGAGGATTGTTCGTAGGTGTCGCTCATTGATGATGATCACATGATCGAGGCAGTCTCGGCGTACGGAGCCGATCAACCTCTCGCAGTAGGGATTCTGCCAGGGAGAACGATAAGCTGTTTTGACTTCCTTCATGTTCATCGCTTGCACTTGTGCAGGAAATTGGCAGCTGTAGATGCAGTCGTTGTCTCGAAGCAAGTACTTCGGCGCGGTGTCCCAAGGAAAGGCCTCGACGATCTGTTGGGCAGTCCAACTCGCGGTGGGATTCTCGGTGACATTGAAATGCACAACTCGCCGCCTTTCATGCATCAAGACGATGAATACGTAAAGGACGCGAAAATTAGCCGTCGGAACTGTGAAGAAGTCGATGCCCGCGATCCCTTTAGCTTCGTTTGAAAGAAACGTTCTCCAGGTTGGCGATGGCGGGCCTCGCCTTCGAATGTGATACCTGTCAACCGTCGCCTTACACACGGTGATTCCAAGTTTGGCCAGTTCCCCGATGATGCGCGGTGTTCCCCAGGTCGGATTGGCGCAGCTCATGTTTCGGATCAGTTTCTGAATTTCCGGGTCGATTCTTGGGCGCCCAGGCCTATTCCTATGGCATTGACGCGTCCAGAATTGTCGGAACCGTCTTTTCTGCCAGTCGATGATTGTGCGTGGTTGGGCAATGACCAAGATCTTCCGCCACCCATCCGTGATCCTCGAAAAGAGAACCCAGAAAAGCCGATCAGAGTCCGTGAACTGCGGCCTTTTCGCGGTTCGATTCAAAACCGCCAATTGCTGACGCAACGCCAGGTTCTCCAAAGCTAAGTTCCCTCTGCCCTGAAGCCAACAGATCACGAATTTGGCTATCATTCCAACCCAGAATCTTATTGGTAAAGCGATAACCATTCAATTCCCTAAGTGCAACGCTATCAGGGTGCGGGAGTTTTCAGGACCCACAGGCTCAAACCCTGCTCTTCACAGACATTGTCGGTTCGACCGCGCTCTACTCCATGTTGGGAGACACCAAAGCGTTCAACGCCGTGCATGCTCACTTCGTAGCTCTCCAAGAAATCATCACGTCAAGGAAAGGTGCGGTGGTTAAGACGATAGGCGATGCCATGCAACTTCCTTACCGGCCCTGATTATTCAGGGAGCGTCATCATGATCTGCTGGACGGTGTGCTCCGGTGAGCCGCTCTGGGCGAAGGGTTCTGGATAGATTGATTCCAGGTCCGCAAGGCGCAGGTAATCCGGGTGATGCAGTTCGACAAGATGGGCGTAGGAGATGACCTGCTGGCCCTTGCCAACCTGAAGCTCGTAGGAGTGGAAGGCGAGCTGCGCGGGAAGTTCAAGCCGCATGAGGTCGCCAATCATGGTGGCATGCGCACTGTTTTCGGCGACCTCGCAGGTGCCGAAGTTGTGTCGCTGTTTAGTGACCTTCCAGCCTGCTTTCTTGAAGGTGGCGCCAATCGAGGAGCCGGCGAGAATTTGCTGATGCACGGAACCAATGGCGGGGTCGGTCGCAGTGCTGGAGAATTGAACGAACGCAAAGGTGCGAGTGGTAGCGACCCCGGCGTGAGTGCTGAACAGGTTAGAGACGCGCAGGGAGTCCGACTGCGAAATGAGAGCAAGATGGTAGGATCCAAAGCGCTGCTCGATCCGTTCGCTGTTGAGCTGCGGAACCGGTGCTGTGGTTGTGGATGAGAGAGGTGCGCATCCGCTCAGCAGGGCGGAGACAAGGCAGCAGGCGAAGAGGTGTCGGAGGTTCACGGGGAATGGTTACGGTTAGAGATGCCGTTTGTTTACGCTCAGGCCTGAGGACTTACTGCGTTCACCCTCCGGGCAACCCGCGCGGGTTGTCCGTGCCGCTGCCCCCAGCTGGTCCCGGGATGCCATAGAAAAGGCCTTCCGCTCAGTGAGTAATTCTCTGCAGTTCGACACGCTTTTGCTGGTTGTTTTATGGAGGTTATCGGCTGCGTCTGAAAATTCGGCTTTTGCATTCCTGACTTAACGAAAAATCAATCCACTCCAAAGCAGGATAGACAACACAATCCCGGCACTGAGAGAATTAAAAGATTTATCACTTTTGATCTTTTAATAAGAAGTGTCCGCACAAAGCCGAGGCGGAACCACTCCGGGCATTTTCACTATCACCAGGCGACGCCGTACTGTCCGAAAACTCGATTACAGCAAGACGTGCTGGTAATCAAGCAGTTGGAGGCTTTTGGAGCAGGCGAATTCGAAGTGTTTTGTGGGCTCCGAAGTAGTCAGAATGTCGAGATGGACGTTTTCAGATTGCTGTTGGTGTCTCTGGCGGGCTGGATGAACCGACAGCAACAGGACGTTATCGACTACTTGCAGGAAGAAGTCAGAGTCCTGAAAGAGATGGCGGAAAAACAGGGAGGGAAGCGACTGCGTTTTACCGACGACCAACGAGCCCGTTGTTGCTCGCCTGGCACAGGAAGCTGATAGCGATGAAATATGACGGCAGCGGCAAGAGAACGAAAGTTGGCCGTCCGCCGACCGAGAAAGAACTCCGTGACCTTGTCGTAAAGATGGCCGAGGAGAACCGCACATGGGGCTACACAAGAATTCAGGGAGCGCTGGCCAATCTCGGACACGAAATTGGCCGAGGAACGATTGCGGCGATCCTGAAAGGAGCAGGCATGGAACCGGCTCCCGAACGGGAGAGAAAGAGCACCTGGGCAGAATTTCTGAGAACTCATTGGGAAGTACTAGGGGCGACAGACTTCTTCACGGTGGAAGTGTGGACGTTGAGCGGGTTGGTTCGCTATCACGTTCTCTTCGTGATTCGGCTCTCAACACGAGAGGTGAAGATTGCAGGGATCATCGCAGAGCCTAATGGAGAGTGGATGAAACAGATAGGGAGGAACCTCACAGATTGCCTAGACGGATTTCTGATTGGCTACCATTACCTCATTCACGATCGATCGGCTCTATTCACGAGGGAGTTTAAGGAGATCCTTGAGAGAGGAGGAGTGAAGACAGTGCGCCTTCCGGCGCGGTCGCCCAATTTGAACTCTTTCGCGGAAAGATTTGTTCGATCGATCAAAGTAGAGTGCCTCGATCGGATGATCTTGATAGGGGAGAGGTCACTGCGACGAGCAGTCGATCAGTTCAGCAGGCACTACCATCACGAAAGAAATCACCAAGGGTTAGACAACAAAATCATAGAGCCGGATTTCGGTTCAGATCGAGAAGGTGAGGTGAATTGCCATGATCGGCTTGGCGGGTTGCTACGCTATTACTACCGTGACGCCGCATGAAACTGCGACGATTCGAGTTTTCGGACATTACGGGATCCCGAACCACGAACGGATCCCGATAGGTCAGAGTTTTTCCTAACAGAATGGCTTGTGACGCGGTGCAGCCGTCGACTTCGAGATGCAAACGGAGATCGCGAAGAGGGCGATCGGGGAAGAATTGGCGCAGGTGAAGGAGGCCGTCTGGGCTGAGTTGTTGGTCTCGTGGTTGGGAGACGCTGTGAAAGTGGTCTGAAGCTTGAGACCGTGAATCACTTTGTCAGAAACAACATGAAGGGGAGAGCAGCGACTACTGAGATGGCGGCTGTTGGGCCAGACGTTTTTCGATCTGTTTATCGGCGGAATCGAGACTGAGCAACCATGCAAACTGGTGAAAACCAGCGCCAAAGAATTCCAATTTTGCCCGAAAACTGCCCGGCAATTTGGATTGCGCTAGGATTTGGATTCTGTTTTGGATCCGTAACCCCCTGATGGTAAGGGGAGTGGGCAGGAGAGGATTCGAACCTTTGAAGGCATAGCCAGCAGATTTACAGGATGCTGTTAGTGGTTGGGAATATGTAGGTTAGATGCTAGAGAGTGCTTAATACTGCGGGTTATTGCAAGAAGAAGGTTTTCGGGCTCTGCAAGTTTCAGCACCTTTCAGCAAGTCGTTTGTCATGCTTTGTCATGCCTTCATA
>Ga0213868_10003843_pt1 | contig 13893 bp, 9 predicted proteins | sample PICome_9_FD_160087 | JGI IMG/M metagenome (GOLD analysis project Ga0213868, IMG submission 160087) | Coastal seawater microbial communities near Pivers Island, North Carolina, United States - PICO127 | ecosystem: Environmental > Aquatic > Marine > Coastal | place: USA: North Carolina | collected...
CCTCCAGTCTCGCGTGCGCTGTTCGTGGTGGAGCTAAGGTGGACGTTTTAATTGCATTGATTGTCGCTTGTCCAGAGCTGATTGCCATCAAGCATTATAGAAGTGGAACTATATTTCACGATGCTGCAAAATATAAATGTTCTGCTGAGATTTTACTATTTATTACCAATGAAATCATTCAATACGAACAAAAAAATAGATGGATCAGCCGAGGAGAATTAAAACCAATTCATATTCAATATGGAGGAAGTTCACCTCGGTCCATTGCTCACATCGATGAAGGTGCTTCTTCGTGGAATAGACTTCATACGCATGATACCATGTTCAATCAGAATGATGATCTAGGGAGAACTCCATTACATTGTCTCATGTATAGAGCTGCACTTGGCTGCAGAGAAGATTTAAAAGACGGCTTTGCTCATGTCATATCCAAAATTGTCACTGCCTTTCCTCCTGCTGTTGGGAAGAAAGATGGCGATGGATTCACACCTCTTGATATCACCTTAACAACTCCCAAGGTGTTTGAGTCCAATTTTGAAAGTGAGATGGAACTCGAGTTGAGAATTTTTCGTCTTTGCAACATTTTGATTCAAGCATATCCAAATGCAGTATGGATTTCATCGTTTAATCATGTAAAGTCTGATATTTACAACAGAGTCGGAAGTCCCTTCCAAAAATCAATCGAACTTGCTCTCAATGTGGGACCTCCGGAATTCATCAACTTTGATGGAGACCAATCATCAAGTTACTTCATCTCCAAAAGTCGTCACATTCTATCAAACTCCGTACAAGGTACCATTGCATTAAATCCAGTCTCTCGGGCACTCTTACATGATAGGCATATATCTACGATAGAACTGCTGACTGAAGCAATTAGATTCAATGATTCATCGTGGCACACTGGATTGATTCATAATTGGAATGAAAAACGACTAGAGGACGTAAACTCGACATCTATCAAACAATGCTGTACAGCAGTTGTAACGAGAGATTTTGAAGTCAATATGCATCTCGCCGTTACGATGAGGTGCTCAAGTGATGTACTGAAACATTTGATTCGTGTGGCACCAGAATCCTCCTTAGTTAGAGATAGATGTGGATTCACTCCAATAGATTGGTTATGGATGCGTTTCATAGCAGATCTAATACATCTCGATGATCGAATGTCTCAGGGATCAGAGCATAGTTATAAGCAGCCAAAGGTGAAGATATCTTCCAGGAGGATACTTCCAAACAATCTCATCCCCTTTATGGAAAATCAAAGTCTAAAATTGTTCGACTCGCTCAAAAGAATTTTAAAAAACACCAAGTGCCAAATGATATCTGCAGATACTGCTGAAAATGATGTGATACGAGTAGAAGAGGATGAGTTTAGGACAAGATTGAATGAATTGCTCCCAGTTGCGGCTAAAATATTGGCCCGAACGGAAGATCGATCAGTAGCGATAAAAGGAGTGCATCATGTTCAAGACTGGAAACCTCTTCATGCTGCTGCCTTTATGAATGTTCCCCGTTACGTTCTTTTGAGTGCAATTTTAGTAAACCCTAATGATCTTATGCTTCAAGACTCTGCCGGTAATCTTCCTCTTCATTATGCTGCAGCAAGATCAGGATATGAAAAGATTCTACATATTGGAGTGACTTCAGAAGCTCAGAAGTTGATTGAAAAGTGCCCTGTTTTTGATTTGCTCCATTTATGTCCTGACGCAACCGAAATAACAAATCAATATGGGCAACTACCACTTCATATCGCAATCGAAAAGGAGAAACGTGACCTTATGAGAGCTTGGGATAGAAATAATACACCAAAGTCGTTAAATCGTTATATCTCCGAGGATTCGATTATCACAATCATGTCTAGAATAAATCCTGCATCTCTTGAGCACAAAGATGGACTGACGGGTCTTTATCCATTTATGCAGGCAGCTACTGAAGACGAATACACGAGAGCCAATCTCAGTACGATTTACGCATTATTGCTAGAATTTCCATCTTTAGTTCAGATCGAGACAGTCATGCACGATTTTAATTCGTCACATGGCTATAGGACAGGATACGGCCTACTGACGAACTGTGGTCTATAATGAGTTTTTGAATTCAGCTGGTCGAATCTGCATTCTGAAATACTTTCGCAACAGTTTTGAATAGAAACCATATCTAAAAATAAAGCATATTTTCTGGTGCCTAAAAGCTGAGCAAATTTGTTGAGCAGCTCATATGTGAGCCAGCTGCAATCCGTAAAGTCAAGAACTTGTAAATTTGGAATACATTCAATGAGTGTTTGTTGGTTGTTTTCTCTGCTTCCAAAGAATAGTCGAGGTCCAGTGATAGAATCGAAACAATTTGATAGAGATAAATGTGTGAGACGCTTGAAACTTTGAATAACATGAAGAAATTCCGAAACGGAACTAGTTTGAAAGTTGTGCAGTTCCAAGCGTTCTAAATGTTCCGGGTTGCCTTTGAAATTTGACGCATCTGTTTCGATATCTATTTTGCCCATGTCTTCATTGAGTGATTCCCAATCGATCTCCATTTCACAAGTTGAAACGAAATATTTGTCATTGGATGGACTTAGTTGGAGCAAGCCAGATATACTTAAATAATCGTTGGATGAACATACATATTCCTCATCGTAATTAGTAATGGATGTGGCATTCAACACAAGACCCCTTAAATGAGAATGAAAACCCAACACGTATGCAACGTCATCATTCACATTTTTGACCTTAGTAGACATCTCTGTGATTAACGACGCTGGTAGTTCAAATAAGCAATCTCTTATATATTCCTTTCCACAAGCCTTAATATAAGCGTTCAAGTTTGGTGCAAGGACATTGACACATAAATGCTGCAAGGAATGAACTTTCTCTTCCACATGGATTGGTTTTATACCAGCTAGTGCCTCCTTATGATTGAATGAAATAAGCCACCCAGGCCTATGAAAAAACTTCGTTTCTTTTCTGATTTCTGTTGGTGCGGGCTCCTGAGGTCTTATTGAATTCGATATTGCTCGACGAAACATGGCATCTCTGCCTCGATCTTCAATCAATCTCTCCATAAGTAAACCTCTCAGTACACCGACATGTACTCTACTTTTATATGCAATAGAATTTGAATTGGTTTTGTTTTCAAGACTTTGTAAAAGATTAGTGCGTTCACGTAGTTGTTGCATTCGGGCATCTTGAACGTACGATTGAATCTGAGAGGAGTGAACAGCTCTCATAGCTTTTGATCCGAATTCACCATGTTGCTTTCCTTTTTTCCTTCCCATTTCAGCGATTAGATTGTGATCTTTTTCTGTTGGGATTGTGATTCATTTATGAGATGAAGGTCGAAGGGAGGGAAGAAGGAAGAAGTACTCACAGCTTTCAGCTACCTAGAAAAGCTAAAAAAGCGGATTTCCGCGTCTTTTAGAAACACATCTCACTTTTTCACTCGTCAATCTTGAGGCTAAGTGGGATTCGAGTGTATTTGAGCCCACTTGATGGAGTTAGTAGAACCAAATGTTTTTCCCAGAATAGAACCGATTTACTTGAGGTCGATATCAACTGCTACAAATACTCGAATGAAGTGCATTGAAGAAGAGGTGAGTAAGGATGCTGATGACGGTTCACGTAACAATAAATTTTTAGTATATCATGTATTACATATGCATTAACACAAGATAATGGACACCCTCTACAAACCATAAAATGCACTGAAATCAAGACGGAATGTCAAGAAACGGAGCGAGTCATTGTAAGTTGCTACAGTTCTATTTGCTTCTGCGGGTATTGGAGTTTGTGTGGGAGAGGTAATCGTCTGAACCAAATCACCTCCACTGATTCTTTCATTGAGCATCGAAAGTAGATTTCGAACGGAAATGTCGAACTCCTCTGCTATGAGCTCAACCTCTTCAAGTCGTCCTTCTTCAGCCAGCCTGTAAAAATTGTTTCCTTCCACGTCTTTATCAAAATGATCGAAGCCCCATTTTCCAGCTTTGCTACGCTGAGAAGCTCCACTCTGCTTTTTATCCGCCTTTTCAATTGCCACAAGAGCATCACCAAATACCTTTTCGTGTAACTTGCAAAACCTAAAAGCGGATGTGAGAACAATTCGAAGCTGAAACGAAATCTTTTGAGTATCAGTCCTATCTTCTCCTTTTCTTGGATCGAGAGAAAGCAGACTCTTCGCAACGATTTCATCAAGATAGTCATTGTGAGCAACAATGACTTCATCCAATGATTTCGCCAACCTCAGTCTTGTGCATAGTTTTTTCCAACCACTTTCGAGGACTTCGAACATCAAATAACTCTGGAGATTCGTGAGGAAGTGGAGTATGCATTGTCTGGTCATGGAAAACTTTCGCAAAAGGCGTTTCATACGCGCAAAGTCGTTATCACGCTTGACGGATGAGGCAGGCCCGAGTGAAACTTCACCATATTTACTCATCATGACTTGTAATGCGTGATTGAGAACAGTGGATTGTCTCCATGTATTATTCATCATCCATTCGATTCTTTTTAAACGGAACAAAAGGCTGAACACGAGTTTATATTTTGTCATGGCATCTGGATGGACTACAGCTGTCAGAGGGGCATCAATATCATATCCTAGAGAGAAAAGATCCCATCCTTCCTTCTTGATATCTCCCGTGTCTCCTGTCCAGAATATTTCTTCGTCGTCCGTCGGTAACAGGGTTACTATTACGCGATCAAGTACGCACGAAGGCAAAAATTTTGCATTGGTCGTCCGAAGTGCGTCGTGGACGATGTTCATCAACTGTAGAGAATATAATTCATTAATATTCAATCTGGATTGGAACTCTGCGTGAAGTCCATCCATTAATGTGCAAATGAAATCACCTTGACCCAAAAATAAAATTTCTTTCATTCCGTGTAAATGCTCAAGAAGATGATGATCGTTAAACAAAGATGTCAAGAGATGTTTGTGAACTTGTGCGGATGCAAGTTTCACAGTTCGTTCCAAAGATGTTTGAGTCCTAATAACCCCACTAATTCCGCTTATATCCATGGGAAGGTCATTAGACACGTATAATAAACCAAGTTCATCTTTCACTTGTTTCATCATATCGTTGCTCAAACCTCTCAGTAACTTCCCCTTGTTGTCCAGAACTTGGTCCCAAAGATCACGAGTCAACAGATCCCTCATATCCAGTTCCCATAGGTTATCTGCTAAACACCTCCTAATGAAGTTGATAGCCTTACCAACAATTAGAATATCTTCAGCTAGACCATGGCTAATCAATCCGCCTTTTCTACCAATACCTGGGATGAATGGAACCTGCTCTTGAACTAAGAGATACCGACATCTCCACATATCTTCATCAGGAATACTTTCATTTTCCGTGATAAAAAATTCGTCTTTGGATCGATTATTAAGAACGCCTTCTACTAACCAATCGAATAGCATATCATACCAAGGCAGAGAAGAGTCTTGTAACAACTTTGAGGCGATATTCTTATGGTTCTCTTCACCATGCATGGAATGCAAGTATAGAGCAGACAAAAGTTGGCCACCCTTCATGACGTTATCAGCCTCATTTGTTTGGCCAATACTTTGAGGCGATAATCCGTCTATACAGCACACCATCGTCTGCAATGTAGGTATAGCTCCATACACTACACTTAACAATCTTCTCAACGTTAAATCACCCATAATCACATGTTTTTCCAATTCCGTCAGTAGATGGCGATATTTTTCCAATTCATTGTCTAAAGTACTCGCTAAGGCCCGAGGCATAACTCCTGAAGATGTATTTGAAACAACACGGATGTATTCTAGAATAGAGTGATACAAATATCCTGCTTCAGTGCATACACCAATGGCATCCATACCACTCAATCCTCCTCCAAGTGAGGTATTTCTCGATCGTATCTCAGTTCGAATATCTGGCGGTAAATAAAAAGGTAATAATCCTGGTCGAATTTTCACGGAGAATTCTTCTTGGTTGCCGATGAAAGTGTCAGTCGTAATTTTCTGACTTGGTTCCGTGAAGCGAATCAGTTCTCCACTATTCGTAAAATTCATGGCATGTATACATTCACGAAGTAATGCTGCTTCTTCGTCCATGACTGCTTGTTTGATATGGGTCATTGTGCGATTGGAAGTCATTTCCGACTTGGCTGCCGGAGTAGAAGAGGGGACCGTATCAGAAGAAGGCGCCTTCTCTTCCTTATCGATAGGCAAAGAATATATACGATTTCCCAAATCAGAAATAACTGTACGATTCGCTTGGTTGGACGATCCAGCCAAGCGCGCACATAGTAACAGAGCCGAATTTGCAACGATATCTCCCTCCTTTCGATAAATGCCTCGATGAGCATTTTCAAGTACTTGGTTTGCTGATTCTGTATCACCCTGTAAATTGCATTTTCTCATCGCCCTCTGTGCCTTTTTGAGAGCATTGCTTCCAATGCCAACATCCTGATTGCTGCTGTTGGTCCCGATGGATGACGAGAGTATCCGACGGGCCAAAGCCAAAGTTTGAGCTTGAGGCAAAACCCGATTGGGGTCAATAGAATTTAGCAATTCCTTGATCGCTGAATCAACAGATTCGTCAATGGATTCCTCGTTCATTTCTAAAGCTCCAATAGATTGACGTTCAATAACTATATTGGTTTTCAAATAGTGTGTGTGTGAGTGGGTGGGTGGGTTGTATTTAGATGATGGAGAGAAACAGGGTTTTTTGAGAGACGTTAGAACAACAAATTAGATATCAAACAAGCAAGATAGTATTCAAGCAACATATCGGTCATTGGTCAATAGAATACTAATCATTGATCACTTATACTTGGTTACAAAGTTGAATGTTGAATGTAGAATGTTCTATGTAGAATGTGCTGTATACTTTCTTCAAACCAGAAAATTACAAAAAAAATTGAGTTTGATAGCCACCAGCCACCAGATACATGCCTAAGTAACTTAGTATTGCTACGACATTACAGATTTGTAAACAATTGATTCCACTCTTCATCGGTGGGAGGTGTCCTACTATCTTGTGTAGCAACTCCAAAGTCCATATTGGCAGTGATTTCAAATTCCAAACTCCTTATCATCGCATCTGCAATACCACATCTACCTGTATCGCCAGGACAGGCCTTGGTATCGATAGCAGTAAAAACAGCTTTCGATCCAGGACCAGGTAATACATCTCCTCTGCTTAAACCGACTCCCCTCACGTTACAATCAAAAAGTAATTGCCAGTTGATAATATCTTTTTTCACCATATCATAATATTTTTTGGACAAAAACTGATCAAATGCTTCCTCGTCAATGCCACGACCGGCGCCCTTTAGGGTCCCCGCCCTGACGATGGTATATTCTGCATCTAACAATGCAGTTTGACGTTTGATTATATTCTCAAATTCTTGGTATTCTTTTGTCTTTGATCCATCCCATACCTCAGCATTAGCTGAAAATTTGCTCGCTTTGACGAAAAATCCCATATCTTTACCGTTTAGATTCCGCGACATTGCTACGACCCGTTTCACGTTCTTTGCTGTATCAGGATTCAGAACATAGTTAAGAACCATCTCATCCATAGTAGTGTCATCATCTACGGCAATGATGATTGCATTTGTCGACTCAATACTTCCATTAAACCTATCAGCGTCTGTAGCTTCAATGAGTTCAAGGTTTGGAATACCTTGAGCGTCATCACTCAGAAGTTCAAGGATGGTTTCTCTTTGCCCTGGTGGCATGAGCATCCATGTATTATATCCTTTTAAAGCTGCAAGTTTTGCTGTGAGAACAGAAATGAAGCCTCTCCCCACAATTCCTACTGTAGATGGTGGTGACACAGTTGCCATTTTCATCGCAGTGGATAATTTTATGACAGGTGCTCTTGATGTTGGCATAATGAAAGCCTCAGCCACTCCAATTAGGAGAAAAGCAGATAGAATCTTTATAATCATTCTGGGTCTAATATACATATAAGCTATGGGGGACAATGCGAAAAGGTATTTTCTCGATAATGATTTTACATTTTACATTTTACATTTCACATTTCACGTCAAAGACGTGAGATCGTGATGTTTTCAAGTTCAACTTTGACATACCTACTTGACGCGGAAAACGACATCGTACCATAAACCATAAAACGAGTATGTAAGTATGTGGTATTTTATTCTTCCATTGGTTGGAAGTTAGAAGTATCGTCATTCATACATTTGATGTCGTCAATCCATATATTTCTATTCTTATCTCTCATTCTACTACAAGAGATTTCCACATATAGTATGCGAATCGTTGTGCAAAGAGTCAAATCGGCATCTGTCACTGTGGATTCCAACGTCGTGTCTCAAATTGGTCCAGGAGTGCTGGCATTAGTCGGATTGCACGAAAATGACACAGTAGAAAATCTACAAGACTGCTGCAGAAAACTTCTCGCTTGTAAGTTATGGGAGAATGAAAATGGTGGACAGTGGAGGCATGGAGTAAAACAGAAAAATTACGAAGTTTTATGCGTTTCTCAATTTACACTTTATGGTAAATTGAGCAAAAAGAATCAACCAGATTATAAATATGCTATGAAAAGTCTACCTGCATCTGAAATGTATTCAAAATTCTTGGAAATGCTGAGAGAAAATTATCAAGATGATAAAATACGGGATGGACGATTCGGTGCAATGATGGATGTGGAATTAATTAATGATGGTCCAGTCACTCTTGTCATTGAAAGTGAACCTTGTGGCTCCGAAAATCCGTCTCTGAATAGTATAGAAGATGATCCATAAAAGAAAAGGATTGATTTACGATAATCTAAGTAGATACTATTCTTCATCATTCAAAATTGTTTGAACGGAGTTTGTACTATCCTTACCTTACAAACTCGAATCCAGAAAAAAAGGCGAAAATTCCGGAAAGTTTTTTCCTCTTTCGCGATCGTCCACACAATTTGAACAACTCCTCTACACTCTACATACATTGTTCTATTGCCTTCCTTGGTTGCATATTCTTAGAATGTTCTCATCTGCTATTGTCTCCACCTTTTCTCGCACTTCTAGAAGATCTGCTGCACTTTTCTCTAGCCGTTATTTGCATGCCACTGCTGCATCCATGGCAAAGTTGAATGTGGAAGGCCTCGCCGAAAAAGTAGACCTTAAGGGACAGAACGTTTTGATGAGAGTTGATTTGAATGTTCCCCTTTCAAAAGAGGTAAGGATGAAGACTAACATTACTTTTATAGATGAGTTAACCATAAATGGTGTATTCGTGTATATTTTCATGGGAGTAATCTTGATCATTTTTTAGAAAGATTCATTCTTTCGGATTCCTAACATCTTCATGCTCCTTTGCAACATAACATAACATAACATAACATACATAACTAGGACGACGTTACAGTAACCGATGACACACGTCTGCGTGCAATCGTTCCTACTGCCAAATTCCTTCTTGAGAAGGGAGCAAACGTTATTCTCTGTTCACATTTTGGAAGGCCCAAGGGAGAAATTATTGAAACTGGAAAGAATGGACGTCTAAATCCTGTTGTTCCACACCTGACCAAGCTACTGAACATTGAGGTGAAAAAGGTTAATGACTGCATGGGTCCCGAAGTAGAAGATGCTGCATCTAAGCTCAAAGGGGGAGAAGTTTTGCTTCTTGAAAATACTAGATTTTACAAGGGTGAAACCAAAAATGATGAGACCTTATCCGCTGGACTTGGAAAGCTCGCGGATTACTTCGTAATGGATGCATTTGGCACCGCCCATCGTGCTCATTCTTCTACTGCTGGTGTTGCCAAGCACATGAAACTTTCAGCTGCTGGGTATCTGCTGGATAAAGAGCTCAAATTTTTGAAGGGGGCTGTTGACAATCCAAACAGACCTCTTTGTGCCATTGTTGGTGGTGCCAAGGTTAGCACTAAAATTCCTGTAATCGAGAGTTTGATTGAAAAATGTGATACCATCCTCTTAGGTGGTGGAATGATTTTCACATTCTACAAAGCGTTGGGGTATGATATTGGAGCATCATTGGTAGAAGAAGATATGGTACAACTTGCTGGTGATTTGATGAAAAAGGCTGAGGCAAAAGGCGTGAAACTAATCCTTCCTACTGATGTTGTCCTCGCTGATAAATTTGCAAACGATGCCAATACTGCGGTTGCAAAAGCGAACGAAATATCTGGCGATTGGATGGGACTTGATGTCGGGCCAGAGACACTTCAGACATTCGCTTCAGAAATCGAAAAGAGTAACACGATAGTATTCAACGGCCCAATGGGTGTGTTTGAGATGCCAAACTTTGCCAATGGTACCATCACAGTTGCAAAACTTATGGCTGCTGCTACAGAAAGAGGAGCCATTACAATTGTCGGAGGGGGAGATTCTGTCGCTGCTGTCAATCAAGCTGGATTAGGTGACAAAGTTAGTCACATTTCGACTGGCGGTGGGGCCTCTCTAGAACTTCTAGAAGGAAAAGAATTGCCAGGTGTTGCTGCCCTCACAGAAGTTTAAAAGCACGGCAATTTTTTCCTTTTTCTAAAAACTAAGATTTTTTTAATTGATTGATTAGCTCAATATTTCTCCATGGTCCTGATCAAAGACTCTTGAAGAGGGCGCATTACTCTTTTGAATGTTTTACTATCCAGAGATAAAGAATGCATGCGCGACGAAACAGTGACCGTTGCTTGGCGAGTTTTGGAAGTCAGTAACGCAATCTCTCCAAAATAAGATCCCTTTCTTAGCTCTGCGACCTGCTGTATTGTATCACCTGCTGATTCCTTTGTACACACGACACTTCCCGATTCCACGATATAGAATCGGTCACCAATTTCACCTTCTTGGAATAAAATGTCACCCGTTTCGAAATATTCTTCATGAAGAGCGTCTGCAATTGTCATCATTTCGAACTCCGTCAGTTGTGAGAGAATGGGAACATCCCGAAGAAACGACATGTATTTATTCCTCTTCTCAATAGCGGACTTCATTAAAATAATTTTAAAAGAAGTTCGATCAAGAGCCCATAATTTCACAGGTCCATTTTTTGAAATGCACGTGGCGGCACGAGGGGCATTGTACATAATTGCAAGCTCACCAAAAGAATCCCCATCGGAATATGAATTTACCAGTTTACGCTCATCGCCTTCTTTAGATTCGATGTAAACATCAACTTCACCCTTTTCAATGAGATAAAAGTTGTCTCCATTGTCATTCTGTTTAATTATTATTTCTCCTTCCTGTTTTATAAGAGGAAACATGGCGTCTTCGACATTTTTTATCTGACTTTCATCGAGATGCTCGAAAAGCACACACTTCCGAAGAATTTCTTTAATGGCACCTCGTTCCTCTTCGCTTTTTGGAATTATTTTGAATTCTTCATTACCGACTTTTGTTTGACAAATTTTTTCCGCGCAAATTGAAGATCTGCGAGGGCGTGATGAAGGCGGTAGTGGAGCGGGATCATTTGATACTTCTTCTTCTTCTTCACAAGCGTCAGAAGAATCCGAATCTGATTCGGATTCACTATTTTCAAGCTCTTCTCCGTGATCCCGGGAAACATCAACTGCATTGCTTTGCTTATCATATTCCAATAAAAGGTGCATCGTCTCGGATTGGTAATGCGTCATTAAATGTTTTACAATGAAACTGACGGGTTCGCTTGGTTTTTCTAGAAGAATTGATTCAACAATTGGAACGAGAATACTTTTGACCTTTTTCTCTTCTAAGTATTTTTGTAAATGAAATGGAGTGTTTTCTTGTGTCATCATGCATTCCATTTTCTTTGAAAAGAAGAAATGCGTATCAAAACCAAGTTCAATGTTTTATCGTGACTGAACAAGGAGTTCTGGGCTAATCAGTGCATTTAGGATCTTTTTGCCGACTTCATCTTGGGGTTCATTACCATACAATCTGACACAAATTTCCAATGGACTCTCTAATGTTCCGCTAGTTCTTTTTCCAACTTTAAACTTCAACTTAGGTTGTTTTGGAGAAGTGGATGCACCGTATATTATCAAAAGTCTAACAGCTTCGTAGTGAGAATGTAATACAGACCAATGTAAAGGAGTTCTGAACCAACGATCTTGCCAGTCTAGCTTCGATTCACCCCACAGTAGAACAGGACGAATATTTGGATCCGAGATCCATCTTTCGATAAGAAATTGGAGTAGACGAGTGAATCCTGATCGCGCCGCGCAATGTATGACTGTTTGATTATTTCTATTTTTCATCGTTAACGGCATGCTGGCTTCATCAAGTAAAAAACGGACACACTGCAAACGTCCCAAATCCTCTTGCTCAAATCCAAGTAAGCTTTGATGAGCATTATTTGATGATAACCCTTGGCCCCAACCACTGCAGGCTAGATGTATTGGGTAGGAACCACTTGCATCAGGAGTTTTACAGCTGCATCCAAAAAGGAAAAGATTCCTCACAAGGACTATATCTCCTCTCATACATGCCAGGTGCATTGGACTAGATCTGAATGATTCTTTCATATCCATGCGGCCTTGCACCTTTCCAAGTCGTTTGTGAGACACGAATTCATTAGGATTCACACCTTCTTGAAGCAGTGCGATAGCAATTGAGGTCTGGCCCGATTGAATAGCTTCCAATAGCACTTCATATAGTCTATAGACATCTGAATTATTGTCGCGATTGTAAGAGCAATCATCAGAATCGGTAACGTTCTCATCACATCCAAAGGGTAGAGAATCAAGGAGATCAACATATGCTCCCAGAGTTTTTGAAGATATCAAGGTAGATGCATCAAATGGATATGGTAGAGTTCCATACTCTCCTCCTAATGTTCTGCTATTGTTGACGCCTTTATGAGTGGCGTAAAGTGATCGCACAACACGAGTTGCAGTCAAGGAGTCTCCACCTAGCATGGGGAATGAAATACTGGAAGTGATCATGTGATACTGGCTGGAGTGAATATTTAACGATGACACCAATTCATTATGCAGTGACAGACCAGAGACCCCGCAAGATCTTAAAGAGATTGTTTTCTCTCCGTCCCCCCTTAACGACTCCTCTTGGACACAACTTTCTAATGAAGGCAAAGCTTTTCTATCACATTTTCCTGTTCTCGTCAATGGGATCTTTTTTATCAATACAAATATGGAAGGAGTGCAACCTTTTCTAACTCTTTCTTTACACCTTGTCAGAAACAATGTGTACAGTGGAGATGAAGCAGCACATATGACACCTTCGATATCAGTACAAAAAGAAATGCCAATTTCTTTCAAGCACATATCAGAGAGGACGCAGTAAGCTATCATTCGTTTATCACCGTCTTTGTTGATGGCCCTGACATCAACCATACATCCTGTCACGAGAGGTATATACCCTGATTGCTGTGAAATCGATGCTGAGTCAAGAATGGCATGCTCTACTTCACCAAGCTCTATGCGAACCCCATTGAATTTCACCATCCCTTCTTCGCCATGGATTCTACCACAGATAAATAGGTGCCCAGTTTTGAGATCAATAAAACCTAAATCTCCCGTCCTGTATGAAACCGAATTGGCGTGTCTAACAAATTTGGATGTTGTCATATCCGGAAGATTCAAATAGCAGCTAAAGCTATCCAACTGATTTCCTGATAAGATAATTTCACCTTTTTCACCTGCTGGTACAGCCGTTAACTTTTCATCGGAGCAAATTCGTGTCTGTAGTCCTTCTAATGGCAATCCAACATCTTGACCGCCTTCTTTTGAAAGCTCGTCATCTGCAAAAACTTCTCCAACCGTTTGGTAGACGCATGCTTCTGTCACACCGTATGTAGACAATAAACGTAAATCTCCCTGGACATGGTTAAATTTGTCTCGTGTTCTCCCCCACCAACCTCGGATGCGACCAGACATTGGCTCTCCTCCAAGAGCAACAACTTTTAGACAACCAAGACAGTTTCTTGATTCGCTTTCAACTCCGTTCCAGAGACTGG
>Ga0213868_10003846_pt1 | contig 13884 bp, 15 predicted proteins | sample PICome_9_FD_160087 | JGI IMG/M metagenome (GOLD analysis project Ga0213868, IMG submission 160087) | Coastal seawater microbial communities near Pivers Island, North Carolina, United States - PICO127 | ecosystem: Environmental > Aquatic > Marine > Coastal | place: USA: North Carolina...
AAGCACATGATCGCGACAGGGTTCCTGGCGGGCGAAGGCATGGGCTTAAAGGCTGATCCACAAGCTGATATTGTCGCGATCAACGGCGCGCCACGCGGCAAGGCTTGTTCATCTTGCGGCGGGTACGAATTACGGATGGTCGAAGGCTGCATGACCTGTGGGTCCTGCGGTTATTCCAAGTGTGGCTAGGTTCAGCCCAGCGGGTGTAAGTCACACCGATGAATTCCAAAGTAGACAGCAGAGCTGCAGGCTTTGAACGAAAAAAGGGCAGCGTCTTGGCGCTGCCCTTAATCATTTCAACGACAGCCTTTGACTGCGGTTTGGCTGGTCTTTGTGTTTCTGCTCAGTCCGAGAGACGGACGTTTTGAGCAGAGGTGCTTGCGTCGGCGCTAGAGGGTCCGATCTCGACGAGCAATTGATTTGCGCCAACCGAGATCACGATCAACGCGACCAATGAAAATAGAAAAGCTTTCATTTTATGAGGTCTCCGACTTGGATGACTTTGCCTCTAGAACCTCTGCAGCCCAAATGCTGTGGTGTTCGCGAGCCCATTGTTCTTCAACTTCGCCCTTGCCCATGGCGTCAAACGCGCCTTCCATTCCCACCGAACCCAAATAGATATGGGCGAATATGATGGCGGTCAGGACCAGACTAACAATTGCGTGCCAAAGTTGCGCGTACTGCATCTCTTCTTGGGGCTGAAGCGGGTATGGCAGTTCGGTCATGCCAAACCACCCCGGAACGCCCCAACTATTGAGGGTCGAGAATGTATGCCCGAACATATTGAACTCGAACGGGAAAAGAAGCGAAATACCTGAGACCGAAATAGACCCGCCCAGAATGATCACTGCCCAAAAGATCATTTTCTGACCCGCGTTGAACTTTTTTGCTGGCGGGTGTGACCCACCCAGAAGGCCGCCTGCTTTGGACAGCCAATGTAGATCGGTACGGTCGGGAATATTATGCACGACCCAGACGAAGAAGATGATGAACAGTGCCACGATAAAAGCCCACGAGACATTGTTGTGGACCCATTTGCTGCCTATCGCGAGAAACGAGAATGCATCATGGCCAAAGGCGGGTATCAGCACTTTGCGCCCGATCAGCGAGATAAGCCCCGTCAGGCCCAGAATAAGGAATGATGTGGCAAGTAACCAATGGCCAAAACGTTCAAATGCTTTGAAGCGGGTGATCGTCCGGCCAGTTTTTTCGCCATCAATCTTGATGCGTCCACGGATCAGATAAAACAACGCTAGCGCCAAGACGGTTCCACCAAGCAGGTAAGCTGCCATTTTCAGCAATGGACCTTCGCGAAACAAGAGCCACCACATCCCGCCGTCTTGAATGAGGGTTTTTGTGGCAGGACCGCGGTCTTGCGTGGTGATGTCAGCCGTACTGTACCGGAAAGCCCGCCAAAGGTCAGGGTCGGAGGCACCGCCCAAAGTCCCGAGTTGTTCGGTCGTCGGCGCGGCCAAATCAGGGTTCCCCGTAAGATCACTGCGAAAACTGTCGTCAATGACCTGTCCTTCTTGCCGGCGCAGGATATCTTCGAGTGTTTGCGCCCCACCAGTGGCTGCACGCGACGTGTCTGTAGCCTCTTGCGCCGTGACAGGCACGGCAAGGGTCCACAGCAAAGCAATAAGGGTCATAAGACGGAGCATCGATCAGTCCTCACTGTCAGATCAAAGAAGGGCGGCCCTTTAAAGGCCGCCCCTTTTCATGCATTGCAAAAGGGGCGATTAGCCGCCTTTTTGGCTGTAGGCAGTACCCCAACCCCAAGCACCCGAACCAAAGCCACGGGCCACAACGCGTTCGCGGTAGATGTCGGAAACTGTGTCCCCGTCACCGGCCAGCAAAGCCTTTGTAGCACACATCTCGGCGCAGATTGGCAATTTGCCTTCTGCGATCCGGTTGCGTCCGTACTTGGCGAACTCAGCGCTTGAGTTGTTTTCTTCAGGGCCACCGGCACAGAAGGTACATTTGTCCATCTTGCCGCGCGATCCAAAGTTGCCCGCTTGTGGGAACTGTGGCGCACCGAACGGACATGCGTAGAAGCAGTAACCGCACCCGATGCAGAGGTCCTTTGAGTGCAGCACAACACCGTCCGCTGTCTGGTAGAAACAATCTACCGGACACACAGCCATGCAGGGTGCGTCAGAACAGTGCATACACGCGACCGAGATTGATCGCTCTCCTGGTGAACCATCGTTGATGGTAACGACCTTGCGGCGATTGATACCCCAAGGCACTTCGTGCTCGTTCTTACACGCTGTTACGCAGGCATTGCATTCGATGCAGCGTTCAGCATCAACGAGAAATTTTGCTCTAGCCATTCTACTTCTCCCTTATGCTGTCCAGATTTTGCAAAGAGTCGCCTTGGTCTCTTGCATCTGGGTTACGCTATCATAGCCATATGTTTGTGCAGTGTTGGTAGATTCACCAAGAACGTATGGATCGGCACCCTCGGGGTATTTGTCCCTCAGATCAACGCCTTCCATGTGCCCACCAAAGTGGAACGGCATGAATGCAACGCCTTCGCCGACCCGTTCGGTAACCATGGCCATAACCTTGACCTTGCCGCCTTCGGGACCTTCGACCCAGACCTGTGCGCCATCACGAACACCCAAGTTGTTGGCGTCACGTGTGTTGATTTCTACGAACATGTCTTGCTGCAATTCCGCAAGCCATGGGTTCGAGCGGGTTTCATCTCCACCACCTTCGTATTCAACCAGTCGGCCCGACGTCAGGATAATCGGATACTCCTGCGAAAAGTCCTGTTCCTGGATTGATGCGTATAGTGTCGGGACGCGCCAGAACTTCTTGTCTTCGTAGGTCGGATAATCCGCAACCAGATCCCGCCGGTTTGAATAGAGCGGTTCGCGGTGCGTTGGCACAGGGTCAGGGAAGGTCCAGACCACCGCACGCGCCTTGGCGTTTCCGAATGGTGCGCAACCGTGTTTGATTGCGACCCTCTGGATGCCACCTGACAGGTCAGTTTTCCAGTTGGTGTTCGGGCCTGCGACCGCATCGATAGCGGCACGCTCATCAGCCGTCAGATCACCGTCCCATCCAAGATCCATCAGCATCTGCATAGTGAACTCTGGATAGCCATCCTCGATCTCGGAACCGGGGGTAAATACACCTTCGGCCAACAGGTTGTCACCGTCACGTTCCACACCAAAGCGGGCGCGGAATGTCAGGCCACCTTCGGCGACTGGCATCGACATGTCATAAAGGTTCGCAGTACCTGGGTGGTTCATCTCGGGTGTGCCCCAGCAAGGCCACGGCATCCCGTAAAAGTCCCCATCTGCCGGACCACCAACAGCCCGCAACGTTGTGCGGTCAAAGGTGTGTTGGTTGGCCATGTGCAGCTTCATGCGCTCTGGGCTTTGGCCGGTATAGCCGATCGTCCACATGCCGCGGTTAAACTCGCGGGTAATGTCTTCGACGTTCGGCTCGCCGCCTTCATCAATCGCGATATTGCGGAAGATCTTGTCGTGGAAGCCGAATTTCTCCGAGAACATCGCCAGGATCGTATGATCGGGCAGGGATTCAAACAGTGGTTCAACCACTTTGTCACGCCACTGCAGCGACCGGTTGGAAGCTGTCACAGAGCCGCGTGTTTCAAACTGCGTACACGCAGGCAGCAGATAAACACCGTCTTGGCGGTCTTGCAGGACAGCCGTCACAGTCGGATATGGGTCAACTACGACAAGCATGTCGAGCTTTTCCATCGCCGTTTTCATTTCCTTCTGACGCGTTTGGCTGTTTGGCGCATGGCCCCAAAGCACCATGGCGCGCGTGTTGTCGGGTTGATCGATATCCGCCGCATCTTCTAGAACGCCGTCAATCCAGCGGCTGACGGGAATACCGGTCAGGTTCATCATCGCGGTATCACCCACCTTTTCAGGTGAGAACCGGCCTTTGAGCCAATCAAGGTCTTCTTCCCAAACCCGGGCCCAATGTGCCCATGATCCTTCTGCAAGGCCGTAGTAGCCTGGCAGCGTATCAGCAAGAACGCCAAGGTCAGTGGCACCCTGTACGTTGTCGTGGCCGCGGAAAATGTTGGTGCCGCCGCCTGCCGTGCCCATGTTGCCAAGGGCCAGCTGCAAAATGCAGTACGCGCGGGTGTTGTTGTTGCCGTTGGTGTGCTGCGTGCCACCCATACACCAAATCACAGTGCCGGGACGGTTGTTTGCAAGGGTCCGCGCAACACGTTCCAGCTGGCTGCCGGGTGCGCCAGTGACGCGTTCAACTTCTTCGGGCGTCCAGCGCGCTACTTCGGTCTCGATCTGGTCCATTCCCCAAACGCGTGTCCGGATGAATTCTTTGTCTTGCCAGTCGTTTTCAAAGATGTGCCACAAGATACCCCAAACCAGAGCAACGTCGCTGCCGGGCCGGAAACGGACATATTCGTCAGCGTGTGCTGCAGTCCGCGTGAAACGAGGGTCACAAACGATCAAAGGCGCGTTGTTCTGCTCTTTGGCTTTCAGCATATGCAGCAGCGACACCGGGTGTGCCTCGGCTGGGTTGCCACCGATCAGAAAGATCGCCTTGGAGTTATGAATGTCGTTGTAGCTGTTCGTCATGGCGCCGTAGCCCCATGTGTTTGCCACACCCGCAACAGTCGTCGAGTGACAAATCCGCGCTTGGTGATCGACGTTGTTGGTGCCCCAATAGGCAGCAAACTTGCGGAACAGATAGGCTTGTTCGTTGTTGTGCTTGGCAGAACCAAGCCAATAGACAGAATCGGGCCCGCTTTCTTCGCGGATTTTCGTCATGCCGTCGCCGATCTCGTTGATCGCGGTTTCCCAGCTGATGCGAACCCATTCGCCGTTTTCTTTTTTCATCGGGTATTTCAGGCGACGCTCGCCATGAGCGTGCTCGCGCACCGCTGAACCTTTGGCGCAATGTGCGCCCAAGTTGAACGGGCTATCCCAGCCGGGTTCTTGACCCGTCCAGACGCCATTGTCGACTTCGGCGATGACTGTACAGCCTACAGAACAGTGTGTGCAGACTGATTTGATTGTCTCGATTGCGCGGGTCGCTGCAGATTGCGCAGTTGCTTGCGTGACTGAACCACCTGTCGCTGCGATTGCGGCCAAGCCACCGATCGCAAGACCTGATCCGCGCAAGAAACCACGACGATCAATGCCATTCGATCCTTTGTTCACCATGATTGGCGAACGACCGGACCGGCGTGTGTACCCGTTGGTCTTTTTCCTCAGCATCTTCTTCCTCCCTTATCCGGTCTTGCCGGATGAACTCTTTTAGGTCGCTCTGTCATCATTCTCCTCAACGGTGACGGCGGCCATGAAACGAACCTAGAAACGAGTGCTTTCGAAGTAAGCGCGCGTGTGATCGGTATCTTGCATCGTCTGTGATGAAAGATCTGCCGGCTCTGCTGCGGCTTGTGTTGCCCCGCCTGCCGCCACGGCGATAGCTGCTGGTGCAGTAGTTCCCGCCAGTTTCAGAAAGTCACGGCGGCTAGCGCCTGCTTTTTTATCGGTCATAGGATGTCTCCCTTTGCTTCTTTGGCGGGCATCCCCACCGGTTGTATGGCAAGTCCACTAGCTTGCGGACATGCGAAATGCTTCTTTTTCAATTTCCATGAAGGCCAAACCGACCGCACCGATTGATGCGTACAGGATTGATGATTTGGCGCCCTGCAGGTCGTTGAAATAATGTGTCGCCCATGTGCTAATATGCGCGTTAAAGAACGTTTGTTGCTCGGCCACACTTGCCACGCGGCCAAAGCGACCGACGATCATGCCCGCCATCATTTCCATCAATGAAGCGATGTTATCTTCCGGCTCGAACACGTCGTTCGCGCGCGTCATGCCGAAATCGGCCATAGTTGAGCGTAAATTCGCTAGCGGCTTTTCGTTTAAGAACCCTGTGAGGTAGTAGCTTGCAAATGGCAAAAGCTCGCCTCGGCCTAGTCCGATGAACAGGGCGTTATATTCCGTGCGTACGGCCTTTGGCTTTGTGATCTTAGCAACCCGTGCCAGCCCATTGATCGCCTGCCCAAGGTCCGTTTCGTCACCACTTAGATCGGCTGATTGATCCAACAGCAGTTGATCAGGTGGACCTGCAAGCATGAGACCCAAGTAGTTGTAAAGGTCCGCGCGCAGCCGATCTTCTTGAGGTACTTCTGCGATGGCGGCGGCAACATTCATGCGGTGTCGTCCTCAAACTGGAACTGCATCCGGCGGGGCGCGCTTGGTGCTGGTTCTTCATCAACTACGTGGACGTCATCGGCCGCGTCACCACATTCATCCAATGTTTCGGCGGCGATTTCAACAACTTCCTCATCAACCGCGACCTCAAGTGTCGCAGTTTCTGAGTCAGCATTCTTGAGGCGCTCAACTTCTAACAGGTGCGCCAACATGCCTTTGCCAACCTGATAAGAGGTTTTGATCACACCTTGGCCAAGGCTTTGGGCCAAGTAATCGTCGTCGTAATCATTCAGCCCGTCAACGCAGGCCAACACGGGATTGCTGCGCCACAGTTTGCGCAGCGCGCGTTTGCGCAGATGTTGCGGCACGGATTTGGACATGAACGCCTTAAAATCATCACCAAGTCCCAAGCTGTCTGGATCTGGCAAGCCAAGCTCTTGAAGTATCTCTTCGTCAGTTTTTTCTGCCAACGCTTCTTGCTCAAGCGCATGTGCGGCTTCTTGCGCGGCGACGTCTGCTTCTTCGGATTCAGCAGCGACAGCGGCCCGACGGCGCGACCATGATGACATCATATCGCTCAATTTGGCACCTCTTTGCGGCGCGGCGCGCGGTAGACGTCGCTCACTTGGCGGATACGCGGATCGCCAATGCCATCTTGGCTTTGGTCAACACGGGCGTTTTTCCGGCGGCGTTTTACAAATGCCTCTTCTTCGTAATGCTTTTCAACAAACGCGGTGACCCATGCACCAAGCCCGTCTGACATTGGAATTTTCTCAACCAGTTCTTCAGCGGAATCGCAATAATCCTGCGCCTCGTAGGGGGACGCGGTCACAAGTGCGACGGTCCATGGCACATCGGCGTTTACATCGCCGGGCCGTAGAACTGCGTAAACCGAAGGTATCCGCGCCTGAAGTTCGTGCGCGTATGCTTCGGCGTCTGAAACATATAGCGTCAAAGGGAGTGTCGCCGCGTGAAATTCGGTCACATCACCATCGGTTCGCAGCACTTTCCAATCGGCAGGTCCGGCGCCCGGTAACACGTCTGTCGCTTTCCAAGCATACTTTGCCCATCTCGTCACACCAATTGAACGCTTGACGACAACGCCAAGTGGCAACTTCTGAGATTCTGGGTATTCAAACTTCAAGTGGTACTCCGTTGGTGGCAGATTCTTACCAACAGCATGGCCCAGAATATTCAAAACGCAAAGGAATAATTTGGTTCTGAAAAAGAAGCCAATACAATTCTGCGTTGCAGCATTTTTCTAGCCCCATACTTAACAGGAAATTGAGGGCCAAACCGGCTTGATAATTGGGCGACAAATTGTCCCTGCAGTAACCATATGCAGCCGCTAAAGTCAGTCTCGGGTAGGAATTCGGGTTTACTGTGCCGGATTTTCCTGCATAGCTAAGTCGCGACCTAAGTTCATAAAAACCGAGGAAAACCATGTCGAAAACATTATTGGTGTGTGATTGTCTCGGATCTCAGAAAGTCGATGCTGCTGCTTTAGAAAAAGCGACCGGGCTTGGATGTCGCACCTGTTTTACAAGCCTTTGCACCGATCAGATCGACATCGCGGCCAAGGCGATTGCTGAGGGCGATGTCGTCATTGCATGTCAGCAAGAAGCACATCGCTTCGTTTCCCTTGCCGAAGACATGGACGCCAGCGCGCCTGATTTTGTCGACATTCGCGACCGTGCTGGATGGACGGATGATGCAGCAGACACCACGCCAAAGATGGCTGCTTTGATCGCTGATGCTGCTTTGAACCCACCTGCGCAAAAGTCCTTTGATATTATCAGCGAAGGCACCTGCATGATTGTTGGGGCTGCAGATGTTGTTCTGTCGGCCGCTGAAAAGCTTGGAGAGGCACTATCTGTCACTGTTTTGCTGACTCCGGGCACGGAGGTTATTCCGTCGCCCAATTACGATACCGTCGTTGGAAATTTGCACCAAGCGACTGGAACACTCGGGCGATTTGAAGTCCGCATTAATGATTTTCAACAAAGTGTTTCGGGCGGCCGCGGCACACCTGCGATGACCCCCGCGCGGGATGGTGCTCTGTCGCAATGTGATATTATTCTTGATCTTTCGGGGGCTGCCCCGCTTTTCCCCGCGCCAGAGAAACGTGACGGATACGTCCGCGCTGATCCCAAAAGCATGGTGGCTGTTGCTGATGCAATCTTTGCTGCAAGCCAGCTTGTGGGTACGTTTGAAAAACCGTTTTATATCCGCATGGAGACAAGTCTTTGTGCGCATTCGCGTGCAGAAAAGCCCGCATGTTCAAATTGCCTAAACGTGTGTCCGACGGGCGCAATCGTTTCGGCAGGCGAACATGTCAGCATTGATCCAATGATCTGTGCGGGATGCGGCGCATGTGCTGCCGTCTGCCCCTCAGGTGCGATCAGCTATGACGCTCCGTCGTCAGATTTTGTCTTTCGCCGGATCAATACATTGGCAAGCAGCTATCGCAGTGCGGGCGGAAAAGACGCCACGCTTTTGGTGCATGATGATCACGGCGGACAGATGATCAGTCTGGGCGCACGCTATGGACGTGGATTGCCCGCGCATGTGATCCCCATGGAGGTCGAAGCACTTGCCGGATTTGGCCACGCAGAGATGGTTGGCGCGCTGGCCAGCGGCTTTGCCCGTGTTGACGTTTTGCTGGCCCCCAAAACAGAGCGCGACGCGCTGGTGCCGCAGGCGGAATTGGCCAATGCGATAGCGCCCGGAACGGTCGCATTACTTGATTTCGAAGACCCTGATGCGCTGTCGGATCATCTGTTTGGAGACGCGCGAAAGTCTGCAATCGCAAGCCCGATCCTGCCGCTTGGCACACGCAGACAAGTTGCGCGATTGTCGGCCAAGGCACTTAATCCTGGTGTCGAAACGCTGCCACTGCCAGCCAACGCGCCTTATGGCGCCGTCATTGTCGACACAGATGCATGTACGTTGTGCTTGGCCTGTGTGTCGCTTTGCCCATCTGGGGCATTAGGCGACAATTCCGATCTGCCGCAACTTCGGTTCCAAGAGGACGCATGTTTGCAATGTGGACTTTGCACCAATGTCTGCCCTGAAAAGGCAATTACCCTGCAGCCGCAGCTTGATCTGACCGATGCCGCATTTTCCCAGTCAATCCTGAACGAAGAAGAACCTTTTGCTTGCATCGAGTGCGGTATTTTATTTGGCGTCAAATCGACTGTCGAAAAGATCACTGAAAAGCTCGCTGGTAATCACGCGATGTTCTCGAACCCAGACACGATCAAAATGATCCAGATGTGCGACAATTGCCGCATCAATGCCCAATACCATTCGGAAAATAACCCCTTCGCAGGTGGCGACAGACCGCGTCCACGTACGACAGATGACTATCTGTCCAAGCGCAAGGATCACTGATTTTGCGGCGCATCACCATGAGGTTTAGCAAAAGCCCGGACTGGACAATTTTGTCGGGGGCAGACAACTTGAACGTTCCCGTCGCCGCCGCATTTGCGGGCAAGATCAATTTTAAAGAGGGTACCTGTGATCTCTCATCAACGATCCCGTTTTGAACTGCAGCAACTTAGGCCGCAGTCAGCAAAACGGCCAAGCAATATGGAGACATCCTAATGAGTGATGATTTTAACATGTCGATGCGCAAGTTCCTCAAGCAGGTCGGCGTGACCTCGCAACAGGCCATCGAAGACGCCCTGCGCAAGGGCGGCGACACGAGCGGACAAAGTTTTGACGCCAAAGTCGTTCTGACGATTGATGGGCTCGAGCTTGAACATACTGTAACCGGCAAAATCGAAGGACAATCTTAACGTGGCGATTACCCGAGAAACAGTCCTGTCCATCCTCAAGGACATCATTGATCCAATCAGTGGGACATCCATCACCGAAGCCGGGATCGTCAAGGCTCTCACAGTTGAAGACGGCAATGTGCGTTTTGTCATGGAGGTCAATGGCAGCCACGCAAAAGCATACACCGCCCTCAAAGACGATGCAGAGGCCAAGATTAAAGCATGCGAGGGTGTTGAAACTGTATCGGTTGTTATGACCGCGCACAGTGCGCCTGCAGCACCGCCCGACCTTAAGCCACAACGTGGCGGCGCACCTGCTGGCCCTGAAAAGATCCCCGGAGTGGACCGCATTATCGCTGTCGCATCTGGCAAAGGCGGCGTTGGGAAATCGACTGTTGCGTCTAACCTTGCCTGTGCGCTTGCTGCTGAAGGGCGCCGCGTCGGTTTGTTGGATGCGGATGTTTACGGCCCAAGCCAGCCGCGCATGTTAGGGGTATCAGGCAGACCTGCCTCACCCGACGGCAAAACGATCCTGCCAATGCGCAATTTTGGTGTCACCATGATGTCGCTGGGCTTGATGGCGAATGAAGATCAAGCCGTTGTTTGGCGTGGCCCAATGCTGATGGGCGCGCTGCAACAAATGCTGACCCAAGTTCAATGGGGCGCGTTGGATGTGCTGATCGTCGACCTGCCCCCTGGCACGGGCGATGTGCAAATGACGCTCGCGCAGAAGTCGCAGTTGGACGGCGCGATCATCGTTTCAACGCCGCAAGACATCGCGCTGCTTGATGCCCGCAAGGGGATCGACATGTTCAACCAATTAGGAACACCCTTGATTGGCATGATCGAAAACATGTCGACGCATATCTGTTCCGCCTGCGGTCATGAAGAACATATGTTCGGGCATGGTGGCGTTGCGAAAGAAGCCGAAAAACTTGGCGTTCCTTTGCTGGCAGAAATCCCGCTTCACATTGATATCCGTCTCGCCGCCGATGGTGGTGCGCCGATTGTTGTGTCCAAGCCAGACAGCGCCCAAGCTGCTGCATTTCGCAGTGTCGCCCGCGATTTAATCGCTAAGGGTCACGCATGATCGCACCATCGTTTCCGCCACTTTTTACCGGGCAGGATGCGAACGGAAACGACCCGTTTGCACTAGCCTGTACCACGGCCGAGGCTGGTTGCGATGCGGGTCTTGTGATCTATGATCTTGCGCCGGACACCTTGCGTGCGGCGATCGTTTTTGCGCCTGATGTCACCTTGGCAAAAGCGGCGGTTATGCTACCGATTTGCGGTGTCGGGTTCCAAAACGCGCTTGGCGCGCTTGCACCACCTGAAGTGGGTGTGCATCTGGGTTGGGACGGGACGATTTATGTCAATGGCGGACGTTGCGGGGCCATGCACATGGCGGCCTCCGGTCAGCCCGGCGATGAACCAGATTGGTTGGTCATCGACCTTACACTTTCCTTGTGGCCACTTAGCGACGACACGGGCCTGACGCCGGACGAGACAGCCCTTTATGCCGAAGGCTGCGCCGAGGTTGACGCGGTTGCCTTGCTCGAAGCATGGGTGCGCCATACGTTGGTAGGGATAAACGCTTGGGCGGACGCAGGCGCGGCACAAGTTCACCGCGAATGGTCTGGTTTGGCGCATGGGCTAGAAGGCGAAATCACGGTCGCGGGCCAAACTGGCGCTTATAGTGGGCTTGATGAAGATCTTGGCCTCTTGTTGAAGGCCGATGAAAAGATAACACTTGTCCCACTTACCGTTAATCTGACGAGGCCCACATGAAACTTGCCCGCGCGATACATTTTGACGAAAGCGATTCTCGTGTGTTCCACAATCCGGCGCGCACAGGCGAATGGTGCATTTCAGGTGGGTTTGAATTTTCAAACTGGGGCGAAGCGGACCTTGTCGGCAAAGCCAGACAAGCATTTGCGAACGGCTGGATGGGGTGTGAAACCTATGGGCGTGTCAGCTTTGTGGCCGTCACGCAAATTGAACCGCAAGAACACGATGCAATTGCGGGCTTGCTTGCCCGACACTTTGTCGAGATTTACGGCGCGCCGTCGCTTGATGCGGCACACGCTGTCGCGATGGAAGAAATCAACCAAATGGTAGAACTGTGTGCCGATCATGGGCCAAATACGCTGCTCACTGTTGCGCGTGAACTGACCGAAGCCGGCGTCAAAGAAACCTACCGTGTTATTGAACCTCAAGAAGCGGACATGAACCAGTTCGCTGTGCATGGCTCTTTAGATGAGCCACACCAGCATTGATCACTTTGGCTGTGCGTTGAACACAAAAAGCGTCTCTTCGTTGATGGCGTAGCCATTGATCAACGCCTCTGCGCGGGGCCCCGTCAGCCACGCTTCAAGCGCCATCGCCAAATCATTGCGAACGTTTTCGTTTTTATCCGGGGCTACGGGAAGATACGCGTATTGGTTAAACAGGGCAGGGTCGCCGGAATAAAGCAGCGCCAATTCGGCCTTGTTTGCAAAATTCAACCAACTGGCCCGATCTGACAGAACATAGGCATCCATCGCGGCGGCGGTGTTCAAAGCCTGACCCATGCCAGCCCCGACAGAACGATACCAACTGTCAAAGGTACTTGCGTCAAACCCAGCTTGCGCCCAAACGGTCAACTCTGCCTTGTGTGTACCGCTGTCATCACCACGGCTGACGAAAAGGGATTGTGCGGTTTCGATGCGTTGCAATGCATCTGCAGCACTGGCCGCATCCGCAATTCCAGCCGTATCTGTTGCGGGGCCAATCAGGACAAAATCGTTATACATGATCTCGCGACGGTGCGTGCCATGACCTGCGGCGACGAATGCTTCTTCCGCGGCTTTGGAATGAACCAGAACGGCATCGACATCGCCTGCCTCGCCCAATCGAAGCGCTTGTCCGGTTCCCACGACAAGCAATTGCACGTCCAGATCAAGATCTTCCTTGATCGCAGGCAGAAGTACATCCGCTAATCCCGAGCTATCAAAAGACGTCGTTACTGCCAAACGCATCTCTTCAGCGGTACTGCCCGTAGCCCAAAGCGCAAGGATAAGCACCGAAAAACTTCTGATCATGTTACGATATCTCCTCTTAGAAACGCTGATAGCTCTTTGTTTGCGGGGCTTGTGAATAGGGTCTCTGCATCGCCCACATCATGTACTTTGCCACCCAACATGAAGACAATATCCCGCGCAAGTCTGCGGGCCTGCCCCATGTCATGTGTCGACATCACTAGGCGTGTTCCCGCTGCAGAGGCTTCTTGTAGCATTTCCTCGATTTCGCGGGTGGCGTGGCCATCGAGGTTTGCGCAAGGTTCGTCCAGAAATAGGACCTGTGGTTTGCGAACAAGCGCTCTTGCAATGGCAAGTTTTTGTCTCTCGCCACCTGACAAACGCAACGCTGGACTATGGCGCATATCGGCAAGTCCAATGCGTTCTAACCAATGGTCCACCGCTTGCGCAACTTCAGGCTTCGGCGTTTGGATTAACCGCAATGGGTAGGCCAGGTTTTCATAGACCGATCGCCGCAAGACGATTGGGGACTGAAAGACAAAGGCGTGTTGCGACGGATCATTATGCTGCCAAGCAACCGTGCCGCTGGTCACCCGTTCGATCCCGTGCATCACACGCAGCAATGTGGTCTTGCCCGAACCGTTTGGCCCAATAATGATTGTGGGGCCATCGGGCTGAAGCACAAGGTTGGTCGGACCGATGACAGCTTTGCCGCGCCGACGCACCAAAACTTGATCAAGGGTTAATGGGAACATCTGTGTCACCAGCGGCCCTCCCGCTCTGTTTGTGACAACGTGTGAATCGCCAAATTCACCAAAATCGCAAGGCCGATCAACACAAAGCCAAGCCCAAGCGCGAGCGCGAAATCGCCTTTGCCTGTTTCCAGCGCAATCGCCGTCGTCAGAACGC
>Ga0213868_10003847_pt1 | contig 13882 bp, 16 predicted proteins | sample PICome_9_FD_160087 | JGI IMG/M metagenome (GOLD analysis project Ga0213868, IMG submission 160087) | Coastal seawater microbial communities near Pivers Island, North Carolina, United States - PICO127 | ecosystem: Environmental > Aquatic > Marine > Coastal | place: USA: North Carolina...
CCGGTGCGGTGCCCGCCGCCCGCCCCTGAATGGCGAAAGGCATGGAGCATGGAGCATGGATCATGGAGCATGGATCATGGTGGATGGATTCAGGATCCAGGTCGAGCTCTTGAAGATCACATGTAGTTACAGACAAATCCACAAATCACTCAAAACTTACTTCGTCACACACGAAACGAGAAACTGACGCTGTTGAAATCTTCTCGAGAATGATATCAGATCGAAAACAGTACCATAAATGGGTAGGTGCATTCTACTTATTCACTACGACCATCATATTGCTCAGTCTACAGACAACGACAATGGCTTTCACAACACTTCCTCATTGTGCACGTCGTGACTGTAAACATCATCCTGGCTCAGTGCCAACAACATCAAAAGGAAAGTATCAGAGGATGGATCTTCACATATTAAAAGCCAGTACTAGAAAAGATTCATCGACTAGGAACGACAGAAATAAAAATATTGTTATTGAATTGGATTCAGACCTGGTAAATAACTTCTGCCAAGGCACAAATTCCTTTTGGAAAGGCCTAGTATTAGAACCTGTGCGTCAATATGTTGAAATAAAACCAGCAGGGAGTAGCAAAAGTGATGCTTTATCGAAATTGATTGCTCCTCCAGAAGTACCAGGTATACCACGACCTGTTTGGTTAACAATTCTCGGATCAGTTCCTACTGCGTTGGGATGGTATGGTTATTACAAGTTCAGTATTGAAGAGGAGTTGTACCAATATGAATTAAAAGAAGAAGGAAAGGTCAGTGGCTGTGGAGGTTATGGTACTCTTTTTCCATTTGTTTTCGGGATTTTGATAGGGTTTCCTTTGCAATTTTTACATCTAGGAGGAGATAAAATTTTAGACGCTGCAGCTTTATGGATCCTTGTGGGACAAGTGAATTTATATCGTCGCGTGAATGAATTATGTGAAGAAGAAAAGGAAGCATTGGGGATCAGCGATCCTCCTCTGTATGAATGGTGGGCCTTCTTACCTCCTCCATTAGATGTAGTTGTTGGATTGCGACAAGTGCATTTCTTATCTGAATTTTGGAGAATAAAGAGGGGCGATGCTTATGAAAAGGATGTTATTGCAGAAGATTTATTCCCATTCATCAGTAGTGAGAGATTTACCTTGAAAGAATTCTTCCGAACTCCATCCAAGTGGTTTTGGTTTACAAAGGATTGGAAAGATTTTGATTATGATTTTTTGAAAGAATAATCAATCGATAAAGTATACTTAAGGTTATGACACTGCAAAATATCTTTCTTTTGACACACAATCATATTTGTGCAATAAGATATCAATCCTTTCTTTTGCATCATTCACCATCTTTTCAACACTTGATCTGAACACATGTATCGTTCTACGAGTGATGACGATGATATCTGGTGCCATAGCATTATGAGGTAAAATTGTTTGAATAGAGAGAATAGGATATGGCAATAATGTATGAAAAATGCTTTTGGAACGCACAAACATATCCCTCTGCTCAGCACTCATTCCATCTTGGATTAGAACATTTGACAACGATAACAAAATGACCCTTCCAGAGAATAAACCGATCAAAATTTCATCCCAATCATTAGAGATCCTGAGACGGTGAAGGGCAGTCACAGAATCTTCTTCATTATATTTACTGTTCCAAAACCCGCTAGCAATATGGAACGGACCAGAAAATGTACAGTCAATCTCATTAAAGTCAAAGAAGCAACAGAACCCCCATATCGAACCAACCAACAATTTGACAATATTCCTTTCTTCATGATCTACTGTGAAAGATAGCGAAGTTATTGGACCATCCACTACAAATTCAGACGCTTTTAATATTTGAAGACGGATATTCCATTCATCTGGGCTAATTTCTTCTTTGCAAGCGACATAAGAAATGATTCGTATACTGCCATCTTCACATGACATAGCGAGGAGGTGAATAGGAGTATCAACTGTGCGACGAAGGCAATAGGAACTCATTGATATTATTGAGCTTCTACATATCATGGCATCACCCAATAATTCGTTCGATGAACTAAAAAGCTGGCTTGTGAATTCGTCTTTCTCATCTCTATGCACAGATTCAAGGTCATTCATTGTCCTAACACATTCCTTCAAAGACATGGTATATGAATCATTTGATGCATCGGAAGTGCTACTGACTAGTTCATATGCGTGGACTTCAGAGCAATGAGCAGCGAACAGTAATGTAACTTGTTCCCGTGGCGTCTCTTCAGTAGACAGATCAAATTCGCACAGTTCAATACAAGTTGGGGTGTATTTCAATGGGATTGTTTGATTCTGATGACCCTTTCCTTTCACCAAAATAGAAGATCCTGTTTCTAGAACATCCGATCTTATCTGATGAGTAGAATCGTCCAATTTATTATCCTCTGAACGCGACGTAGCCTGATAAGGACCCAAAGTATTGACCTCACATTGCTCTACCACATACGCTTCGATACAAGATTTTAATGTCTCATCCGCAACTCCCCGTGAGTAAGCACTACAAAATTGAGTATCTTCATCGGTTTGTTTCTGAAATATCGGACTTGATTTGAAAATATAATCACCTTGTGAGTCCGCGGATATTGAATTCAAATGCAGTTCCGAAGAAAAATTAAGCGACTGATTGTAGACGTTCCCATTCCAGCAACTTATCATTTCACTCGGTAACTCGGATACAAATATTTCATCGTACTGTCTCTTGTCTTGATCTATTATCCTCATCTTTTGTATGTTGCTTTCAATCGACAGAGGTGTCAGTTTTGTTGTAAAATCATATATGGAAAATGGAAAACGGAAAACGTTTCATATATACTAACATGGCTGTATATTCTAAGAGGGGGAACATAGATACTTCAAGAGATTGATTCACTTGAAAAGAGAGTGTAAAACAATATATAAAACTTAAGTAATTTGAATAGGAAATACTAGAGGTTGTTTTATCTGATTCTGAAGTGAACATAATATTCTTTCTTCATTTACTGGGTTTTGGAAGCTGATACACTCCTTCTTGAAACATTTTGTATAAGGGAGCTCCATTATTTACACTCTGCATTGTCGATTCAACGATTTTATTGATATCAGCTTGAACTTGTTCCACGGATTGTGCAGCATTTACAATATGCCATGGGATTCTTTTCCCTGCCTCATCCATCGCTTGAAGTTCTTCAAATCGTTTACGAACCCTTTGTTGCAAAGAACGCTTTTCATATCTTTCGCCACCATAACTGAGTTGATTTGAAAATAGTTAGTTATATGTTCAAAGTATGATTCGAAACAGTAGAATTCACAAATGATTCCTAAATGATTCCTCTCCTAAATTGCATTTGTCACTTACCCTCCACGCTTTTCACTCTCTTCTTGAGAAAGATCAAGAAAAATGACCACATCTGGTGCAGGTAATCCTGCATCTGGAGCTTTACACCATTCAATACTTAAATCTTCTCCAATAGACTGCCTATCTTCCTGTGTTTTGGCGGATGAAAAAGCTACCCCTGAATATACATATCTATCACAGACGATCGAAGTGCCATCTGCTAAATGTTGTGATAGAGTCGGCGCAGTCTCCCAACGATTGGCAGAGAACAACAAATGGACAGCTCTATCATCAATATTTTGTCCACTGCGAAGGTAACCATCAATAAGTTGTCCCACACTTGTGGTTCGGTCGGGGAAACGAAGTGCCACTGCGGCTATGGAGAGTGATAGGAGATGCTTTAGAAGAAGACCACATTGAGTCGTTTTCCCACAACGATCGACGCCCTCTAGGAGTATAAATGCTCCTCGACGACCTGCTTGATTGGTTGGTGTAGATATCATTTCTGGTGACGCAGTGTCAGTTGTATGATCTCGTAGAATACTAAAATGACAGCACAAAAAAACACAACACAAAATTTCATGCTCTTGTGCCGCCAAAGTGGGACCCTGACAATTCGGAAAGGTCGGCGCAAAAATAGGATCTTCTTCCTTCACATTTCACATTCCACATTCCACTCTGTCTACTCTATGTTCTGTGTGGACTGGAGTTACCAAGTGTCATATCATACTCCACATTTGAATGATGATATTGACACTAAGCTTATGCTTCGAGCTTGCGCTAAGTTTTTCCATTACAAAACCTTATCAAAGGCCATCATTCTTGACGAGAGATGTGTGTGATACACCACGACGAGTACTACAAGGAAAAACTCACATTGGTTATCAAAATTGTAACATAAAGCGACTCCATTCATCGATTAATTCTAATATACAAGATGATGAAACATTTGAGATGATTAGTATAGAAAATCAATCTCAGCAAATATTGAATAAGGTGGATCATGTTCTAAATACAGAGATGGTAGACTTGAAACAGGTTCAAGAGGAAATTTTATCGGATACACTTGACACATACATTCAAGATTTGGATTTCTGTTCCTCATTAGGCCACGAAAATTTATTAGGAACAATGAATCAAATACCACTATATGAATGGATTTATGTGAAAGATACTTCAAGAAACACCGGGGATAAATCCAATGACTTGCCGTTGGCCATTCGATCGAAAGAATCATTATTAGATATGACATCTGTATCCATTATTCGAGAAGCAGCAGAAGAATGGTGGAATCTAAAATCTGTTCAGCGTAGATCATCATCAGATGACACCACCAAATCTAGATTCACTTATCAACGAGCAGGTAATTACGAGGCTCATTTAGTAGACTTGGCAGAGCATGTAGACAAGAGAATACGCACCGTTGTAATGGAAAACCTAAATCAAAAGATGTATCCCATGGTAAGACAAGCCTTCCAATCTCAAATACCCGATTTAAATGAATTTGAACTATGTGTATATGACTCTCTGGTGATACGGTATAACTCCACGGAAGCCATACTCGAAAATGAAGTAGATACCATAAAACAGAAATTTCTTGGCGCAGGACAACCTTTGCACCGAGATTTGGGTCTCATTTCAGTGAACATCATGTTGAATCCCCCATCTGAATTTGAGGGTGGTGGTACATTTTTCGATAATCAGCTCCGTTATGAAACGTCAGATCTTTCCATGAATTCAAACCCACCGAGTCCATTAAAACCATTAGACGTTGGACATGCATTGGCACACTTATCGAATCAACGTCATGCTGGAGTTGGTACCATATCAGGTGTTCGTGATATTTTAGTGTTATTCTTGATGACTAAGAAACAAACGCTTGGAAACAAAACAGAGACCAAATGTTCAGGAATGGAAATGGCGGGTAGACTCCGTAACACGATTTTGGAAAATCGTGCAAAGCGTGGAACTCCGATCGACCAAACTCTATCTCGGATAATACACAATAGACTTGCAATTCAATTCTCCCCTTTGGATGGGGAGGCGTGGCATTATCTAGGGATGGCTCTTAACGTCAAGGCAAAGACGGTACATTCCACAAAGGAGGCGTTGGAAATCATCTGTTTATCTATATCTTGCCTTAAATATGCGTTCAAGTTGATACCTGGAGATGCAAGATTGTGCAACAATCTTGGTCTTGCTTATGAAACACTGTATAAATATACTCAAGACGGAAAGTACGATGATATGATTGAAAAGTATTATTCCCGATCAGTTATCATCCATACTTTATCGGAAATGATTGGATGTGATGTTTATTCTGATTTTGATAGTGTGTCGTTAAATTATGGTCTTTATGTGTCATATAAGAACGAATTCCAAAGAGCTGTCGAAATTCTAAGCAGATTTAGAGGAAGCGAAAGTAAAAGACGAGATATCAAGAGCGATGGAGAGGGCCAACTTCAAGTTAAAACTGATGGTATACGGTTGCTCCGATTCTGTGAAAATCAACTCGAGATTTGCAACAAGTAGCTGATAGAGATTTTGTATATATTATCTAAGTAGCATCTTCTATACTACGCTGCTTTTGCCTCATCTTATAGATACATAGATAGCATTTCCATTTCCAAGTGCAAACTGGTTGTAGCTTGTAGCACTCTAGAGAGAGAGACACACACACAATCAACTTTCTCGGTCCGTTCTGATAGACTCCAATCGTTTTTGTTCCTCTAACAATTTTCTACCACGTTCAATATCAGATAAACGAACTTTGATAGCAAATGCAAAGAAAATAGCTTGTCCAGCTATAAGCACTCTCCATCTCGTTGGCATCCGTCCTAACCATGCTAACCGCTCCTTAAATGTCATATTTTGTCTTTTCGTCATTTTTAAATCCACCCTCTGTATCTCTTCGGATTAAGCCCAAAATAAAAAGTTACAATCAAGAGTGGTGGTTCTGTCTATCGCCTTCTTGAGTTGTATGTCGTGACTCTTTATGTTCTTTATCGATTGTCGGTTGTCGGTAATCGATCTGAAACTCCCTACCTGTTGTGGTTATTCTCAAGAAGAACGACCAAAACCCGAAACGAAAAGCTCAACAGAGAAGCACAATATCATAACACACAGACTCATAACACACACACACACACACACGCAGATATAAACGTAGATCATGGCATCTCGAGATCTCACGGCCGCCTTCATTGAACGCCGAACAGCAGCAAATATACGTCGTCGAACAGGCGATGGTATGGTTGGATCGAGAATGAAACCATTCGGTGAGATATCATCTTATCGGCACTATGACCTTGTTTCAAACATATCTAACATATTTGTATCATTTAATGGCATTGTAGGTATAAGTAAGGGAGGTATTGAAAGTGATTCCATGATGGAGGTACGTACGTTTTCACATTCAAAACATGGGTCATTCGAACCTAAATAAACAAAGAATCTAAATACACAAAACATCATCTTAACTTTCTACGTACAATCGTCCAAACAGGAAGGTATACCGATGACACCCCCTCGATCTCATTCTCATAAGATTATGAGTGCTCTACCTCCTCAATGGGTCGATGATGTTGACATTGTGAACAAAATCATATCCGATATCGCACGTCTCATGGAACGTCTCAATTCCATGCATGCAAGTAGAGTAGGGACTGTATTCGGGAAAGATCTCGATGATATGGAAATTCAGATTGATAATATGACAGGTCAAATCACCAATAAAATGAGAGATGCAGAGAAAGCACTGGTGAGAGTTGGTCACGCGACCAAAAGAGCGGGAGGAGAGGAGGCGATTATCGGGGCAAATGTACAAAGAAGTTTAGCAAAGAAGTTACAACAGATATCGGCAGACTTTAGGCAGAAGCAGAGAAAATATTTACAAGATGTACAAGCTCAAAAGAGTGGGGCATTGGTGGAGACAGAAAGCAAGTTTGGAATTGATTTGAACGAAACAGAGAGGGAATATGGTTTTAATGAATCTCAGCTTGTTATGGTGGATGATTTAAATGCTGCAGTTCAATCCAGAGATAAGGAAATTGTACAGATTGCAAAGAGTATTGAAGAATTGAGCTCCATCTTTAAAGAGCTGGCTGTATTAGTTATTGATCAAGGGACTATATTGGATCGTATTGATTACAACATGGAAGCAGTAGTTGAACATACGAAGGAGGGAATAGGACAGTTGGAAAAGGCAGAGAGACATCAAAAGAATGCTAGACCAATGAAGTGCATCATTTGTTTGTCAATAACAATTTTCATCTTACTATGTATCCTTGTTCTAAAACACAGAAGAAGACATTGGTAAATAGCGATTTAGACTGTTAAAAGATAAATGTATCATAATTTAAGTTGAACATGGTGAAGTCTCATTACAGAAAGAAGTTGCTCGGGAAGCTCCTCCTCTGTATTGCCCTGAAGTAGAAAAGCTAGGTCAATGGAGACTATGGATGCAGCAGATGCGACTCGTGAACAAATTGCATTCGCAAATTTACCCCCTTTAGTCACATTCATGTTGATTTCTAAATAACCATCTTCTTTGGAACCGAAGTAAGTGGTCGGTATCTTTTGACCAATCATAGCAGGCTGGGTACCCACAAGCTTCTTGATTGCCCATGGTCCAACAGTCACTTTAGGCTGAAATGTTTGAATGGCAATAGTCCATTAAATATACATGCTTTAAAATTTCGATTGAAACAATTGTGAACAAAACGAACTTACAATGAATTTCAGGGTGTTGTTTCGCAACTCCTCATCTCCGTTCAGAAATTCATTCCATAACTTTTCCGATGGAATCGATATTCTAGTATCATTAGTAGGCCCACCATTTCCACTATCGGGGCGATAGAAATATGCTAATAAGTTTCCCCAAGGTACAACAAAATTCACCACGAGTATAAATGGCATATCGACGCCCATTTGCTCTGTTGTGCACTTGAGTCGTTCAAAGTAGCTATTAGAACCTCTACAAACGTCGTCTTCAATGTAAGATTGATCCCCCTTTTTCTTAACAATATTATCAACGCCCAAAAGAGCAAACATTGTCTCATCTGATGATTCTTTCTTTGAGTTCAAAAGATAGGTAGGTCCACGAACTTCAAATGAACGAGCCAATGGCTCCGAACATGCATGTTTAATCTCAGTTTGGATATTCATCTCAGAAAAATTGTGATAGAGTGGAATAGAGCATTTCATCTGTTTGAAAATATCCGTGCTAAACTCATCTGCACGAAAATTAATGTACGTATCAAGAATCTCTTCATGTTGAACATTGCTTTCTGATGCTGTATGTACAAATGAGCCCAGTTTAGGCCCACAACAGCTTCTTTTTATTGGTATCCTAACCTTTTCGTCTTCTTTTTGCACAGAATAAGAAGATGACTTAACAGTGCTTTTCTCTTGATCTGTATATTCTTGTAATAAAGTTGAGCCTTTCCAAATTTCGGTTTCGTTGCGATATGACGGAACGGGTATCTTTGTTGTATACGTTCGATCAAAAATCTGTGACATGTTTCCTTCGCACATGATGAAACTTAATATATTCGACCACGGCGAAGAGTTATCATTAGTTTCCTTATGATTTATTTCTTCTTGCCCTCGCGATTCTAATTCGCATCTTGTTGAAGGTAAGGTTTCGTTTGGAATTTTCTTCATAATTTTAGAAAAGCCTTTTTTCAATTTAATTCCAGGCGCTTTCATAATTTTCTTCATTCTAACCTTGGGCGATGGTGAAGGAAGATGAATACCCAAATCATAGATCGTAGTATCTTCTTTTGATAGTGATAAGTCGGTCTTGGAACTGATTCGATTGGAATTTGTTATCGAGACACGTTCGTCATTCATTTCATTGGAGTCTACAATGCACATGAATATACTCTACTGATCCTCTAAAACTGTCAAATAGATAGTCTGTTCTCTCTCAAGCTTGTTAAACGTTGTTCTTATGCACAACGGTAATAAAATATAAATATAAGTAGTACGAGTTACGAGTTGCTGCTTCAGAAAATTTAGTCCGTACTTATGTTATGATTCTTCGCGCAAAAATGTCACATTGACGACCAGATAAGTAGGTAGGGGGTAGGGGGTGCAAAGGTTTTTTCAGTTTTCAGGTTCCGATCAATCTTCTAAAGATCTATCAGCACTTTGCTCATAAAGTCACCAAGTGGGAAACAAAGAGGTCATCGATAATGCAATTCAAATCCAGTGTTGTCCTTAGTCTGCTTATTCCAGCAGCTGCCGGATTTTCTGTCCAAACACCCAGCTTCTTGGGGAGAAATGCAGTCTCTTCGTTGGATATGGCTAAAAAGGTATTTATTGACGGAGAAGCAGGCACCACTGGGTTGCAAGTAAGAGAGCGTCTTTCGAAACGTGATGACATTGAGATTATCTCTCCTCCCTCGGACTTGAGAAAGGATGAAGATACACGCAAAAAGTTTATCAATGATGCAGATGTTGTCATTCTCTGTTTACCTGATGCCGCGTCTATTGAAGCGGCATCATGGGTGGAGGCAGATAACGATAGGACGGTATTGATTGATGCATCAACAGCGTTCCGTGTCGATGAAAAATGGGATTATGGTTTTCCAGAACTATCAAAGGAACAGCGAGAAAAGCTACAGAAGAGCAAGAGAATTTCTAATCCTGGTTGCTATCCAACTGGTTTTATTGGACTCACAAGACCATTGGTTGATGCCGGCATCTTACCCGAAGGAACTCCATTGACTGTAAATGCTATTTCTGGATACAGCGGTGGAGGAAAAGGGCTTATGGAGGTATTTGAAAATGAGGAACATGAGCCTTGGAGTGGGTATGGATATTCGCTTGTAAGTGTACACAGACACTCGATCCTCGTAACTACTCTGACTCAAAGCTGACTTGTCTCACATCTTACATATTTTATATTCTCATCTTCTTAGAAACACAAGCATATTCCTGAAATGGCAAAATACTCTAGACTAGGAAAGAAACCCATTTTTCAGCCACAGATTGCCGATTTTGATCAAGGAATGGTAGTATCTATTCCATTGCACTACTGCTGGTTGAAGGAAGGAACCACTGGTAAAATGATCCATGAAACTCTGGAGAAGCACTATGAAGGGTCAAAATTCATCACTGTTATGCCTCCAGGGGAGAGTGAAGTGAAGGCAGCTGGTTTATTGGAGCGTGATGCGTTCCTCCGTCCCGATACACTTAAGAATACAAATAAGATGGAGCTCTTCGTATTTTATAATGACGAAGCCGAGCAAGCTGTATTATGCGCTCGTCTCGACAACCTTGGAAAAGGTGCTAGTGGAGCAGCTGTTCAGAATATGAACATTGCGTTGGGAATAGAAGAGACGACTGGACTTTAAAACACTTCAAAGATCTAGATTAATATCAATGTCAGCTTAAAAATAAATAACATATGAATTCTATATCAATTTACATCTTAGTCTTCGGGAATAGGTTGCAGACCTTTTAATCTTTCCAGAGCTTCGTTGGCTAGAGATGCCAGATCCCACAGATTTTCGTCTTGTAAACAACTTTTGAATATTGCCATCTTAATAATACAATGTTTTCCAGCGGCTCTTTCAATCGCTTTCACTCTGTTTGCGAGTCCTTTTTCAGTCATAGATCTCACTCTCATCAAACAGTGCTCATATGTAGCTGTTGGGTTCTGTTTGGCAGCTGCCTCCCCTCCACATGCAGCTAGGGCATTTGCAGCACGCAATCTAACCTCTCTGCATTCTTTAACTCTTTCTTCTCTCTCCCTCTTCATGGTTTCTGGATCACTTGGAAATAGAGATTCTATATCTTCCGGTACATCGGCCTTTTCACCCTTTAGCCGTTTCGATTTCCTAAATCCTTCGCGCTGGACAGCCACAGCAGCTTTCTTCTTCCGTTTCTTTGTACCTTCATCTGCTATCCATTCACCATCATCTGAACTTTCTCCGTCTGAATCATTTTCTTGAAGAGATTCTATAGAAATACCACTGGCAATCGCATTCGATCGCTTTTCTTCTAATTCACTGATAAGACCTAAACTTCGAAGACGTGCATTATTTCGTTTGATATTTTCAAGCCTACGCTTCTCATAATCGGATAATTTTTTGTCTTCTAAGTTATTAGATGACATTGGAGGTGTAATACTGGTGAAATCTGAGCTGCAACTCGAAAGTGAGCGAAACTCAGAACTGAGAACCGAGACACAAAATTTAGAAATTTGAGCGCCAAAAGCGAAAAGACACCATTTTTAGTGCGAGGAGAAAGAGATTGCACTTATCAAAGCAAAGGAAGAATTTCAATATCAATCTCAATATCAAATGTAGATTTCAGGATTTGATTGTATTTGTCAAATATATGTTTTGTTTATCAATTTGATTTCATCTTATTCTACACGTGTCCAGTCTTCAAACGCAAGCCAATGACACTGCTTGGTAGTTACTAACATACATACATCAATCACGCCATCGTTAAAGATTTTCCGAAGGGAAGAGTCAGAATAGATATCTTGTTGATGCAAAATACTTCTTTACAGCTAAAACTCAAACAGAAATCGAATCCACATCTTGACCAGATAAATTTGCAGCAACTTCCAATATTTTATCCAGAAAGGGAACCAAGGAAGCGGGAGCATACGAGACAAATTTTCCTTCTTTACTATCATCTTCGTTTTCATAGACACTATTGACTGATCTATTTAGAGATTCATTACTTTGTTGGATGCTCGTTTTGACACTCTTGTCTGTGTCGCTGGAAATTTTCCAAGCTGCTTCCACTTGAAGTTTTGCTTTTGAAGGAGACAAAAGACCGAGTTCCACCATTCGACTTGTATTTCTCTCAATTTTTTGAGCCCTTACAATTTCGTATTCAGTGAGTTGAGGATTCTTCCCTCGCTCAATCGCGGCCTGTTCGGACGATGTTGTTGTCCTCGACGTTGAGCAGATCATGATAGTGCAGATACGATTGATTCAGTAAAAAGGATGGTATCGTATTCCTACGATTTAAGCCTACAAAGTTTCAGTTACAATAAATGATGTATGTTTGATTGCAGCTGCCTCTATATGGATAAACCTTTGCCTTGATGGCGATGAAGAGACGTTCCTCCAATCGTCACTTGAAATCGAAAAAATGAAAAAAAAAGATTTCAGATAACTCCCTACCTGATAGAGGTTAATATTTGGAATCGTGAGACGAAACGAGAGACGACCAAGGAGCGACGAGCGACGAGAAACGAAGAAGAAGAAAACAAAAACAAACACCTGTGAAAACGTTAACTTCACGTATCAGTATGGCTTTCAACACGATTAGATGCTTTTCTGAAGTAGCATCATGCTACGATGGATTCATATTAGATCAGTTTGGAGTAATGCACAATGGAAGTCATGCCTTACCCGGATCTTCCGAATGCGTTTCCAAACTCGCAGAAATGGGAAAGAAGCTTATCATCCTCTCCAATACCTCGTCTACTTCCAAAGATGCACTGAAGAAACTTCCATCTTTAGGTTTTGATCCTAAAGACTTTGTTGGTGCAGTCACCAGTGGAGAAGAGGCTAGTCGGTTTATCAGAGAAACGTATGGAAATGACGAACACGAAAAGAAAAAAGCCATATGGTTTACCTGGGACGATAGTAACCCATCCTCCAAGAATTTCCTTGAACTCTGTGGGAATATAGTTCCCACCATCAATGTTGACGAAGCTGACTTTGTTATCACACATGGGTGCAAAGTACTTCGCGGTGAAAAGGGAGAAATGGTTTCTCTAGAAAGATTCATGGAAGATGAAAACTATAGTGTGATTGACAAGATACTGGAAGTATGCTCAAAGAAAGGTTTACCAATGGTCTGTGCGAATCCAGATTTCATTTGCAAACTAGCTGGTGGTGTAACTGGTCATATGCCAGGGAAAATTGCCGCAAGATACGAACGCTTGGGAGGAGTATGCACTTACTTTGGAAAACCACATGTGGAACATTTCAAAGCATGTTTACGTGAACTTGGTTTGGAATCAAGTAAAGTGGTGCATGTTGGAGATTCCTTGCATCATGATATTGCAGGTGCAAATGCATCTGGAATTGATAGCATTTTTATTTCTGGTGGTATTCATTGTGAGGAGTTTGATGTTCCTATTGGTGACCTTCCATCTACTGAGTCATTGTCAAAACTCTTTGAGAAGGAAGGTTACACTCCAACAAATGTTTGTCCTTTGCTTAGGTTTTAATACATATTAAAAAGTATTTCCAAAGACTCTTAGGACTCGATATCAACTCTCAACTCTCAAACGTGTGCCACTTCTACAAGTACTAACCTGATACGGAAATATTATCCTCTCGTACTTGGGAGTACGGTGATGTTGAAGAGAACCAATGCCCAAGATTTGGTGTGTCGCAAATCGCAAAACGAAGAGGAAGAAAACAAAGCAAAATTGTGTTGACACCGAACACTGTTGTAATTAAAAAGGCCAGTTAAATAACCAACAGTATGAGACTTTCCCTAATCCTTACAGCAATCTTTGTTGCATCCACGCAAGTTGATGCCTTCACCATGCCCAGCAGGGGACATGCCAGGCGCACCTCCTTGC
>Ga0213868_10003849_pt1 | contig 13879 bp, 9 predicted proteins | sample PICome_9_FD_160087 | JGI IMG/M metagenome (GOLD analysis project Ga0213868, IMG submission 160087) | Coastal seawater microbial communities near Pivers Island, North Carolina, United States - PICO127 | ecosystem: Environmental > Aquatic > Marine > Coastal | place: USA: North Carolina | collected...
GCTGAGCCCTTATTTGAGCGTACTCGCAGAGACAAGAGCAGGCCTCTGTTGCAGGTTGATGATCGCCGGACAGTTATTGCCAAGCTGGTTGAAATCCGTGATCCGCTCTACAAGCAGGTAGCAGATTTAATATTCCCCTCAGGCTCAATGCAGCCGAATAAATTGGCGAAAAAACTGGCTGAAGCACTTTCGGCGCTATGATAAGCTCTGCGGAATAAAGTGCGCTGTTAGCCGGCGGCGTATTAATTGTCCACAGTACCCACATTATCAAGAGTCAGAGTGATTCATGACGTCAGTATCCAAGAAAGTCCAAGTTCAGCTAGGTGAGCGCTCCTATCCTATTTACATTGGCGCAGGTGAAATCCAGCGCGCTGATATCAGCAGCCATATCTGCGGGCAAAAGGTTCTAATTGTCAGCAATGAAACCATCGCACCGCTCTATCTTGAACTGGTTGAAAAGCAGTTGTCGGGTTTGCAGGTGGACAGGGTTATCCTTGCAGACGGTGAGCAGTACAAGAATCTGGATAATCTCAACTTGATCTTTGACCAATTGATCACCAGCCATCACGATAGAAAAACCACATTGATTGCCCTCGGCGGTGGTGTGGTTGGCGATATGACAGGTTTTGCCGCTGCCAGTTATCAGCGTGGTGTACCCTTTATACAAATACCAACCACATTGCTGGCTCAGGTGGATTCGTCGGTAGGTGGAAAAACCGCAGTGAACCATGCGCTGGGCAAGAATATGATCGGTGCTTTTTATCAGCCCCAGGCGGTAATTATTGATACCGATACCCTGTCTACACTCTCAGATAGAGAGTTCTCTGCGGGTCTGGCGGAAGTTATTAAATACGGCCTTATTGTAGATGGGCAATTCTTTGAATGGTTGGAGAGCAATATAGAAGCCCTTTTAAGCCGCGATCAGCAAGCTTTGGCGTACGCCGTTGAACTTTCCTGTGTCAGTAAATCGCGTGTTGTGACTGCTGATGAAACCGAGCAGGGTGTTCGTGCAATTTTAAATTTAGGTCATACCTTTGGCCACGCGATCGAAACGTTCCAACAGTATAAAGACTGGATTCACGGTGAAGCCGTAGCTGCTGGAATGGTCATGGCTGCAGAGTTATCGGTGATGGCTGGTGATATAAGCAGCGCTGATCTGTTGAGAATAAAGAATTTATTGGCGGCCTGCTCGCTACCAATTGCGCCACCCGCGGGCATGAAGGCAGATGATTTTATGCGCCTGATGGTTCGCGATAAAAAAGTGCTCAATGGTCAATTGCGACTGGTACTACTGAAAAGTCTTGGCAGTGCCTTTGTAAGCGATCAATTTTCTGTTGACGACCTGGATGCGATGCTAAACCGGACCTGTGTTTCAGGCTGATTAGCGATCCTCCATAAGTCTGTCAAACAGCGTTTTAAAGCCCGTCTATTCGCCGTTAAATTATGATTTATAGCGCGTTGTGCAGCTAAAGACCGACTGTGAGTTTAATAAGTTGGGAAAATATTCTCTTCGAATGACCCAAATGTAGCCTGAAAGCCAGGGTCGATTCGTATAGAGAATTGTCGAAGGTGTCAGCAAAGTGTAGAATGCGCACCGTTTTGTCTGTTTAGCCTGATATTGCAATCTTTGGCTATCCTCACTTTACTCTTTTATGCTGATTTTTGGGCATATCCTAGTGCTTCTTAGAGTGCTTAGTTGAGAGTTTTAATTAGAGAAATTAAATAGAGTTTATTTATGGCTCAGAGCTTATGTCGGCTTGACGATTTTAAAGATAACTGCGGTTTTGGCTTAATCGCCCACACCAAGGGTAACCCCAGCCACAAACTGTTACTTAATGCTGTTCAGGCGTTGACCTGTATGACCCACCGCGGTGGTGTTGCCGCTGATGGCAAGACCGGTGATGGCTGTGGTCTGCTGCTGCAAAAACCGGATAGTTTTTTGCGCACAGTAGTTAAAGAATCTCTGCAAATAGAGCTTCCAGAGCTCTATGCTGTCGGCGCGGTGATGCTCAATACTGATGATGAGAAGCGCGCAACAGCAAAAAATATTCTAGAACAGGAACTCATCGCTCAAGGGCTACAGGTTCTTTGCTGGCGTGAAGTTCCCACCGACAGCAACTGTCTTGGCCCAATTGCACTTGAATCCCTGCCTGCTTTTGAGCAAGTATTTATAGCGCCTGGCGATATTGCCGATGAAAAACATTTTAGCGCTCGACTCTATATGGGGCGCCGCAAGGCCGAAAAACAGCTAACCGAAGACGATCTCTTCCATATTGCTAGCCTCGGTACCAAAATCCTTAGCTACAAAGGCCTGATGATGCCGGTAGACCTACCGGGCTTCTATCTGGACCTTGCCGACGAGCGTCTGGAAACTGCTATCTGTGTTTTCCATCAGCGCTTCTCAACCAATACTATGCCGCGCTGGCCCCTGGCCCAGCCTTTCAGAATGTTGGCTCACAATGGTGAGATCAACACGATTATGGGCAACCGCAACTGGTCGGTGGCTCGCACACCGAAATACAGTTCCGAGCTATTGCCGGATCTTAAAGAAGCCGCACCTCTGGTTAATCGTGTCGGCTCTGATTCCTCAAGCCTGGATAATATGCTGGAAATGCTGGTTACCGGTGGTATGGATCTGCATTTAGCCGTGCGAACATTGATTCCGCCAGCCTGGCAGAACGTTGAAGACCGCAATCCCGATCACCGTGCACTCTACGATTATCTGTCGATGCACCAGGAGCCCTGGGATGGCCCGGCCGGACTGGTTATCACCGACGGTCGCTTCGCAGTCTGTACTCTCGATCGCAATGGTCTGCGCCCCTCTCGCTGGGTCATGACCAAGGATGATGTGATTACAGTTGCCTCTGAAGTCGGTGTATATGACTACAACCCGGAAGATGTGGTTGCCAAAGGTCGATTGGGGCCCGGTGATATTCTCTCAATCGATACTCAGGAAGGAAAAATCCTCTTCCGGGATGAGATTGAAGATCAGCTCGCCGCCCGCCACCCCTACAAAAAGTGGCTCAGTGAAGGTCGCTACACGATTGAGTCCAGCTTTGATATGGATAGCATCGATATTGAGGGAACTCTGAGTCGCGAAGAAATTAAATGCTATATGAAGATGTTCCAGGTCTCCTTTGAAGAGCGAGATCAGGTGCTGAGACCGCTGGCAGAAGGGGGTCAGGAAGCGACCGGTTCAATGGGTGATGATATCCCTATGGCCGTGCTGTCGAAAAAGCATCGCAATATCTTTGATTATTTCCGCCAGCAGTTTGCCCAGGTTACCAACCCGCCGATAGATCCATTGCGTGAAGCAATTGTGATGTCCCTTGGCGTGGAGCTGGGTCGCGAAGAGAGTATTTTTGAAGAGAATCCCTATCTGGGGACCCGTATCGGACTCTCCAGCCCGGTGCTCTCTCCACGCAAATACTACGCCTTAAAGCTCAATGAATTTGAACAGTTCCCCGTGGTTAAGTTTGCCCTTAACTATGATGCTGGCGAAGAAAACCTTCAGCAGGCAATTGTGCGTCTCTGTGAAGAAGTCGCTGAAGCAGTTCGCAATGGTGCAGTGATCTGTATTCTCTCCGATCACAATATCAGCGAAGACAAACAGCCAATCCATATTTTGCTGGCCGTGGGTGCTGTGCACAATTACCTGATTGAACAGGGCGTGCGCAGCAATGCCAATATCGTTGCCAGCACCGGTTATGCAAGAGACTCACACCAGATCGCCACGCTGATCGGCTGTGGCGCCTCGCTGGTATATCCATATCTGAGCTACCATGTTCTCTGCGATCTTATCGATAGCGGTGAATTGCTGATTGATGTGGATACAGCTTTCAAACAGTACCGTAAAGGTATTAACAAAGGTCTGTTAAAAATTCTTTCGAAGATGGGTATCTCGACCATTGCCTCCTATCGAGGCGCACTGTTATTTGAGGCTATTGGTCTCGGCAGTGAAGTGGTCAACCTCTGTTTCCCCGGTCTTGTCAGTCGCATTGAAGGAGCAAACTTCAACGATCTCGAAACCGACCAGACTGAACTTTGCAAAATGGCCTGGAAACTGCGCAAACCTATTGAACCCGGCGGCCTGCTTAAATATGTTCACGGTCAGGAGTATCACGCCTACAACCCGGATGTTGTTCAGACAATGCACAAAGCAGTGCAGAATGACGACTACCAGGCCTGGGGCCAATATGCCGATCTAGTCAACAAGCGACCAGTGGCCACTCTGCGTGACCTACTTAAGCTCAGCGACAAAGTTACTCCGATTGACCTGGCATCAGTTGAGCCTATGGAAGCCATTGTTAAGCGATTTGACTCTGCTGGTATGTCACTGGGTGCACTGTCACCTGAGGCTCATGAATCATTAGCTGAAGCTATGAATGGTCTCGGTGGTCGCTCAAACTCCGGTGAGGGTGGTGAAGATCCAGCCCGCTATGGCACCATCAAATCATCGAAGATCAAGCAGATTGCATCCGGTCGTTTTGGTGTAACCCCGGCTTATCTTTCCAGCGCAGAAGTTCTGCAGATTAAAGTCGCTCAGGGTGCCAAGCCCGGAGAGGGTGGGCAGCTGCCCGGCGGTAAGGTCAATGAACTAATCGCACGTCTGCGCTACTCGGTACCAGGTGTCACATTAATATCGCCACCACCGCACCATGATATCTACTCTATTGAAGATCTTGCCCAGCTGATTTTTGACCTCAAGCAGGTCAATCCTGATGCGCTGGTATCGGTCAAACTGGTTTCACGCCCCGGCGTTGGCACCATTGCTGCAGGTGTGGCAAAAGCCTACGCCGACCTCATTACTATCTCCGGTTATGACGGTGGTACTGCAGCCAGCCCGATCAGTTCAATCCGCTACGCGGGTTCTCCCTGGGAGCTGGGTCTGACAGAAACCCACCAAACCCTGCGCGCCAACGATCTGCGCGACAAGGTTAGAGTGCAAACCGATGGCGGACTAAAGACCGGCCTCGATGTCATTAAAGCTGCGATTCTCGGCGCCGAAAGTTTTGGTTTCGGCACCGGCCCAATGGTTGCTCTGGGGTGTAAATATCTGCGTATCTGTCACCTGAATAACTGTGCAACCGGTGTTGCAACCCAGGATGATCGTCTGCGAAATGATCACTACCGCGGAACTGTAGCCATGGCGACCAACTTCTTTAAGTTCATCGCTATGGAGACCAGAGAATGGCTGGCCCTGTTGGGTCTGCGCTCTCTCGAAGAATTGATTGGTCGAGTTGATCTGCTGGAAACACTGCCGGGCGAGACCAGCAAGCAGCAGCACCTTGAGCTATCGCCGCTGCTTGAAGATCGTCCAGAGCTGGAAGGCAAACCACAGACCTGTTCTCAGCCGAAAAACAATCCCTTCGATAAGGGTCAGCTGGCTGAGAGGATGGTTGAACAGGCACTGCCCAGTATTGAAGCCCAATCCGGCGGTAGCTTTGACTTTAATGTCGGCAACTGTGATCGCTCAATCGGTGCGCGGCTATCCGGTGAGATTGCTAAACGCTATGGCAACACCGGTATGTCCCAATCACCTATCAAGCTAAACCTGAAAGGTGTTGCAGGACAGTCGCTGGGTGTCTGGAATGCCGGTGGTCTGGAGATCTATCTCGAAGGCGATGCCAACGATTATGTGGGTAAAGGTATGGCGGGCGGCAAGCTAGTACTGCGTCCACCGCAGAACAGCACATTCGATTCCAACGAAACACCCATTATGGGCAACACCTGTCTCTACGGTGCTACCGGAGGTAGAATCTTTGCCGCTGGTAAGGTCGGTGAGCGTTTCGGTGTTCGCAACTCGGGCGCTGTCGCGGTTGTCGAGGGTGCGGGCGATCACTGTTGTGAATATATGACAGGCGGCATTGTTACCATTCTCGGTTCGACTGGCTATAACTTTGGCGCTGGTATGACCGGTGGTTTTGCCTATGTGCTGGATATGAATCGTGATTTTGTCGATCGCTACAATATGGAGCTGGTCGATATTCAGCGCATCACCACCGAATCAACAGAGTCTCATCGCGTATTCCTGAAGAATATGATCCGTGATCATGTGAAAGAGACTGGTAGCCAATGGGGCAAAAACATTATTAATAACTTTTCTGATTATGCGTCGCGGTTCTGGCTGGTTAAGCCAAAAGCTGCAAGTCTGAGTAGCCTTTTGGCTCAGGCCCATGCAAATCCGCAGTAAGCCAATTAGAGAATAGAGATAAGAGCTATGCAAGAAAGACTAAACAACCAATTTCAGTTTCTCGATTTAAAGCGAGTTGACCCACCAAAGCGTGATATGCAGCGTCGTGTCGGTGAGTTTGTTGAAATTTATGACCCCTTTAATGCGGGTGAAGCGGCTGACCAGTCGCACCGCTGCCTGTCCTGTGGCAACCCCTACTGTGAGTGGAAGTGCCCAGTGCACAACTACATTCCCAACTGGCTGCAGCTGGTTGCCGAGGGCAACCTGATGGAAGCGGCTGAACTCAGTCATCAGACCAATTCACTGCCTGAAGTCTGTGGGCGTGTCTGTCCCCAGGATCGTCTCTGTGAAGGTGCCTGCACCCTGAATGACGGGTTTGGCGCTGTGACTATTGGCTCTGTGGAAAAATATATTACCGACACCGCCTTTGCGATGGGCTGGCGTCCGGATATGTCTAAAGTAGTCTGGACCGATAAAAAAGTTGCCGTGATAGGTGCTGGTCCCGCCGGCATTGGCTGTGCGGATATTCTGGTGCGCAACGGTGTAAAGCCGGTTGTCTTTGACCGCTACCCGGAAATTGGCGGCCTGCTGACCTTTGGTATTCCAGAGTTTAAACTTGAGAAATCCGTTATCCGCACCCGCCGCGAAATCCTCGAAGGCATGGGTGTTGAGTTCCGCCTCAATGTTGAGATTGGCAAAGATATCCTGATCGACGAACTGCTCAAGGATTACGACGCAGTATTTATGGGCATGGGAACCTACACCACCATGAAGGGCGGTTTCCCCGGTGAAGATCTCGAGGGAGTTCACGAAGCTCTGTCATTCCTGGTCTCCAACGTCAACCGCAACCTTGGTTTTGAAAAAGCCCCGGAAGATTTTGTTTCTATGAAAGGCAAGCGTGTTGTTGTTCTCGGTGGTGGTGATACCGCCATGGATTGCAATCGCACATCTATTCGCCAGCAAGCTAACAGTGTTACCTGTGCCTACCGTCGTGACGAAGAGAATATGCCTGGATCTCGCCGCGAGGTAAAAAATGCCCGCGAAGAGGGTGTTGTCTTTAAATTTAATATGCAGCCAGTAGAGATTGTCGGCAACGGCACTGTTGAAGGCGTAAAAGTCGTCTCCACCAAAATGGGCGAGCCGGACGCCAATGGTCGCCGCCGACCTGAAGTGATTCCCGGCAGTGAAGAGATTCTGCCCGCCGATGCAGTACTGATTGCATTTGGTTTTAAACCCAGCCCACCAGAATGGCTCACCGGTGTTGAAGTCAATACCAATGACTGGGGTGCAGTAATGGCCGCAGAAGAGCAGACATTCCCATTCCAGACCACCAACCCAAAGATATTTGCCGGTGGTGATATGGTTCGTGGTTCAGATCTGGTTGTGACAGCGGTTTGGGAAGGTCGAGAAGCAGCCAAAGGTATTCTCGATTATCTCGACGTATAAAATTTAGCGTTTTACACCAGTTTCAAAAGGGAATTGTATGTCCGATTTAAAAAATGACCGTTTTTTAAAAGCCTTGATGCGTCAACCCGTCGACCGCACACCAGTGTGGATGATGCGCCAGGCCGGACGCTACCTGCCTGAATATCGCGCGGTCAGATCTCAGGCCGGTGACTTTATGAGTCTGTGTAAAAACACCGAGCTGGCCTGTGAAGTGACACTACAGCCCCTCGAGCGCTATGAAATGGATGCCGCGATTCTGTTTTCAGATATTCTGACCATTCCCGATGCTATGGGTCTGGGACTTTATTTTGAAACCGGGGAAGGTCCAAAATTTCGCAAGCCGGTGCGCAGCGAAGCTGATATTGAAAACCTCCAGGTAATTAATACAGCCAATGATCTCGGCTATGTGACCGATGCTGTCACCATGATTCGCCGCGAACTCAATGGACGTGTTCCACTAATCGGTTTTTCTGGCAGTCCCTGGACGCTGGCCACCTATATGATCGAAGGTCAGAGCAGCAGAGACTTTGCCCGCGCCAAAACCATGCTCTACAGGCAACCAGAATTAATGCATCAATTACTCGAGAAGTTGGCGCTCTCAGTCATCGATTATTTAAATGCACAGATTCGTGCCGGTGCTCAAGCAGTACAGATTTTTGATACCTGGGGTGGCGCACTCAGTCACTCAGCCTACGCTGAATTCTCCCTTGCCTATATGAAAAAAATCGTTGAGGGGTTAATCACTCATCACGATGGCCGCGATGTACCAGTGATTCTGTTTACCAAAGGCGGTGGTCTCTGGTTGGAAGCCATGGCCGATACCGGCTGTCATGCACTGGGACTCGACTGGACCATGGATATTGCCGCAGCCAAGAGCCGAGTTGGCGATAAGGTCGCACTCCAGGGCAATATGGATCCCGCCGTTCTGCGCGCCGATCCAGCCACCATTGAAGCCCAGGTCGAAAGCATTATGCGCGGCTTTGGTCAGGGTTCGGGTCATGTGTTTAACCTGGGTCACGGCATTACACCGGATATCGATCCGGATAATGTCAAAGTCTTTGTGGATGCAGTTCACAGATTTTCTGAAAACTAGCCCATAGCTCGACCAGTTCTTGGTCTATATTTGTTAAAACTGATACCTGAACACGCTTTTGGATTGAGCAAAGCGTTACATTTTCTGTTCAAGGTGTTTTGGCATATTAGGCGCACAGATCTGGTAGAAAGCTATGTCTCTTCAGCAGCTAAAAGTTTTTATTCACGAGCTCGAAGTGGGAATGTTTGTTTCCGCTCTGGATAAGCCCTGGGCTGAAACGCCATTTCCGATTCAGGGGTTTATGATTAAGAGCATCGCCGATGCCTCAAGAGTTAAAGCCTACTGTGATTATGTCTATATAGATGTTGCCAAAGGGGCATCGCCCCTCGACCTGAAGACCGCAGCTCCGGCGAACACAGCCTATAGAAATGATCGCTCATCAGTGATTGTTGGCAGCAACAACATCAGAAATCAGTCTATAAAAAATAACTACAACTCTTTACCTCGCAGTTTTGTAGTAAAACCTTATATTTACAATAAAACTGTTGAGTTGGCTAAAGAGATACCAGCGGCGCGCCGGGTGATGAATAACCTGGTGGGATGTTTGAGTGTGGCGACACGCCAAATCACCAGGGGCGGCAATTTCAATCTCGATCAGCTGCAGGAGACCGTCGACGATATGGTGGATAGTGTAGTGCGCTGTCCCGACGCCTTTACCTGGCTGTTGCGCCTGCGCGCCAAAGATCCCCACACCCACGACCACAGTATTCGCTCTTCTCTCTGGGCCACTCAGTTTGCCCGTCATATAGGTCTGGATATAGACCAGTTAAAAGATATATGTCTGGCGACTCTGCTCAAGGATGTCGGCAAAGCTAGTATGGATCGAGCGCTGTTGCGCAAAGTGAATAGAAGTGCCGAGGAAGAGGCCGAATACCGCAATTTTGTCAGCGCCAGTGTCGAGAATCTCAAACAGTCAGATTTTGATAATCGGCGAGTGCTGAATATTATTAAATTTCACTGTGAACGCTATGATGGCAGTGGGTTTCCAAAGGGTTGTTCTGGGAAACGCATTCCTTTCCTGGCCGCAATCGCTGGAATTGCATCAGAATTTGACCGCCTGTGTAATCCACGGGAAGTCGCCGAGACTCTCACGCCATCCAAAGCAACCGGCAGACTTTACGAGCTTCGTGGCCAGGCTTTTGCTGAAGATCTGGTGATTGAATTTATCCGGTCAGTGGGACTCTACCCGGCCGGAACAGTGGTTGAATTATCCACCGGCGATGTCGGTATGGTTGTCGAACAAAACCCCAAATCACGACTTTCACCCAGAGTGGCCGTGTTTGAGAAAGAGGAAAATAGTGCTGGGGAGCCGAACTATATTTTTGTCGATCTGAAGAATGAAGAGAAAGCCCGTACTCAGCTGCGTAACTTTGGCGCTCGCCGAGCCTTTGAGGTAAACAAACTGGCGATTAGCAAAGATATTGACCCAGAGAAATTAAATATTGATGATCAGTTGTTGAATCGACTGATAGCCAAGCCCTTTGACAGCCCAATGTCTGGACTGCCGGCAATGGATAGGTCGAAGGTAGTATCAAGTCGCGGCTTTCTCTCCGCCCTTAAACAGCGGCTTTCTCTCTAACCCTCTAGCTATTAAAAACCGCAATCCTTTCGCCCATCTGAACATCAGCCTGAGGCATCAGTGAATCCTGCCAGCGAATCCTGTCCTCCGGGAATAACAGAATAACGGTAGAGCCAAATTTAAAGCGGCCAATCTCATCACCTTTTTTGTAACTCAGATCGCGATTGGAAAAGTCAGTCTCTCTTATGGCGCCACGTCCCGGTGTTTCAAAGCCACCCCAGACAGTTTCAATGCCAGCCACCAGCATCGCGCCAACAAAAACCACCACAAAGTTGCCGCTCTCCGATTCAAACTCACAGACCAGTCGCTCATTGCGGGCAAATAAATTGGGCAGCGCCTGCGCGGTTTGATCATTGACCGAAAATAGATCGCCGGGAATATAGCGGGTACTCAATAACTTGCCAGCAGCAGGTATATGCACGCGGTGATAGTCGCGAGGTGAAAGATAGATAGTGGCGAAACTGCCATTTTCATAGCGCTTCGCCTGTTGCGAATTACCCAGGAGACGTCTGGCTGAATAGTCGCTGCCTTTAGCCTGAATAATTTTTTGATGATTGATGGGGCCGACCTGGCTAACTGTCCCATCAGCGGGAGAGACAACCGCTTGGTTATCGCTATCTATGGGACGAGCACCTTCTTTTAAGGCGCGGGTAAAGAAGCTGTTAAAGCTCTTATAGTCATTAATATCACTGCTCTCTGCCTCATCAATATTGATATCGAATGAAGCGATTGCACGCTTGATTAAGGCATTTTTTAGCCAGACTGTTTGCGACTCCGCAGCCTTGGCGATAAGTCTGGAAAGGGCGTGTTTTGGTAACAGTCGCTGCAGTGCGACAAATAATTCTGCACGATGATTCATAGTTTGTAGCTCTAATATTTAAATTATATGGCTTAGTCGCCAAGTTCAACCGCTGTGGAGTCAAGATTTCCCCATTCAGCCCAGGATCCGTCGTAGGCACTGATATTTGTGTAGCCGAGAATACGTGCAGCCATATAGGTAAATGCCGAGCGGTGATGGCTCTGGCAATGAGTGGTTATTACTTTATCCTGAGTCAACCCGGCAGCATCGAGAATAGCCTGGGCATCCTCGCGCAGACGTAGATTGCGCTGCTGGTCCATCAGGCTGGTCCACTCAATATTGATTGCGCCGGGAATATGGCCGCCGCGGGCCGAGCGAACCATATCGCCACGGTACTCAGCGGGACTGCGAGCATCCCAGACCGAAAAATTGGTATCTTCAAGCTTGCTGTTAATCCCATCTACATCAATGCGCACTTCCGGATTGGCCAGTTTGGCTTCAATACTTTGGCTGGCCGGCTGGTTTGCTTCACTCTGGGTCGGAAAACCCTCTTTAACCCAGGAGACAATACCGCCATTGAGGTATGACCAGTTGCTGTAGCCAAGCAAATCCAATGTCCAGGCCATACGGCCAGCCCAGCCACCGCCCTCGTCATCGTAAACCACCACGTGGGTCTCTGCACTGATACCCAGATAGCTAATAATTTTACTCAGCTGTTCCACAGAGGGCAGTTTGCCTGGGGTGGGCGCTGTACCCGCCATCAATAGGCTGCCTGATAAATGCACAGCGCCGGGAACATGTTTCTGTTGATAGAGTGCCGGATTACACAGATCGATAATCAGTAAATTATCCTGATCAAGCATGGTTTCGAGTTCGCTGGGCTCTAGCAGGCGGGGAATAGGATTAGTCATTTTGTCAGTCACAGGGCTTTTTAAAAGGGCCATTTATAGCGAAGAGAGTTTAACATTATTTCTCATACTGGCTGGCAAGGATATTGCGGTAATTCTGCAACCGAACATCGAGTATTTTACCTTCCTGGGCAGCTTCAAGCAGCGCACAGTTGAGCTCAGTCTTATGTTTGCAGTCGCGAAATTTGCACCGGCCAAGAAAGGGTCTGAATTCGATAAAGCCATCAATAATCTGCTCGTCGCTTAAATTGGTAACCGCAAATTCGCGAATACCCGGAGAGTCAATCAGATGGCCGCCATTCTTAAGATGAAAGAGCCTTGAGGCCGTGGTGGTATGGGTGCCCTTGTCAGTACCCTCAGAGAGTGCGCCGACAAGAATATTGGCATCCGGCTGCAACTGATTGATCAGCGAGGATTTCCCGACACCAGATTGACCAACAAAAATTGAAGTATGGGCTGCTAAATAGTCTTTTAGCTGATCTATCCCGGCACCAGTCTTTACCGATACTTTAAGCACCTCATAGCCAACTTTTTGGTAATCGGTGATTAGCTGCTCAATATAGGAGTGCTCACCGCCATCGAGCATATCGATTTTATTGACGATTAACACCGGCTGAATATTCTGTGCTTCGGAGGCGATCAGGTAGCGATCAATAAGGTTGCTGTAAGCGGTTGGCCTGGCGGCAAACACAATGGCGATGCGATCCACATTGGCCGCCACAGGGCGCAGCTTGCCATAGGGATCTGGGCGCAGTAGCTCAGAGTTGCGCGGCTCGCGGGCGACAATCACGCCATTGGGCTCTGCGTGACGCCAGATTACCGTATCCCCGGTGACCAGTGGTTCCAGATTGGCACGGATATGGCAGCGGTAAATTTTATTCTTATAACTGCCTTCCAGACCCTCAATATCAATCTGTGCGCCAAAGTTAGTGACAACCGTGCCGCGCACCTCCGGGCCGAGCTGAGTCAGATTCTCCAGCTCATCATCACTGATGGTATTTTTAAGCATGGCTCGCTCACGACGACGCTCCTGAATTGACTGGATGCGGTTTTTTTGTCGTAGACTGAGATTGCGTTTGGCCATTCATGCTCTCTTTTACTGTTCTATAAACACCATATCGAATAACGTCTCTGGCGTTCTGGATCGCAAGGATATAGCATATCTGGCTGAAGTAACATTTTGCTAACCCTGACTTGTCTTTTCACGGAAATTTTAAATGACCAAATCTATTCAAAACCCGGATCCAATGAACCTGATCTGGATCGACTTAGAGATGACAGGTCTCAGTCCCGAGCGCGATCGCATTATCGAGATTGCCACAGTGGTAACCGATAAAGAGCTCAATATTCTCGCCGAGGGCCCCGTGTTGGCCGTCCATCAGTCGGATCAGCTGCTAGAGGGTATGGATGAATGGAATACCCGCCAGCACGGCGGTTCCGGGCTTACCGAGCGGGTTCGCCAGAGCACCACCACTGAAGCTGAAGCAGCAGCGGCGACTATCGACTTTTTAAGTCAGTGGGTGCCGGCGGGAAAATCGCCCATGTGCGGCAATTCAATCTGTCAGGATCGACGCTTTCTGGCCAACTATATGCCCGAGCTGGAAACCTTTTTCCACTATCGAAACCTGGATGTCAGCACCCTTAAAGAGCTGGTGCAGCGCTGGAAGCCTGAGTTGTCCCATGGTTTTAAGAAGCGCGGCAGTCATCTGGCCATGGATGATATTCACGACTCTATTCGCGAACTGGTTTATTACCGGGAAGTGTTTATTCGTCTGTAGGTATTTCTTCGGCAGTAGCAAACTTGCGTTGCTGTTCTTGCAGCGCCCATTCAACATGTTCACGAACCAGCGCTGATGGATCA